>Ga0209636_10003062_pt1 | contig 17042 bp, 13 predicted proteins | sample DeeMarSWOR152_54_FD_187464 | JGI IMG/M metagenome (GOLD analysis project Ga0209636, IMG submission 187464) | Marine sediment microbial communities from White Oak River estuary, North Carolina - WOR-1-52-54 (SPAdes) (version 2) | ecosystem: Environmental > Aquatic > Marine > Intertidal zone >...
CTGATCACGCCGATTGCGATGGAGGAGGGGCTGCGCTTCGCGATACGCGAGGGCGGCCGCACCGTCGGCGCCGGCGTCGTCACCCGGGTGCTGGAATAGCGTTTGCACCGCAGGGCGGTGGGTAGCTCCGGACAGGACTGAGAGATCATGCCGAGCAATCGTGTGAAGATCACCCTGGCATGCAGCGAGTGCGAGTCGCGCAACTACAACCTGAGGAAGAACCGGCAGAAGCACCCGGAGCGTGTAGAGTACCGAAAGTACTGCCGGCGCTGCGGCAAGCACACAAGCCACAAGGAGACGAAGTAGCAGGGGATTATGATCGACCGACTGACCCGGCTGCGCGAGTTCCTGTCCACTGTCCCGGTCGAGATGAAACGGGTGACGTGGCCGGACTGGGATCAGCTACGGAATGCCACGGGCGTGATCATTGTGTTCGTGTTGATTGTGGCCGGGATCATCGGTCTGATGGACCTGGTGTTCCGTCAAGTCGTGAACGTGATCATCAGCCAGCTTGGCGCCTGAGGTTGCATGAACGATCAGAAGACCGATCAGGACGCCAGGTGGTACGCTATACAGACATATGCGGGTCACGAGAACAAGGTCAGGACCCTGATCGTTCGACGTATCGAGGAGGAGCCTGGAGACTCGATCGAGGAGAAGGAGATCCAGGAGGTCCTCGTCCCGACTCATGAGGTCGTGGAGGTCAAGGGCGGCAAGAAAGTCGCGAAGAGCAAGCGGCTGTATCCCGGATATGTTCTCGTGAAGATGGTCCTGAATGAGAGGACCCTGCACGAGATCAATAACATCCAGGGCGTGATCAAGTTCGTCGGTGGCGGCAGTGTGCCACAGCCGCTGCGCGAGGATGAGGTCAACAAGATCCTGGGCATAGAGACAGCCGCTGCGGTGGACACCCCGGAGGAGCAAACGCGGATCCCCTTCTACGTGGGCCAGTCCGTAGAAGTGACTGAGGGTCCCTTCAGCGACTTCACGGGTACCGTCGAGCACATCGACCAGGAGAAGGGAAAGGTCAAGGTTCAGGTCTCGCTGTTCGGGCGGTCGACGACGGTCGAGCTGGATTACACGCAGCTCAAAGGTTACTAGCGACGATACGGATGGCTAAGCCCAAGAAGAGAGTCATCGGCTTCATCAAGCTACAGGTTCCTGCGGGTCAGGCGACCCCGGCACCTCCGGTTGGCCCGGCGCTGGGCCAGCACGGCGTGAACATCATGGATTTCTGTAAACAGTTCAACGCCAGGACGCAGGGGCAGGGTGGACTGTTGATCCCGGTCGAGATCTCCGTGTACGCGGATCGCTCGTTCAGCTTCATCACCAAGACGCCGCCAGCGGCCGTCTTGCTGAAGAAGGAGGCGGGGATCGAGAAGGCTTCGGGCGAGCCGAACCGGACCAAGGTGGCGACGGTGAGCCGGGATCAGGTTAGAAAGATCGCAGAACTCAAGAGAGAAGATCTCAACGCCGCGTCGATCGAGGCCGCTATGCGCATGGTTGAGGGGACGGCGCGATCGATGGGGATTGTGGTGGCGGACTGATGCCCAGGCAGGGTAAGCGTTATCGTGCGGCAGCGGAGCTGCGTGACAACACGCGGTACTATGAGGTGCAGGACGCTCTGCGGATCGTGAAGGAGGCAGCCTCGGCCAAGTTCGACGAGACCATCGATGTGGCGGTGCGGCTCAACGTCGACCCGAGACATGCCGACCAGATCGTGCGCGGCACGATCAACCTGCCCCACGGCACGGGAAAGACGGTACGCGTTCTCGCCATCGCGGAGGGCGAGAAGGCACGCGCGGCCGAGGAGGCCGGAGCCGACTACGTCGGGACCGAGTACATCGAGAAGATCCAGCAGGGTTGGCTCGAGTTCGATGCGGTCGTGGCCACGCCTGACACCATGCGCGAGGTCGGAAAGCTGGGACGAATCCTCGGGCCCAGAGGGTTGATGCCGACGCCGAAGGCCGGCACCGTCACCATGGAGATCGACCGCGCTGTGCGGGAGCTCAAGGCGGGACGCATCGAGTTCAGGGTCGATCGTACGGGGAACGTGCATGCGCCCATCGGCAGGGTCTCCTTCGAGCTTGACAAGTTGATGGAGAACTTTCGGGGCTTCATGGATGCGGTTCTGCGTGCGCGGCCGGCGGCGGCCAAAGGCGGTTACGTGCGGAGTGTCACGGTCTCCAGCACGATGGGACCGGGAGTCAAGATCGAGCCCTCGCTCTTCCGCAAGAGCGCCTGAGTTTGCGGGCCTGTATCCGGGTGGCGAGGAAGAGACAGACAATCACCATGGCGCAGCGTACCAGGAAAGAGAAGATCGAGCTAACCGCCGAGCTGGTGCACAGACTCAGTGACGCGCGAGTCCTTTACCTGGCGGATTTCACCGGGCTCAACGTGAAGGACGTGACGGAACTGCGGCGGCGCTTTCGAGAGGCGGGTATTCGGTTCGTCGTCGTCAAGAACCGCCTGGCTTTGAGGGCTCTTGAGCAGCTGGATGTGCCCGATATCTCGGAACACCTGCGGGGACCGACCGGCCTCGTGATTGGCCGGGAGGACCCGGTTGTCCCGGCCAAGACACTGCGCGAATTCGCGAAGGAGTATGAGGATCGCCCGACTGTGAAGGTCGGCATCGTCGAGGACCGTGTGGTGTCGGCTGAGGAGATCCAGCGGCTCGCGGATCTACCTCCACGCGAGGAGTTGCTCGCCAGCATCGCGGGCTCGTTGACGGCTCCTGTGGCCGGTATGGTGGGTGTGCTCAGCGGGCTGCTGCGCGACCTGGCGTATATGATCGGGGAGGTGGCGCGTCAGCATGAGGCGGGTGGCGGCTGACCTGGGTGCCCTGGGGGGCGGATCTAAGCGCGATTGCGAGAGTACAAGGGGTATTCACCGTCACAGATAGGGAAACATGAGCAAGGTTGAGGAGATTCTTGACGCGATCAGCTCGCTGACCGTGCTTGAGGCGGCAGAGCTGAAGAAGGCGATGGAGGAGAAGTTCGGTGTGAGTGCCGCCGCACCCGTGGCAGTGACGGCTGCCACTGCGGGGGCGGCGGCGAGTGAGGCGGCGGAGGAGAAGTACGAATTCGACGTCATCCTCAGCAGTGTCGGCGACAAGAAGATTCAGGTCATCAAGGCGCTGCGCGAGGTCACCAGCCTCGGCCTGAGGGAGGCGAAAGAAGTGGTGGACGGTGCTCCGAGCACGATCAAGGAAGCTGCGAGCAAGGAGGAGGCTGAGCAGATCAAAGCGAAGCTTGAGGAGCAGGGCGCCACGGTCGAGCTCAAGTAGGGTCGGAGGAGCCATCTGGGTCGGCGGTGGCCGTCGGCTAGTGGATCGAAAGACGAGGTGAAGGCCCCTCTGGCTATGGCGCTCGTGTGGCGAGGAAAACTTGTACGCAGGAATACGGAACCCCGCGATCCAGCGGGACGAAGGGGAATTTTGCGTTTTTTACGAACCTCCACCTTCACGCTCAGGCGCGAACCCCGACTTAGGCACCTTTCCCTGGAGGTATAGACCTTGGCCAAGACCATGAGCGACGCAGACAGGCTGGCGAGTCGCAACGCTTCCGGTCCGAACGGCGGCGCGAGCAGCGGACATCCCGTCATCGAGTTCGCCCACCTCGGAACGGCCATGCCGATGCCCAATCTGCTGGACGTCCAACGCAAGGCCTTTGACGCACTGCTCGACCGGGATCTCGAGGAGGGCGCGGCTCGCGATTACGGGCTGGAGCGCGTCTTCAACGAGATTTTCCCCAGCGCTGACGCCAAGCAGAACTTCACTCTGGAGTTCGTCAGCTACTCCCTTGGTGAGCCGAAGTACACGGTCGAGGAATGCATGGAGCGCGACATGACGTACGGCGCTCCGCTCAAGGCGACGCTTCGACTGGTGATCAATGAGGATGTGGGCGGCGAGAAGCGGCCGCGCGATATCCTGGAGAAGGAGGTCTACCTGGGTGAGCTTCCGCTGCTTACCGAGCAGGGGACCTTCGTGATCAACGGGGCCGAACGCGTCATCGTTAGCCAGTTGCACCGCTCACCGGGCGTGGTCTTCGAGGAGACTATTCACCCCAATGGCACCAGGCTGTATTCGGCTCGCATCATCCCGTTCCGCGGCTCGTGGGTGGAATTCTCCATCGACATCCACAACGTGATTCACGTCCACATAGACAAGAAGAAGAAGTTCCCGGCCACCGCCTTGCTCCGCGCCTTCGGACACGGTGGCGACCCGGATGTCTTGGACCTGTTCTATGGCGTTCGCGAGGTAAAGGTGGAGGATATCGCGAGCGACAGGGCCTTGCGTCGTGAGGTCGTCGGGACTCTGCTGGCCACTGCGGTTGCCAACCCGGGCTGCACGGTGCAGCCCGAGACGATCGTGCTCACCGGCTTCGACCTCGAAGAGGATCAGGGTTGGCTCGCCGAGGAGCAGCGCAGCCCGGAGACAGGTCGGCTGCTGGGGGCAAAGGGTGATCCGATCAGCACTGACTTGGTCAACCGGTTGCTTGAGGTGGGGATAGAGGAAGTACCGGTCCATCGTGACGCTGAAGCCTTCCTCGCCTTGCGAGCCAGTGAACTCACGCCTGAGCTGCTCCGGACGCTGCGGAGAGCGAAGGTCGACAAGCTCTTGCTCTACTCGAGCCCGACTCGTGTGTCGCTCCGTGGCCGCTACGAAGACCTCGCCAACCGGCGCGATTGGAGCCATGATCCGCGTCTCGCCGCTGATGTTGTGGACGCCGAGACCGGCGAGGTTCTGGCGGATCAGGGGCGTCATTTCGACGCCAAGCTGTTCGAGGTGCTGGCGAAAACGGGGGTACGGCAGGTTCAGGTCTTTGCCGGCGGTGCCCGTGGCGAGTCGCCGCTGATCAAGAACACCCTGGCGAAGGACCCGACGCATAGTGAACCGGAGGCCCTGTACGCCATTTACTCCCTCCTGCGTCCGGGTGAGGCGCCCAATCTTGAGACGGCTCGCACGGCGATCGAGCGGCTGTTCTTCAATCCCAAGCGGTACGATCTCGGTCGTGTGGGTCGCTACAAGATCAACCAGCGGCTGCGTGACACGTTCCGGCTGCTCGGTATGGAGCCGCCAGCGGCTGAAGTGACGATCCTCACGGTGGCCGACTTCATCGCGATTATCCGCTACTTGATAGAACTGCATGAGGGGCGCGGGTACGTCGATGACATAGATCACCTGGGCAACCGGCGAGTGCGCTCGGTGGGCGAGCTTATCGCCAACCAGTTCTCTGTGGGACTGTCGCGGATGGCCCGGCTGGTCCGCGAGCGCATGTCGATCGCCAGTGACCCCGAACAGATCAACATAGACGACTTGGTGAACGCGCGAACCGTGAGCGCGGTCATCCAGTCCTTCTTCGGCTCGTCACAGCTCAGCCAGTTCATGGACCAGACGAACCCGCTGGCGGAGCTGACACATAAGCGTCGACTCTCGGCGTTGGGGCCGGGTGGCCTGACACGCGAGCGAGCCGGGTTCGAGGTGCGAGACGTGCACTACTCGCACTACGGGCGGATGTGCCCGATCGAGACACCGGAAGGGCCCAACATCGGTCTGATCACGAGTCTGTCGACCTTCGCGCGGATCAACGATCTGGGATTCGTCGAGACGCCCTATCGAAAGGTCCAGCACGGCAAGGTGACCGGCGGCATCGTCTGGCTGACTGCGAGCGAGGAAGAGGAGTTCGCGGTGGCTCAGGCGAACGCGGCGCTCAACCCGGACGGCACCTTCGTCAACGAGGTGGCACTCTGCCGGCAGGCCGACGACTACCCGCTGTTGCCACCCGAGCAGATCGATTACATGGACGTCTCGCCGGATCAGCTGGTGGCGGTCTCGCCGGCGCTGATCCCGTTCTTGGAGCACGATGACGCCAACCGCGCGCTGATGGGATCCAACATGCAGCGCCAGGCGGTCCCGTTGCTGTTTCCCGAGCGGCCCCTCGTGGGCACCGGTCTTGAGGCCAAAGTGGCACGGGACTCCGGCGCGGTGGTCGTCGCCAAGCGGGGCGGCATCGTGACCCAGGTACGCGCAGACGAGATCATGATCGACACCGGCATCGTCAAGCCTGGCGGAGACGAGCCCCTTGCCAAGCTCAGCCAGTTCGATCGGTACAGGTTGAAGAAGTACTGGCGTACGAACCAGGATACGGCGATCAACCAGCGTCCTCTCGTCCAGGTGGGCGATCGGGTAGAGGAGCGCGACATCATCGCCGACGGCGCCTCGACCGATCGAGGCGAGTTGGCCCTGGGCCGCAACCTGACCTGCGCGTTCATGCCCTGGTACGGCCACAACTTCGAGGACGCGATCGTCATCAGCGAACGGCTGGTGAAGGACGACACCTATACGTCCATCCATATCCAGGAGCTCGAGCTCCATGTCCGCGACACCAAGCGTGGCATGGAGGAGATCACCCGCGAGATCCCGAATGTGTCGGAGGAGGCACTCAAGGATCTGGATGAGCGGGGGATCGTGCGTATCGGCGCTCAGGTGAAGCCGGGCGACATCTTGGTCGGGAAGATCACGCCGAAGGGCGAGACGGAGCTGTCCCCTGAGGAAAAGCTGTTGACGGCGATCTTCGGGGAGAAGGCCAAGGACGTTAAGGATAGCTCCTTGCGCGTGCCGCCGGGGATGGCCGGCACGGTGATCGATGCCAAGATCTTTTCCCGCCGGATCGACGACGCACTGCTCGAGAAGGAGCACGGCGAGAGGATTGGGCTGCTCAGGGAGCAGGAGCGCGACGAGATCAGTCGGGTGACGGAGGTCCGCGACGAGGAGTTGCGGGAGCTGCTGAAGGGCCAGACGGTTCAGTTGTTCCTGAAGCGTGGGACCATCGATCCCCTCTTCAAGGAAGGTAAGAAGCTGGGCGAGAGGGTTATCGATGAGCTGGACTTCTCGAAGCTCGACCTCACAGCCCTCAAGGTGAAGAACGCGGCCGCGAACGACAGGATCCGACGCGTCATCGAGGAGTCGCGTCAGCGTATCGAGCGCATCCGCGAGAAGACCGAAGAGTCGATCGACAAGGTCCTGCAGCCAGACGAGCTGTCTCCGGGTGTTGTCCAGCTTGTGAAGGTCTACATCGCGGAACGGCGCAAGGTCGCTGTGGGAGACAAGGTCGCCGGTCGTCACGGCAACAAGGGCGTGATCGCACGCGTTGTGCCCGAGGAGGACATGCCATTCCTGCCGGACGGCACGGCGGTGGACATCGTCCTGAATCCGCTGGGTGTGCCGAGCCGGATGAACGTCGGCCAGATCTTGGAGACGCATCTCGGGTGGTGCGCGCGGATCCTGGGCTTCGAGGCCAAGACGCCTGTGTTCCACGGGGCGACCGAGGACGAGGTCGGCGTGCTGCTCAAGCTGGCTGGCGTTCATTGGGCGCATGAGTGCCTGAGCATCCGCTCCGTCTCGCCACCGCAGCTCAGTGACACCGATGTGCGCCGCTTCATTGACGCGCTGCGGCAAGGAGCAGTGCGAGGACGGGCCAGTAGCGGGGACGGGACGCGACCGTCAGGCTCGGCGTTGGGATTGGGCCGGACGCTCGACGCGCTGCTGGCGGAAACGAGATCGGAGCGGGTCATCGAGATCCTGACCGCTTTGCGCGACTATCTGATCGATGCCTCCACGGAGCTGGCGTCGCGCGCGGGCGAGACGGACCCGGCGAAAGCTGGATTCGAGGCGGCGGCGAGGTTGTCGCGCCGCAAGGGCGCCAGGGAGGGCCTCGACGAGGCTCTCGAGGGCTTCCTGCGACGAGCGGGTCTGACACCGGCGGGCAAGCTGCGACTGCGCGATGGGCGCACCGGCGACTTCTTCACCATGGAGGTGACGGTGGGCAGCATCTACATGATGAAGCTGGCTCACTTGGTGGACGACAAGATCCACGCCCGCTCGATCGGTCCGTACTCGCTGGTGACCCAGCAGCCGCTGGCCGGTAAGGCTCAGTTCGGCGGTCAGCGCTTCGGCGAGATGGAGGTGTGGGCGCTGGAGGCCTATGGAGCAGCGCACACGCTGCAGGAGATGCTCACGGTCAAGTCCGATGACGTGGCCGGTCGCTCCCGAGCATACGAGGCCATTGTGAAGGGGGAGAACCTGCCGGAGCCAGGAATACCCGAGAGCTTCAACGTGCTGGTGAAAGAGCTGCAGTCTCTGGGCCTCAGCGTTGAGCTGGGCCAGAGTGATGAGGGGATCTGAGGGAGTCCTGCAGGCTACATAGAGGGCAAATACAGACATGATCGACTTCCCAAGGCACCGCGAGACTCGTCCGACCGAGTTCGACTTTATCCAGCTGAAGATCGCTTCGCCGGAGCAGATCAGGGCTCTGAGCTTTGGTGAGGTGACGAAGCCGGAGACCATCAACTACCGGTCGTTCAAGCCGGAGCGCGATGGTCTGTTCTGTGAGCGCATCTTCGGGCCGGTGAAGGACTGGGAATGCCACTGCGGTAAGTTCAAGCGGATCCGCTACCGTGGCCATGTGTGCGACAAGTGCGGCGTTGAGGTGACGCTCTCGAAAGTCCGCCGTGAGCGGATGGGCCACATCGAACTCGCCGTGCCAGTAGCACATATCTGGTTCTTCAAGACGCTGCCGTCGCAGATGGGCTACCTGCTCGCGATGACGCTGCGCGACCTGGAGAAGATCATCTACTACGCGAACTACGTGGTGGTGAATCCGGGTAAGCAGAAGGTCAGGCCGAAGCAGTTGCTCGAGGAGGAGGAGTACCTAGAGCTCAAAGCGCAGGCGAGGGAGGAAGGCGACTCGGAGTTCTACGCTGAGATCGGTGCCGAAGGCGTCCGCCAGCTCCTCAGACAGGTCGACATCGACGAGCTGGCTAAGGACCTGCGTCGAAGGGTAGCGACGGAGACCAGCCAGCACCGGAAGAAGCAGCACCTCAAGCGGCTGAAAGTGGTGGACGCGTTCCGCACCAGCGATGAGGACGCGGAGCGCCGTAATCGCCCCGAGTGGATGGTCATGGACGTGATCCCGGTGTTGCCGCCGGACCTGCGTCCGCTGGTCCCGCTCGACGGCGGTCGCTTCGCCACCTCCGACCTGAACGATCTCTACCGGCGCGTGATCAACCGAAACAACCGGTTGAAGAAGCTGATGGAGATGCGGGCGCCCGAAGTGATCCTCCGCAACGAGAAACGGATGCTGCAGGAGGCCGTGGATGCCCTGTTCGACAACGGGCGCCGCGGCAAGGCGATCCGCGGGCGCGGCAAGCGGCCGCTCAAGGCGCTCTCCGACATGCTGAAGGGGAAGCAGGGCCGGTTCCGCCAGAACCTGCTGGGCAAGCGCGTGGACTATTCGGGGCGATCGGTGATCGTGGTTGGGCCGGAACTGAGGCTTCACCAGTGCGGCCTGCCCAAGGTGATGGCCGTCGAGTTGTTCCGCCCCTTCATCATCCATGAACTGGAACGGCGCGGCGAAGCTGAGACGGTGAAGCGGGCCAAGAAGATCGTCGAGCGGGGTGATGACCCGCGGGTGTATGAGGTCCTGGAGGACATCATCAGGGACCACCCCGTGTTGTTGAACCGGGCTCCGACTCTCCACCGGCTGGGCATCCAGGCATTCGAGCCCGTGCTCGTGGAAGGTAAAGCGGTCCGGATCCACCCGCTGGTTTGCGCTGCCTTCAATGCGGACTTCGACGGCGACCAGATGGCGGTACACGTCCCGCTCTCGTTCGAAGCGCAGCTCGAGTGCCGCGTGCTGATGCTGTCGTCAAATAACATCCTCAAGCCGTCCGACGGGAAGCCCATCGCCACGCCCAGCCAGGATATGGTGCTGGGCATCCATTACTTGACGAAGCTCCCTGCAGACTTCGAGGAGCGCTTAGCCAACGCAGGACGCTTCGCGGCGGTTTACGAGGTCGAGCTGGGTCTGGAGAATGGCAGCTTCTTGCGCGCTGACGGGGCGGCGGACTATCACGCGCCGATCTACTACCGCTATGGCGGGCAATGGCTTCCCACGACGGTGGGCCGTGTCCTCTTCAATGACATCCTGCCGGAGGAACTGCGGTTCGCCAATAAGGCGATGGACAAGGGGGCGCTTTCGAATCTCGTGTTCCAGTGCTTCCGACACGTCGGTCTCAAGCGGACCACCGACTTCCTCGATCGGCTCAAGGACTTCGGATTCAAGTATGCCACCGTGGGGGGCACGTCGATTGGCATTGAGGATCTGGAGATACCGCCGCGGAAAGCGGAGATCATCGGTGTGGCCCGTGCCGATACGGAACGCTTCACGCGGGCCTACGAGAAGGGTGTGATCTCGAACGGTGAGCGCTACAACCGCGTCATCGATGCCTGGACACATGCTAACAACGATGTCGCGGACGCGATGGTGGGTGCGTTGAGGACATCGCGGGGCGGCTTCAACCCCGTGTATATGATGTTCGACTCGGGTTCACGCGGGTCGCGCGACCAGATCAGACAGCTCGCGGGCATGCGCGGTCTCATGGCCAAGCCGCAGAAGAAGCTCACCGGGGGCATCGGTGAAATCATCGAGAGCCCCATCCTCTCCAACTTCCGCGAGGGGCTCACCGTGCTGGAGTACTTCATCTCCACGCACGGCGCGCGGAAAGGGCTGGCGGACACGGCACTGAAGACGGCCGACGCCGGATACCTGACTCGGCGGCTGGTGGACGTGGCCCAGGACGTGACGATCACCGAGGAGGACTGTGGAACGGTCCTCGGTCTCGAAGTCTCGGCGCTCAAGGAAGGCGAGGACATCATCGAGCCGTTGCGGGACCGCATCACGGGCACCGTGGTGCTGGAGGCGGTGGTGGACCTGATCGATGGCCAGCGGCTGGTCAGAGCCGGTGAGATGATCAATGAGGATGCCGCCGAGGCCATAGAGGAGGCGGGGATTCAGTCGGTTCGCATCCGCTCGGTTCTCACCTGTGAGGCACGGCGTGGTATCTGCCGACAGTGCTACGGGCGCAATCCGGCGACGATGGACACGGTCGACGTGGGCGAGGCGGTCGGTATCATTGCCGCGCAATCTATCGGCGAGCCGGGTACGCAGCTGACGCTGCGCACCTTCCACATCGGCGGCACGGCAGCGCGCATTGCGGCACAGACGGAGCGCAAGTCGAAGGTGAATGGCCAGGTCAAGTTTGAGCGCATCACCTTCGTCTCTGGGTCCGGCAGTGGGCGGATCGTGACCAGCCGCGAAGGCGAGATTTTGATGCTGACTGCGGACGGGCAGGTGCGTTCCCGCCTGACAGTCCCCTACGGCGCGACGTTGCACGTCGAGGATGCCCAGCAGGCTAAGACCGGCGAGCTGCTGTTCAGCTGGGATCCCTATTCCGAGCCGATCGTAGCGGACGGGGAGGGTATCGTCGAATTCCAGGACATCGTAGAGGAAGAAACGGTTCGGGAGGAGCTCGATGAGTCCACGGGACGTCGGCAGCTGACGATTATCGAAGATCGGGAGAAGAAACTGCATCCGCAGATCAACATCAGGCGCGACGGCAAGAAGGTACGTGAGTTCATCGTGCCGGTAGGTGCTCAGCTGGTCGTGCGTGATGGCCAGTTGGTCGAGCCCGGCCAGATGCTGGCCAAGATCAGCCGGGAAGTCTACAAGACCCGCGACATTACAGGCGGCCTGCCGCGCGTGGCGGAGCTGTTCGAGGCGCGCCGACCCAAGGACCCGGCGACGATTGCTGAGGTCGACGGGTCGGTATCCTTCCGCGGCATCAAGCGGGGCAAGCGGGAGGTCGTGGTCACGTCAGATAGCGGCGCGGAGAAGAGCTACGAGATCCCGGTGGGTAAGCACTTGCGCGTCCATGAAGGCGATCGCGTACGTGCGGGCGATAGGCTCTCTGAGGGACCGGTCAATCCACACGACGTCCTGCGGATCAAGGGGCCCCGCGCCGTGCAGGAGTATTTGCTCAACGAGATCCAGGAGGTCTACCGTCTGCAGGGAGTGCGAATCAACGACAAGCACATCGGCGTTATCGTGCGTCAGATGCTGCAGAAGGTGCGAATCGTGGACCCGGGCAACACCGAGTTCCTCGAGGGCGAGCATGTAGACCGAGTCGAGTTCCTGGATATGAATGCGAAGATGCGCCAGCAGGGCAAGAAGCCGGCGCGCGCCGAGCCGCTGCTCTTGGGGATTACCAAGGCGAGCTTGACCACGCGTTCGTTCATCAGCGCCGCCTCGTTCCAGGAGACCACACGGGTGCTCACCGATGCCGCCGTCCGGGGTGCTAGGGACGGCCTGTTGGGTCTCAAGGAGAACATCATCATTGGGCACCTGGTGCCGGCAGGAACCGGTGTGCACCGCTATCAGGACGTCGAGTTCCTGGTGGAGGGTGCGCCGATTGAGCGGGAGATCAAGGAGCTGGCGGAGGCCAAGGCAGAGCCCAAGGAGGAGCCAGAGATAAGCCTCGCCGACCTGGTCAGGGAGGCCGGCAACCCGGCCAGTCACCCGAGCACGGGGGCGGGCGACTAGCGGCGGCGTGCGGGAGCGGAAGGCCCCGGCCGCCTCCCCGGCGCTGGGGCCTTCGTATTTGGGGCGGTCGGTTGACATCGAAGGGGCCGGCGATAGGTTTGGGGCACTCCGAAGAGAGGCCGATAACGCAGTAGTGGCGCGGCGAAGGGCTTGACGCTGAGAGCGCATCAGCCTACCTTTTTCGGTCTGCCGACGAACCGGTCTACACAACATTTTCCGTCGGGGGCGGCCAGCGTCTCCGGCCTTTCTTTCGTGGGATCGGTACGCTGACGCGGCGAACGGAGACCACAGAAGAGAGACGTATGCCGACGATCAACCAGCTGGTCCGCATGGGCCGCAAGAAGGTCGCCAGGAAGGACAAGGCCCCCGCTCTCGAGCAGAATCCTCAGAAGCGGGGCGTCTGCACGCGCGTCTACACCACCACGCCGAAGAAACCCAATTCGGCGCTGCGTAAGGTGGCTCGTGTTCGCCTGACCAACGGGTATGAGGTCACCGCCTATATCCCGGGCGAGGGTCACAACCTGCAAGAGCACTCGATAGTGCTCATACGCGGAGGGCGCGTGAAGGATCTGCCAGGCGTCCGCTACCACATCATCCGGGGCAAGCTCGATGCGGCTGGCGTGTCCGACCGCAAGAGGAGCCGCAGCAAGTACGGGGCGAAGCGCCCCAAGGCCTAGCGGCCCGCCGTGCGGCGGCGGGCCGGCCACTTTCGATGCAGCGCTAGGGCCATGGCTAGAAGACAGAGAGCCGTCACCAGGGAGGTGCTCCCCGATCCGCAGTACGGGAGCGAGTCAGTAGCGAAGTTCGTCAACGCGCTGATGAGCGAAGGCAAGAAATCGCTCGCCGAGAAGATCTTCTACGAGGCCATGCGGACCGTGGAGGAGCGGACCGGTCAGCCGGCGATGAACGTGTACCGGCAGGCATTCAGTAACACCAAGCCCGTGCTCGAGGTGAAGAGCCGGCGTGTGGGTGGTGCCACCTACCAGGTGCCGGTGGAGGTGCGACCGCGGCGACGCGACGCTCTGGCGCGACGCTGGCTGATAGCGGCGGCTCGCGAACGGAGCGAGAGGACGATGGCCGAGCGTCTCGCGGGCGAATTGATCGCGGCCGCCAAGGGTGAGGGCGCTTCGGTCAGAAAGAAGCAGGACGTCCATCGAATGGCGGAGGCCAATAAGGCATTCGCGCATTATCGCTGGTGATAGCGCTAGCCAGAGAGGTAAAGGCACCTAAGAAGTCAAGTGATGATATGCCAAGGCAGGTAGCGCTGGAGCGGATCCGCAATATCGGCATCATGGCTCACATCGATGCCGGTAAGACCACGACCACGGAGCGCATCCTCTACTACACCGGCAGGGTGCACCGCATGGGCGAGGTGCACCATGGCGACACGGTGATGGACTGGATGGAGCAAGAGAAGGAGCGGGGGATCACGATCACGTCCGCCGCGACCACTTGCTTCTGGGAGCACCTTGGCAGCCAACATCGCATCAACATCATCGATACACCGGGTCACGTCGATTTCACGGCAGAAGTCGAGAGAAGCCTCCGCGTGCTCGACGGCAGCATCGCCCTCTTCTGTGCGGTGGGAGGTGTGGAGCCGCAGTCGGAGACCGTCTGGCGACAGGCGGATCGTTACCGTGTTCCGCGCGTCGCCTTCGTGAACAAGATGGACCGCGTGGGCGCCGATTTCGACAATGTGGTGCGGATGATGCGCGAGCGCCTGGGCGCGAACGCCCATCCGATCCAGTATCCTCTGGGCCAGGGCGAATTGTACACGGGCGTTGTAGACCTGGTTCGCCGGACAGCGATTGTCTATGACGAGGCTTCTCTCGGAGCGCAGTGGACCGAGGAGCCGATTCCCGAGAGCCTGCAGCAGCGTATAGCCGATCTTCGCCACCGCCTGCTCGAAGCTGCCGTCGAGCACCAGGAGGACTTACTGGAGAAGTACCTCGCGGACGAGGCCTCCTTGACCGACGACGAGGTGCGACGCGCGATCCGACATGCCACCCTCAGCAACTATATCACGCCCGTACTCTGCGGCGCCGCGTTCCGCAACAAAGGCGTGCAGCAGCTCCTCGATGCCGTCGTCGACTACCTCCCGTCCCCCATCGATGTCCCCGCCATTCGTGGCCATCTTCCCCATCACGACGAGCATATCATCACCCGGGAAGCGAACGACGGCGCTCCGCTCAGCGCCCTCGCCTTCAAGATTGCGACGGATCCGTTCGTCGGCCGCCTGACCTACCTTCGCATCTACAGCGGCTCGCTGAAAGCCGGGTCCTACGTTCACAACGCGTCAACGGGGAAGACTGAGCGCATCGGTCGGCTCTTGCAGATGCACGCGAACCGGCGTGAGGAGCGGGATGAGGTGTACGCCGGCGACATTTGCGCGGCGATCGGGTTGAAGGGGACCAAGACCGGGGAGACGATCTGTGACAAGGACCACCCGATTATCCTCGAGGCGATGAGATTCCTCGAGCCGGTGATCTCGGTCGCTATTGAGCCCAAAACCAAGGTCGATGAGGACAAGCTGGCCAAGGCGCTGGCCAAGCTGGCGGAGGAGGATCCCACATTCAAGGTCGTCACCGACCCGGAAACCGGGCAGACGATCATCTCTGGCATGGGCGAGCTACACCTGGAGATCATCGTCGACCGCCTGCGGCGCGAGTTCAAAGTGGACGCCAACGTGGGTCGGCCGCAGGTTTCGTACAGGGAGACGGCCAGACAGCCGGCCTACAAGGTGGAGGGCAAGTACATACGCCAGACGGGTGGGCGCGGTCAGTACGGTCACGTGGTGATCAACCTCGATCCGGGCGACCCGGGAAGCGGGTTCAGCTTCGAGGATCAGATCACTGGGGGTGTGATTCCGAAGGAATACATCGGGTCCGTGGAGCGCGGCATCCGGGAGGCGATGGACGCTGGAGTGCTTGCGGGCTACCCGATGGTCGATCTGAAGGTGACTTTGGTCGGCGGCTCCTACCACGAGGTCGATTCGTCGGAGATGGCGTTCAAGATCGCCGGCTCGATCGCGATGCGCGAGGCGGCCCGCCGGGCTGACCCGGTACTCCTGGAGCCGGTCATGGATGTCGAGATCGTCACGCCCGAAGAGTACCTGGGCGGCGTGGTGGGGGATCTGTCCAGCCGGCGCGGCAAGGTCGGTGGCATCACACAGCGCGCTGATGCGCGGGTAGTCGGGGCAAGTGTTCCCCTGGCCGAGATGTTCGGTTACTCGACGGCGCTCCGCTCGCTGAGCCAGGGGCGTGCCGTCTACACGATGCAGTTCTCTCACTACGAGGAAGTGCCCAAGCAGAAGGCCGACGAGGTTCTGAATCGCGGTGCTCCGGCAGTCGCGGCGACTTCGTAGCGGCGCGGGCGCGTGGGACACAACGAGGAGAGAAGAGAGAATGGGGAAGGCGAAGTTTGAGCGGACGAAGCCGCACGTGAACGTGGGGACGATCGGCCACGTGGACCATGGGAAGACGACGTTGGTGGCGGCGGTGACGCTGGTGCAATCGAAGCGGGGGCTGGCGGACTATGTGCCGTTTGAGCAGATCGACAAGGCGCCGGAGGAGCGGGAGCGGGGGATCACGATAGCGACGGCGCACTTGGAGTACGAGACGGAGAGGCGGCACTATGCGCACATTGATTGTCCGGGGCACGCGGACTATGTGAAGAATATGATTACGGGTGCGGCGCAGATGGATGGTGCGGTGTTGGTGGTGAGTGCGGCGGACGGGCCGATGCCGCAGACGCGGGAGCATGTGTTGTTGGCGCGGCAGGTGAACGTGCCGTACATCATAGTCTATCTAAACAAGGTGGACATGGTGGACGATCCGGAGCTTTTGGAGTTAGTGGAGCTTGAGGTACGGGATTTATTGAACGAGTATGAGTTTCCGGGTGATGATCTGCCGGTGATCAAGGGGAGTGCGTTGAAGGCGTTGGAGAGTGGGGAGCCGGGGGTGGAGGAGACGAGGAGTCTGGATGAGCTATTGGAGGCGTTGGACAGCTATATCCCGCAGCCGGAGCGGGATGTAGAGAAGCCGTTTTTGATGCCGGTGGAGGATGTGTTTTCGATCACGGGTCGTGGGACAGTGGGGACGGGGCGGATCGAGCGGGGGAAGATCAAGGTAGGGGATGAGGTAGAGATTGTGGGGTTGGGGGCACACAAGAAGACGGTGGTGACGGGGGTGGAGATGTTCCGCAAGACGCTGGACGAGGGGGTAGCGGGGGACAATGCGGGGGTGTTGTTGCGGGGTGTGGAGAAGGACGAGATCGAGCGTGGGATGGTGTTGGCGTGGCCGGGATCGATCACGCCGCATACGAAGTTTGAGGGTGAGGTGTACGTATTGACGAAGGACGAGGGAGGTCGTCACACGCCGTTTTTCACGGGGTATCGTCCGCAGTTTTACTTTCGCACGACGGACGTGACGGGGGAGGTGAAGCTGCCGGACGGGGTGGAGATGGTGATGCCGGGGGACAATGTGACGATGACGATCGGGCTGATCACGCCGATTGCGATGGAGGAGGGGCTGCGCTTCGCGATACGCGAGGGCGGCCGCACCGTCGGCGCCGGCGTCGTCACTAAGGTGCTGGAATAGTCGG
>Ga0209636_10003064_pt1 | contig 17038 bp, 15 predicted proteins | sample DeeMarSWOR152_54_FD_187464 | JGI IMG/M metagenome (GOLD analysis project Ga0209636, IMG submission 187464) | Marine sediment microbial communities from White Oak River estuary, North Carolina - WOR-1-52-54 (SPAdes) (version 2) | ecosystem: Environmental > Aquatic > Marine > Intertidal zone >...
ATCATAAACATTTAGTGAATAATCTGGAGTAAATGTCGCTTTATGGAAATAAGTATCTTCTTTAGTCAGTCGGGATAAATTTGCGCCATCGATATCCATCGTGAAAATATCATAACTTCCTTCAGCCATGATAGAATAAAATACTATTTTTGAGCCATCAGGTGAAAACTGTGGTGAATGGTCGATATGTGAATTGTATGTTAATCGTGTTTGATTGGTTCCATCTATATTCATAATGTAGATTTCTCTGTTCCCATCTCTATCTGATGTGAATACAATTTTCGACCCATCGGGGGAAAACTGGCAAAGATTATCATTACCTTCAGTTTTAGTTAAATTCTGTTGATTAGTTCCATCTATATCCATAATATAGATTTCATCATTACCTTCATTTTTCGAATAAAACATTATTTTAGATCCATCAGGAGAAAATTGAGGATAATAATAGTCTGTAGAATCATGCGTTAGTCTTGTTTGATTATTTCCATCCATGTCCATAATATAGATTTGATTATTATCATCTCTATCAGAAACAAATACAATAGCATAACTATTAGATTCTGTTGTTTCAGTTGGATTCTTTTTTCTACATGATATAATCATAAATATATAAATAGTGATAAAAACCAATCGTAAAATACTTGTTTTCATTATAACACTCTTTTATACAAATATTTAAGTCGGGTCGATAAAGCATAACCTACCAAAAGGATCAGACGCAGCTATAATTTGTCGTTATAATTAATTCCTTTATCTTCTGGATCCCTGTCTCGATCATAATAACTATGTTTTTTAATCATCTCGTTTACATCAATTGAAGATTAGTCTTTTGGCTCGTTTCTAATGATATGCGTACCAGGAGAAACAACCTGCAATATCTTCCTCAATCCATTTTCATATTCATTCTCAGGAAACAAATCCACCCAATGATGTTCTTTCAGTTTTCTTTCATTTACCCCACACTCATCTAATCTTACGGGCAGAATAAACCGCTCTGAGTTGGGAAACAAATCCAATATCTCCAGCGCCGTCTTTAACTCCTTTTGCACAAATCCTTTTTTATTTAGGAGGTGGGATAAAATAATGTGTTGATTTTAAATGATAAGGATAATGTTAAATATTTACTATTTAATACCTTATAAATATCTGATATTATCCCACCTCCTGAACCGATCTGGTCGAAAGCAATGCAATAAAATAATTGCTATTCTCAATCGCATCCTGAATCTTATCCTTCCATCTATCCCCAGGCAACAGCGATTCCGTATCCAGCCAGACATCCAGGTCGTAATGCTTCAAATCATTTTACAGTTGTTTCGCCACGCCCCTGTCTTCTCTGGCATAGGAGAGGAAGATTTTGGGTTTTTGTTCTCTCATATTAATTTTTTAGAATAATTTTCCTTTCTAAAATTATAAGTTTCCCGTTAACGGAAATTCCAGTATATTTTCACTATGTATCAACTGCAATGGTATATCTGGATATTTCTCTCGAAAATAGTCATATTTTTTATCTTGAAACAGGTGCTCCGAATATTTCACTTCATAAGCTAGTTGATTGCCAATAATAAAATCAACCTCTTGCTTCTTCTGAGTTCGCCAAAATTTGATATCCTCTTCTTTGTAATGATCTAATAACAATCGAAAAATATAATTTTCAAGCAGAACACCTCGGTCATCCCGCAATGCAATGGGATCATAATTCAGCACAAAATGGTTTCGCAGTCCCAAATCATTAAAATAAACTTTGGACATTTTTCGAAGCTCTTTCGGTAAATTTCGAAAGTATGGCTTTACCAGGGTAATATGAAACGATTTGCGCATCACTCGAATATAGGCTTCAACTGTGCCATGATCTAGTTTCATATCACGCCCAATATCATTTAAATTTACCAAGCCACCGATCTGTGCGCCCAGCAACGTCATGATCATCAGATATGCATCAGGATATTTCACGCTGGATTCAAGGGCGTCTTTTTTGACATACGAGCTGGCAATTTCATCCAGGATAGCTTTCTTTTCTTCGATCTGATTTTCCAATACGACATCGGGGTAACCGCCGAACAGCATATATTCTTGCCATAAATTGGTTAACTCAGATTTTTTAATATTTGTATTCCAAAAATATCCCACTATTACACTACTTTCAATCAAAAATTATCCCCATATTTCAAAAGCTATCCCCATAATTCGTTTCGAATAGAATGAACAAAGATTTTTAATAATGCAATAATTGTCAATCTTAATCGCATCCTCAATCTTTTCCTTCCATCTATCCCCTGGCAACAGCGATTCCGTATCCAGCCAGACATCCAAACCATACCGCTTCAAATCATTATACAGTTGTTTCGCCATGTCCATGTCTTCTCGGGCGTAGGAGAGGAAGATTTTGGGTTTTGTTGATCTCATTTTAATATTTAGGGAGTGGGATAAAATTAGTTACCCATTTAAATCTCATAACTCGTTATTTATCAATATTGTTTTTAAGCAAAATGTCCAAGTTAATTTATCCCACCCCCTTAATAATAATTTTCCTCCCCAATAATATGTTTAACAATGTAAGTATAAGGACAACTGAAAAATAGATTAGTAATAAGTTAAGAAGAAGTGTCAAATTAAAGTTCTTAGACATAAGACTAACAATCAAAAATCCAGCAAATACACTTGGAATCAAATCTAAAAAATCAAAATGATCATGCGTTCCATCTTTTGAAAAACATATACCGTTCCCTGCTTCAAAAAATCCCGATATTAGCATTGTTGTAAATGCAGCTTGAAAACCACGATAGCCAATTTGCCAGAGAATAAATACGACCAGAAGGTCTCTAAAGAAATGATAGATAGGCGTAAAATTAATTTCAATTCCAACATAAGGAACTGCCATATCAAAAAACTTATTCATTTTATGACCTCCTTTTGAGCTTAATTTATCATCCTATGTTTTGATTAATTTTTGCTCTATATTCAATCTAATTCCTAAATATGATATGAAAAAATAATTGGAAAATACCTCCAAATAAAACTGCACACAAAATTACCTGATACCAAATTGACACAAAGAACATGGCAGCCAATATTGCCGTATAAGAAAGTGTATCTCCAAAATGCCAGCCGTCCCAGAGAAACCAGATAATATGATTCGGTCTATCGCCTGTAGATTGAAACCAGCACCGCAAGCGGTCGTTTTTTATTTTATTAAAGATCGATTTGTCACAATTAAAAACAATTGTATCTCTCATTGCCTTGCCAATCCCCCCTACTATTCCCAAAACTATGATTCCTATCCAGCTATAAAGCATGTAAAACTCCCTTTTTTTAATGTCACTTTTTATATTTCTATCTGTTGTTCAATTTTCGCAACACCAATCTCTCGAAATAGCCAAATCCCTCAATTCATGAAATAACCGAATTATTGCTGAGATGATTTTCCATACACCACTGGTTAGCCAAAATTTATATTCAAAAGCTCCATGACTCGCTTTATAGGAGAATAGACGGTTGTTTCTTCAGAGCCAGCCAACAATAGCCCCACTGCTTTGTTGGTTGAAGATTCCACCAGCAAGCAGGCGGAATCACCAGGTTGCGACATTTTACTGGTAACAATCTGATTTTTAAATATTGCCGTTCTTCCACCACCAAATCCTATCTGAATCGTGACATTCAAAGCTTCAATAATACCCTCAGTTATACCAGTCGTTCTACCCCATTTCTTAACCTTCATGCCCAATTCAGGATCACAGGCATCATTAACCACACCAATATCTGGAATTATATCAGTTATATCATCATCATTCAAGGGCTTAGCTACGGCAGCGTCTACCTCGTTAGCAGTTTGATCGATTCGCATCGGGATCAATCGAGATTTTGAGCCAAGAATGTTAGCGATAAAATTGGCAATTCCTGTTACTCCTTTTGCTATGGGGCAAATTCCTTCGCCGTTCTCATCACCGTCACCTTCAAAATAAATGTAAATAAACCGTTCCAGTTCAGCAATTTTATCTTGTGGCATTATCCCACCAGCTATCGGGCTTGGGTGTAGGATAGCATCTCCAATTTGTGCATTATTCCAGTTAGCTAAAATGTGATTACTGGACAGAATTAATTTCGTATTTGAGCTAACATCCCGTACCACGGCAGCGAAAGTCCCATCAATCGAGCTAAGATAGTGAGCAATACTGTCACCAACCTGAATCTGGCTCGATCCATGGATGATTATATTCCCAACTTCTTTCACGTCTGTCACAATACCTTTGATTTCCATGGGGATTATATCCTTGCTAGCTAACTCGGAAAGCACCTTCTTTTTTTTGACTAACACCACCAAGCTGAGTTGTTCTGTCACCTGCCCCTTTGTTTCTTTGAAGCCGATACCTACTCCAATCACATTCTTCTTCTTCATCAGCGTCGGTTGAACTTTACTTTGTATTTGTGATATTTGTTCTATAGTTGCCATTTTTCCTTCCTCCAGTTTTGTTTATTTTCTTTTCGTATGTATTCCTGCTTCCTCAAGACTTTTTTCAACAATTGCTCGAATCGAATCTCCGTCAATGATAGGCATATATTTCAATGATTCCAGGCTCTTTAACGACTCATGCAGTGATTCCAAAGATTTCAGCGATTCGAGTTCTTTTAATGCTTCCAATTTCTCTTTTTTTATTGATTTCTTCATAGAATCGATTCGATTTCGCATCCGTTCTTTATTATGAGGATCAAGCCCTGCTGCTTTTAAACTTTGCTCTACGATCGCTCTAATCGAATCCGCATCAATGACAGGCATAAATTCTAATGATTCAAGCTTCTCTAATGATTTCAATGACTCCAGCGATTCCAATTGTACAAGCGACTCTAATTGCGAAAGTTCTGTTAATTCTTTCAGGGACTCTAATTCCAGTCTCAAATTTTCCATTTCTTGTTCCAATTCCTCGGCGAAATTTTCCTTCCACTCTAAAATCCTCTCTTTCTCAAGTTGTTTTAGTTCTTTAGCCATCCGCTTAAATTCCTTTCGATCAAATTCTGCTTTCAAATCCATATCCATGGCGATCTTTAAATCCCCTCCAATCCGATAGTGTATCTGTCTTTGCCGTTTTTCCTGTTTAACCGTATAATCTTTCATATAATTTTTCATATCACTATTGAATTCATGAAGCGTTTTTAGCCGTTCACCCAAGGATTTTCGCTCTTCAGATGAAAAATAAGGTTCCTCCATAATTGGCTCAGGTATATCTTCTCCCATTCTTTCGATTCTTTCGGGTGATGATAATGACAATTGTAAGATTGCCTCTGCCTGCTCAGGAGTGATCTCTGTTTCAGTATTGCTAAGGTTCATGATATTGGCGGCAATATATTCTACCTGTTTCGGCTCTACTTTTCCCTCCCTGGCTTTTTGTAAAAATCTATCATATAATTCTTGAACAGGTTTTTTACCTTCACCTTCTGGAACCATCGCCATCAGATCATCTCCAAGCAAGTTCAGGCTGTATTCCAAAACATCCTGTTTAGATTGTTTGTCAAGAAAGAATAACCAAAAAATAGCAGCAGTAAGAATTAAGACAACCAAAAAGAAACCGATTTTCTTTAATGCATTCCACATGTTATCATTCTCCTTTATGCAATTCTGATTTTCAATTTTCTATTTTTAAGTGATTATATCTGTAAGGTTTGGAATTTGATTTATCAAGATTTATTTGTAATTTGGGCATTGTCATTTGGAATTTTAGTTATTATCTAATAGGAATTTGTTAATTCTTAATATTGTAGCATCGGGGCTTCAAAATTCCGTAGGAGAAAACAAAGACAAGCATATTTGCCCCTTTCTTTTATTTTTTTTATTGAAGATTAAATATAGAATAATTTACGATAAAAGACAAGAAAAAAATTTCAAAAAATTAAACAACACAAAATATTTTAAAACCACCCCACCAAAGAAGATCATAAAATAACAGAAGAAATGATAGAAGTCGGTAGACTAATGAAGATCCCACTAAAAGATTTTATGATTATTGGCAAAGGCTGGTTTTCGTTTTTTGAGAGGGGTTGTAGGGAGGATGGTTGAAAATAAAATTCAGGATGTTATTTAAAATTGTATGTAACATAAAGCTCAGCTGCCAAAAAGCGCAGCTTTTTGGTCTGCTGGAGCGGTTTGTTAGATATTTTTTATTTAATGTTAAACTCTTTTATAATTTTCTTATACATTATTTCCCAATTAAAATCATTTGGTTCAGATACAAGATAATATCCCATGGTTTCATATGTCCCATATATAACAAAATCATTAGTCTCACCGATTATATATGGATGCATAAATGGGCGATGAGCCTGAAGTTTCTCTTCATACTCAATAATTTCTTTATATTTTTCATTAATTATTTCTTTATATTTAATTGGTATAAACCATATATGATATTGCGGAGAAGTAATAATTTCTTTTTCAATCCAATCGCCTTTATTGTCTCCGTAATCAGATATAGTTATTTCTTGAGACTTTCCTTCTAGGGTAATTTTATAACCACCTAAACCTTTGTTTATATCATCAAAAGGGAATTGGTTTTCCTTTATTTCTGTTATTTTCCAGCCCTCTATTAAAATCGCTTGCATTTTATTTATTATAAACGATTTATTGAAAGTCATATGGCTTACACATCCTCCAATAAGTACTACTAGTAGAAATAATTTAAACAAAAATCTATACTCTTTCATATTATTTTACATCTAACATAGTTTATACAGATTAAAATATATTCTTGACTTTAGATAATTATTTATTAATATATCAATTATTAAAATCAAAGGGGCAAAAAAATGCGTTTAAAAGCTAATTAGATAAATCTTTATTTCAAAATCAAACACTTCTTTACCCCAACAAAACTCCCAGCTCCCATCTTAATGATATACATTCCAGCACTCACATTATTAGCATCCCAAATGAAAACATGATAACCAGGCTCTTTCATTCCTTTAAAAATTTCTGTAACCATCTGTCCGTTCAAATTGAAAATGGTTATTGTTATTTCATCCTGTTTCTTTAACTCAAATGAAATATTTATTTGTGAATTAAATGGATTGGGATAATTCTGATGAAGCACAAAATCCTGTACTGGTTTATGATAAGTATAAATATTTGTCTCACACAATAACATTTTTTCCGTCTATACCATGTGCCGCACATAATGCTGCAGCATAGTCTTTTGCGTCTATTGTCCCTAAGAATTCCAATCCCTTTTTTTTGCAAGTATCGTCATCTACTTTCTCGAACAGGACATATATGCCACCACCTTTTTTATCCCTATATATTGGAGTTGTTTCACACCACGCCTTCCTGACAGGTGACAGTGAAATTCTATTAGCAGACACAATCAGCTCATCACGAGAACCATTCCTCCCCATTAATGCAGAAACAATTTCCCTCAGGCCGAGACCCGAAGCAGCACCCATGGAAATAAATTTTGAAACTGCATCTTTGTTCGCAGCCCATATTATATCAACCGAACCAATTTTGTTACTGTGTTCTTCCTCTTTTTTCTTTCCAAACAATTTATCAAATATTCCCATTTTTATTTACCTCTTAATTTTATTATTGTACTTTAAATGTTTTTAATTATTAATTAAATTTGTCGCGACCAATTGCCTATAACGGCTCGCCGATTAGCCGCCGCAAACATCACCACGCACTGAATTGAACCGCGACGCGTTTGCGGTCGGCTTAATTGGCTGGTTATACTTTAAACTATTACAGCTAAAGTCTGCTTAACGCAGTAATATCATTCGTCGGCTTTTTTCAAAAGAACCTGATTTAAGTTTGTAGATGTAAATCCCACTGGCCAGATTAGAAGCATCGAATGGTACGGAATATTCACCTGGATTTTGAATTTGGCTGACTAATGTTTTTACCACCTTGCCAGTGATATCAAAAACAGATAGTTTAACATTATTGATATTTCTTAGTGTATAATTGATCGTTGTTGAAGCATTAAAAGGATTTGGATAATTTTGACCAAGATAGATTTCATGCGGTTTAATTGGTTCATCATTTTCCAGTGAAGTAGCATCTTGAACATTTATATAATCTTGTTTTGTGATTTGATTTTGTACATTAAAATTAAATACTGTTAATGAAACTGAATATGTTCCGGGCTCAAGATATGTATGCTGGGGATTTTGCTCAGAGCTTGTCGTCTCATCTCCAAAATTCCAAAAGTATCCTATTATATAACCGGTAGATTCATTTTTAAAGCTTACCTTTAGTGGTGCTGAACCTTCTATTGGATCAGCAGTAAAATTAGCCATAATACTGGGCTGAACGCTAGTATCAATTAAAAAATCTTCATTAACATTCTGGGTAAGAATATTTCCCGCATTATAAATAAGCAAAACCTGAATCGATAACGCTCTCAATGGTGCCGTCATCGATACATAAAGTGTATAATAGGTTTTTATCCTTAAGCTACCTTCTATAATTGTAAAGCTGTCCACAGTTCCTGCAACATATAATGAATCTTCACCAAAAATACTGATGGTTACATTTGTGACAGGTAGAATGGAAATTATAGGTTCCCTTAAAATTTGAATGGATTCCCCCGGAGCGATCCCAATAGTTGTCTGCGAATAAAGAGTTGTAGCACCTATGAATAATAAGAATATTAAAACAGGCAATTTATATTTATTCGATTGAAGCAAAAATTTTTTTCTATTCATTATTTATATCCTTAATTGTGCTCAATAACACAGCGGATAAAATCTAAAATATGTTTTTTTTAACAAGTAACTCAAATCCTTATGCAGTATACCGATCATTATAAAATAATTCAATACTTGTGTGATTTTCCATGAATGAGGCCTACACTTTTTTCATTTTCTATCCTATTGAAATATGTGGATAAGTATAACCTAGTTTATGCTGCTGAAAAAATATTTTTGATTTATGATAAAGATTTATAATTTTTTCGATTATAACAAATAATAGGGCAAAAAATTTGTCCTAAAAAGCTGACATTAGAATAAGTATTCAGGGGATTGGATAAAATAACCAGAATATTTTAAACTTAATATTCCTAAAAAATAAAGCAATATAAATTTTAAACAATCAATTTCATTTATCCCATCCCCTAAAAACAACGGAACAGGTGAATCTCATAAAATAGAGTTAAAAAAATTTCCAACTCATTCAAGGCGGTTCTGGCTTCGGTTTGATGGAGTAAATTCTGAGAAAACTCCAGATGTAACTTTGACACAATTGTGCAATCGCTTGAGAAAGCTGTTAAAGATTATGGTTCGAGAGCTTTGAGAATATACTAAACAATTGATCACCGGCGTTTATTTGAATTAAACATATCTGGTATTGCTTCATTGCTTAGCACAATTAATCAAAATATTATCTTTTTGTTATATAATAAAATTATATCAAAAAGTCAATATATTTTTTTGTTTTCAATATTGGTTCGAATTTTAATTTAAGGAAAAGCTGAAGTTTTTAAATCTGCCGTTTTAGTCATTAGACATTCATTTATCTTAGTTCACAATCATCCATCAGGCGATCAGCAACCCACCAAAGAAGATCATAAAATAACCGAAGAGATGATAGAAGTCGGCAGACTGATGCAGATCCCATTAAAAGATTTTATGATCATTGGGAAGGGCTGGTTTTCGTTTTTTGAGAGAGATTGTGGTGAGAATGTTTGAAAATTGAATGAAAGATGTTTTTTAGAATTGTAGGTAACTGATTGGGCATGAGCGGATTTAAACGCCTAATAAACTTTCAAACTTCTAAAAAGCTGGACGCGTTTAAATTCCGATTCCATGCCCTGGTTAAATGGGCCATCTTTTAACCTTATGTATAATAATTAATACCCAGCCATAATTGATAAATTCCAAATGCAAATAAAGCCAGTGAAGATAATCCAAGCAGGATCTTATTCACATTAGGTCCAAGTTTTCGTGCAAATGCAAAAAGTATAATAATGCCAACCAATGTGGTTATCATTGTTATATAAAAACCAATAATCAAGGCAATTCCATTGACTGGTGCAAGCCTCCACCCCTCAAGAAATAAGGGTCCCATGATCAAACTCCATCCCAAATAAGGAGCAGGATTTAATAGATTCACAACTATAGCACTAAGCAGGGTTTTGTGATTCGAATCATTCGGAATGCTTTTTTCTATATCATATTTCTTCCAGGAATTGAAAGCATTAATTCCGAGATATAGAAGAAACAAACCACCACCAATTCTCAATATAACAATGAAATTATCTGGTACAGTACTAAGTAAAAATAAGACTAATAGGAGAATGGGACCATCACTAACAACTGGTGCAAATGCTGCTGGTAAGGTAGAACGCCATCCTTTTTTAAGAGTTTGGGAAATAATAAATGTCTGAAAGGGCCCTGGCTGAACTGCCGCTGCAAAGGCATAAGTTATTCCAAAGATTAAATAGCTCAACATTAAAATTCAAATTCTCCATTATTTTCAAAACTCAAAGGCCCGTATAACCTGGGAGTAATGCCTCAGACTTGCCCCGTGAGATAATTAGAAATTCGGGGCATACCTCATGAGATAGATTTCTATCTCACGGGGTAGGTGAAGGACCGAACATCGTGGTCTCGACCCGTTGGATAATGAAATTGAAAACTTTTAGGGAGTGAGATAAAATAAATTACGCCCTATAGGTTTATTCGTCTCTATTTTTTCAAGATCGACAAAATACAAATGGGACAGTTATTTAATCTCACTCCTTTAACAATCATCGATTGAAGAAAAGTTGGTTGCAACATTTTTCTGCTATTCAACGAATATCCAATGGGTCAAGGACGAGCCTTGTCGTGCTCGATTCTGGGCAATAATCCCTGACAGGGGTAGCTACAGAACGGCGCACAGACAACCGCCAGCCTTGTTAATGTGAAAGAACTTTTTTTTGCATTAGGTGTTAAATCATCCCACGGTGAAACGCCCCGTGCCGATCCGCCTATGACTGAAGGGAATGCCTATTGGTACGGGGTGTTGTGGGGAGGGCAGGAGCAAAACCTGCCCTTACCTGCTTTCAACTTAAGACGTTAATTTACAAATGGTAATAGTTATACTTTCATATGGTCATATGAGACTATTTCAAAAACAACATTTTCTTTGTAACGGTATGGAAACCGACTTCAAGTCTGTAAAAATACACTCCACTCGAAATATCAGAAGCATTAAAAATAGCTGTATGATTTCCAGCCGGTCTAATTCCATCAACCAAAGTTGCAACCTTCTCTCCCAAGGCATTCCAAACGCTTAATTGGACATTAGCTTGCGTTGGGATAGAAAACACAATATTTGTCATCGGGTTGAATGGATTCGGGTAATTGTTATGAAGAGTGAATTGCGTGGGAATATCGAACGCCAAATCTTCGACAGGTGTAGGGAAATTCATTGCCCATTTAACCGATGCATCAAATAGTTGCCATCCTTCATCGGTCATAGCATCGGCGACATCATTAAGCAAAAAAGTGCCTACTCTTCGAGCCGGCGCATTTCCTGAAAACATTTCAGCCCCTTTATCATAAGCAAAAAGAACGACTTGACTTTCATCGTTAGGATTGACGGCAATAATATCAACATCTCCTTCTGGAAGACCATAACTGACTGCTTTCTCGACAGTCGAGATTGTAACCAATCCTTCAGGTAAACCTGCGGCTAAGGGGTGGTCTGCACCTATAATATCTATTTCAGTTGTGTTAAATTCTCCTTCATCGGTTGCCTGAAATCCTAACGCATCATAAATAAATGGCTCCCAGTTTATAACAGGAATTTCTAAATCGATAAGTCCCGGCATATTGCCTGCAACAGTGCCTGAACTAACTGTCGCTGATATTAAGACAAGAGCAGTACCCGCTGTCGATCCATCACTTACATCGTTCTGTCCTATAACTTCCACATCAAACTCCATATCCTGAAGTCTTAGTATAATTTCATTCTCAGCAGCATTAGGGCTGGCAGCATCAGCAACGACGAACAATGCCAAACTATCAGCAAATTGAGCATTTGAAGATTCACTTAATAATAAAAAAAAGAAGACGAAAACCATTAATTTAACTATATAGAAAGATTGTAGCTTTTTCATTTTTAGTACTCCTTTAGTTAAGATTCTAAAATGACAAAAACATCATTACAGAAGCATTCAAATAACTTTGGTCACGGTGGCGCTCTGCTGCCTATCGGAAATGATTTATCACCTTTAATCCACTCCAAAAACCCTAAAACATATAGTATTGTTTTACGTTTCATGAGCGATTTTTAAGTTGTTGTTTTGTTAAAAGATTAACTATTATTGCTCGGTTTTCTCCAGAGATCCTGCGTCAGGTTGATGCATAGTTAGGCATTCTAACATTTTATATTATTTTAATCTAAATAAAATAGGAATTGATACCCACACTTTTTGGGGCTTTCCTTCTTTTTGTGCTAGTTTCCATCTGACAGATAAGAGTGCCATTACTGCTGCATGATCCATTTCAAAAATGGTTGATTTCGAAAACTTGAACTTTTTTACAAATCCTTGTTCATCTATCAGAACTTGGATTATAACTTTACCTTGATATCCAGCTTTTCTTGCAATTTCAGGGTATATCAGATTATCTTGAATCTTCTGATAAATAATTCTTAAACTTCGATGAATTTAATATGTCAATTATTATTGTATCAATGGAAATGCCTGCGGACTGATGAAAATATATATCTTCGATTTTTGCATTTTCATCGATTAACACTTGACATATAATTGAACTTACTTCATCTACTCCAAACGCTATCTCATTGGAGTAAATATCAAATGAATTCACCTATTAATTCTTATCGTTTCAACAAAAATTGAACATTATGCCTAACTTAGTTTATACTGCTCAAAAAATATTCTTGACTCTGTTTGAATACTCATTAATTTATAGATTATAAAAAACAACGGGGCAAAAAAATGCCTTTAAAAGTTGATATCAAAGTAAGCATTCAGGGAATTAGATAAAATAATCAGTGTATTTTATGCTTTAGATTTGTTCAAACATAAAGCAATACAAATGTTAAACGACTAATTTCAATTATCCCATCCCCTAAAAACAACGTAACAGGTGAATCTCACAAAATAGAATTAATTAAATTTTCGACTCATTCAAGGCGGTTTTGGCTGCGGTTTGATGGAGCAAATTCTAATAAAGCTCTTGAAGTGATTCTGCCCCGTTGTGTAATCGCTTGAGAAAGCTGCTGAAGATTATGGCGCAAGAGCTTTGAAAAGATACTAAATAACTGATCACCTACGTTTAAGTGAATTAAACTTATCTGGTATTGCTTCATTGTTTAGCATAATCAATATCTTACTTTTCCGTTATATAATAAAATTATATCAAAAAGTCAACATATTTTTTTTTATTTTTTGCGGCAGCATAAATGATGTTAAGATTGAAGTTTTAACCTCAACAGGAATAATATCATAAGCCAATTTTCTACATTTCTCTAATCCTCCCTCTACTTCTTCAATGCCTTTTCATAATCACCCATCAGGCGACCACAACCCACCAAAGAAGATCATAAAATAACCGAAGAAATGATAGAAGTCGCTAGACTGATACAGATTCCCTTAAAAGATCATGTGATCATTGGAAAGGGTTGGTTTTCGTTTTTTGAGAGGGATTGTAGGGAGGATTGTTGAAAGTAGAATTCAGGATGTTATTTAAAATAGTACGTAACGAAATGCTAAGCTGCTGAAACCTGCGGTGCACAGAACACTAATATTTAGTAAAAATTTGATGCGGGAATCCAACTGATTGGATTCGTGCATAGCGGTTTCAGTCAGGTTGAGCAATAACTACCAGTCGACCATTCCTATTTCAAGTTCAATCCCTATTAAAAGATTCCTGATAATTTAGCGTTCCAAATCCACTAACCAAGATTTATTCGGAGTTTCCGAAATACATTTTTGAGTTCGTTTGGTTTATCTGTTATAATGCCATTTACACCGGCGGTGAATGAATGATACATTTGCGATGGATCATTAAGCGTCCAATGAAGGACAGTTGTCAATTTGCTTTTGACATTATAATCACGGTCCCGCGTGGATTGAGTGATTTCTTTAAGATTGCCTGGCCGTAAAAGACTGCCAATCGAGACAACTGTATTATCCATAATTCTTGCGACTCTCAATGGATTCTCTTTGATGCCAATTAATGCACCTAATGAACCGGTGGCATCATAGGAAAATTCACAACGGTTTTCACCGGTATCTGTAATGCTATCTTTCAGATATTGCAAGACATCTTTGCTCGGATTACAGATAACCATCTTTTCTGGAAGGTCAGGATATTTTTTTAGTGTTTCACCGATGAGAGTACCATATTCCAAAAAGCGATTCTTGTGTTTTTTCTCATTCCAATCAGGATTTTTAATATCGAAAAAAATAAAATGCAAACGCTCTCGCTCACTGCTGGCAAAGGTTAGAAATTCATCTAGTTCCGGTATCGCATATTCAACACCATTTATATGATGGTATCTGTAGAATTTACGAACTTGTTCTAGTGTTAGATTAATAATGTCATATTCATCATCCGAGTTTACAGGAATCTTTTCAACTATGTTATAATTTTCATTTTCTAATTCTTTAATCAAAACATACTTGCCATCATTAGTAAACTCGGGCGACACTAACTCATGTGGAAGATTTTCGAATACAGTTCGATCTAATTGTGTAGGATGCTTGATTGGTTTTGTATCATGGAATATAATGATTTTCCTTTCCTTGGTCAGACAGAGATCTACTTCGAGGCCATTTGCCCCTAAATCCAGTGCCTTAAGGAATGAAGCCATTGTGTTCTCAGGAAAGTGATGCGGCGCCCCACGATGACCTATGTTAAAAATTTGACGTAAGGGGATTCTCAAGATCAGTGGCGTGTCTTTATTAACATCTACAATGACATCATTGTTATTGAAGAACTCATTAGTTTCGTAATTATCATCCCAACCAGAATCCCAGTAAGGGAGGCGTGATGGACAGAAGATAGGACGCATTAATGGATTCACCTCTTCAGGTGCAAGGAGCTTTCTTACAGTCTTCGAAAAGTTTGGTTTTTTAAAACCAACGCGAAAGTAATGTGACTTACTGACTTTGTATTTTGGTGCGTCGGCAGTAAATAAATTACGTTGGGGATCAGGCAAGAGACGTAAGGAATCGAATCCAACCATTGGATTATAAGCCAATATCCGTACAATCTCAACTTCAATTCCATCAAATACGTGGAACTCTTCACCAGTGATTGGATCGAAAAGAATTACTTTTACGAAGATAGGTTTCATAAAATCCCACCTTTCCTTTCTTTATTTGTTTTAGAATTTTCAAACTTTATTTTCCTCATTGCTTGTCTTTTCTTTAAATTCAAAACGTCGCTATATCTTGCAGATGTTTATGCAACTGTTCGGCTCTCTTTCTGTTCAGCGTACAACAAATTCTTCACCTATTGACCATTCACGCAAACCCTTATTCAGACGAACCATTTGTACCTGAACACCCTCAGTAAGAATGGAAAATCGACAGAAATGAAAATCCCGCAGTGGGCCGCCTTTGTATGTGTCGCTATGCCGTTGCTTCTCAGCATCAATCTCTAGAAGTTGCCTCGGCCCGCCACCACCTCCGGACACAATGAAATGCTTGTCATTTTTAACGAAATGCTCGTAACTGTGGCAATGGCCTGAGAAGAAGAGTTTTGCCTTGGGCGTAGCAATGAAAGGCTCAACAAAGGTTCTCTGTACATCTTTGTCATCGCTAACGACTTTGCTGTTTGTATACGGTGGGTGATGGCATGCAACCAGGATAGTTGTAAGTGCAAGATCATTCTGGAACTCACTTATCTTTTTGATAAACCAACTGTGTTGCTGTCTTCTTTCATTGTCTTTCAACTCATTGAAGTTAGAATTCAGAAGGATGATACCCACCGAGAGAAAACGGAAAGCTATCCATTTGCTCTTTTCAAGATGCGGAAAGCGTGAGAAATAATGGCCTAAAGCACGTTCTTTGTTGCCAAAATAATCGTGGTTGCCGAGAACGGGAAATATTGGTATCCCACTATTACGGATATCGGCAGTGTACTCGTCGAACTGCTGCCAGTGAATTGGGTTCGAGCCTTGAGAGACCAGGTCCCCGAGAATAATGACAAACGCAGGATTTTCAGAAGCAATCTTTTGCAGGACTGCAATTCGTGCTGAGTCATTCTGCTCTCGCCAGAATTCCCAAAAACTCGTTCGTTGCGTGTCTCCCACCAGAACGAACGACCGTAAGTGTTGCCGTTCGGAAATAGATCCCGTGTACAAAACCGCCTGTTGGCCTGAACAACGGTCGAGGGTCTGCCATTTCAACATCATATATGTTATGCATAGCAAGCCTGCAATCAAAACTGAAGAGACATTGATCTTCTTCAGTTTTCTCCCATGTAGAATTGTCTTAGCTGATTTGACAGGATTGTTGAGGATGTTCTTAAGATAATACCAATAGTTATTTCTCATATCTTGATTTCTTGAGTAAGACTATGATACACAATCTTTCGTCTAACATTAATATTGAATTGTCAAATATCACTTTAAAAATTGTTTTTTATTGGGAACAAGTTTCCATTATTGAATATTGTTCATATTATTAGGCACTTTTTGGTTTCATTATTAAACACTTTTAATGCATGAGTCGGTCAATCTTGTGCGGTTAGCATTCGTGATCAGTAGGAGAAACAGAAATTAAAAGTAACAATTTGTTGGAATATCAAGTCAAAAATTATTTCTACCTTTACAAAATATCATTACTTACTTGCATTTTTTTCTAATATATAAAAATATTTTAAAAATGTCAATATAGATTTTTCTTTATTTTTGGAGATAATATTTTCTGCAATTTGACAATTTTGCCCCTATTATATCATTGTATTGTAACTTGCTAAATGGTTGAAACTTTTTCTTCCTAAAAATTTTAATTGTATGGAGGATAATTATGAAAAAAAAATACCCACTATTAGGAGTACTTTCAGTTTTAGTGTTTGTGTTTATTGT
>Ga0209636_10003066_pt1 | contig 17036 bp, 20 predicted proteins | sample DeeMarSWOR152_54_FD_187464 | JGI IMG/M metagenome (GOLD analysis project Ga0209636, IMG submission 187464) | Marine sediment microbial communities from White Oak River estuary, North Carolina - WOR-1-52-54 (SPAdes) (version 2) | ecosystem: Environmental > Aquatic > Marine > Intertidal zone >...
CGGGGATAAGCTCTCGATAACCCTTATGATTGCAGGTGGGTGAAGTCGAACCATCCTTACGATCAGAGTTTTCGAGACAACCCATAGAAATACACACAATTCACATTTCCAGGAGAATAAAGAGATGAGGAGGGTATTGACTAGCCTTGAGGAGGCAGCCAGCATCGTCAAAGATGGCGATCTGGTGACAACTGGTGGGGCTACCTTTCACCGTGCCCCCATGGAGTTCGTGCGGGAATTAGTACGCCAAGAAAGGAAAAACCTAACCTTAGTGGACCGCGAACCAGCCATGGACTTTGATCTCTTAATAGGCGCCGGTTGTGTGGCAAAGATACGGGCAGGGATGCTTGCCTTTGAGGTACTTGGCCTTGCCCCCAATTTTCGCAGGAAATCTGAAGCACATGAAATAATCACAAAGGAAGGAGCATGTCAGCCGATTATAGCCGGGCTCCGTGCAGCAGCCATGGGTTTACCATCACTGCCCGTGAAGGGGATGCTGGGCTCTGATCTCCTCGATATCAGCGAGGTGATCGGCGGATACAAGCAGGTAGAGGATCCCTTTACCGGTGAGAGGATGCTAGCGGTTAGGGCAATCGAGCCTGATGTAGCGGTGATCCATGTCCAGAAGGCTGATGAATATGGGAACGTCAGGGTCGAGGGTCCGTTTTACGAGGATGTGATCAAGGCTAAAGCAGCAAAGATGGTGGTGGTCACTGCAGAGGAGCTGATACCTAACGATGAGTTTCGTAAGATGCCTCAGGCTACAACCATTCCTCATTTTCTTGTAGATGCGGTGGTGGAGACACCAAAAGGGGCATACCCATGCTCATGCTTCAACTATTATGATGCGGACTATGGTCACATCCAGGAGTACCTTGAGACTGTAGCCAATGATCAATTCAAGGAATACTTGGAGAAATATGTCTTACGGGAGAGAAGCTCATGAATGACAAGATCGAAATGCCAGACCTGATGGTATATGCCATGGCCTCGCAGATCAAGAATTTTGACACCGTTCTCCACGGCGTCGCTTCCCCTTTACCAGTTATCGCCATGAACATTGCCCGAAAGACGCACGCGCCAGACATGGCCTTCATTTCTGGAGCTGAGGGAGTGGACCCAGAGGTAGCGAGGATTTACCCCTCATCCTTTGATCCGCGCTCGAACAGGAAAGCAGTGGGCTACTTCGGCCTTCACGAGGCATTTGATCTGGCCCAACGAGGAGAGTTAGAGGTGATGTTCCTGGGAGCCGCCCAGATCGATCGTTATGGAAACACCAACCTCAGTGTCATCGGGGACATCGATCGGCCTAAGGTCCAGCTTCCCGGTGGTGCAGCATCGGCCTTTTTGATGCCGATCACCCCTAGGGTTGTGGTCTGGATCACGCGACACTCGAATAGAGTCTTTGTTGAGCAGGTGGATTTTGTGACTGGTCAGGGCTACAACAAGCGTCCTGAAGAATATAGAAATAACGAGTTAGTCGTGATATCCAATCTTGGGGTTATGAATTTTAAAAACTCCGAACGAGTAATGCAGATCCAGTCCTGTCATCCGGGGCGCACCGTTGATGAGATCAGGGAGAAGACGGGTTTTGATCTGCTGGTAGCCCCTGATGTGGGCGAAACACCTGTTCCCAGCACAGAAGTCATTGATCTTATTCATGAAATAGACCCTGATGGTATCCGCTGGACAGAGTTCCGTTAAGAAAAGGGCCAAAAGCCTAGATTAAGGGCCATATAAAATTGAGTAAACTGAGATTATTATGCAGATATCCGCCTTTTGCGTATGGGTCATTCTGCGAGATTCATGCACATTGCGCCTGACGCTTCTGACCACACGCCCCCGAGGCATCCCTCCTGTTCTTTTGCAAAGACCCCTTTCCCCCTGGAAAAGGGCGGATCCAATCCAGACCACAAGCCTTAACCCCAGAAGCCTTTTGCTTTTTCCTCGGGCAATATAACATTAGGGGCCAAAAAGTGAGCACAGAGGAAGACATCCTTAAATCCAGCCGAGTCGTGGCCGTCGTCGGTCTTTCGGTAAAATCCAACCGGCCAAGCTACAGGGTAGCCAGCTACCTTAAGGAAAACGGTTATAGAATAATCCCGGTAAACCCTAGGGCACAGGAGATATTGGGAGAGACTTGTTACCCGGACCTTAGCTCCATACCCGTGCCAGTAGATGTGGTTGACATCTTCCGGCGTTCTGAGGGGGTGCCAGCAATTGTGGATGAGGCAATTAGAATAGGAGCGCAGGCAGTGTGGTTCCAGGAAGGGGTAATTAGTGAGGAGGCTGCAGCTCGGGCTAGGGAAGCAGGTCTAAAGGTTGTTATGGACAGGTGTATGCTCAAGGAGCACCGGAAATTACAGAACTAAGAACCCTGCTTACCTATCTAACGGCAAAATAGATCGAAATACCTCGCATTTTCGGCACTTCTTCATCTTCTCGCTCCAGCTTCCTTGAGGCTCTCCATGACATATCGTTCCGTTGATAAACCAACAGAGGTGTCCACTCTGAAATTCCCATGCCGGGCAATTTTGCCTGGTTTCAACAGGACACTTCTCAATGGCCCAACAGGGCTTGTTGTGCCCGCTGGAAGCGTTTTTCATGGCGAGGAGAAACAGCATCTGACGCTCGATATGCACGGGGATGTTCCTCCATCCCTGCTCAAAGCTCTGAATGGCTTTTAGCGAGGTACCAAGCAGCTGCGCCATCTGGCTTTGGGTTTTGCCCAACTGGCGTCGAATCTCAGAAAACTCCTTTCTGTCCACCGAAAAGTTCCTCCCAGCCTCAATGCTTATACCACGATGTGGCCGATGTAAAGGGTTTCTTTTCCTGAATCATCCTCCTTAAACCATGGAAGATCCTTTATGGAGAGAGCTTGACATTAGGAGGAGAGATATTAGTTTTCCCATAGGAAGTACCACTTTGTGGTATCTATTTGGCAATAACGAACATTAACCATAATTAGTAATGGAGGGAGAAGATGAGAAAACTATTAGCAATACTCATTGGCGCGGCTCTCGTTGCCGCTTTCGCCGTACCCTTGTTCGCCCAGGGCCCCGGTTGGGGAAGAGGCCACCATATGATGGGCCCCTGGGGTAGCGGTCCAGGGTACGGTTGGCAGTATGAGCGGGGATACGGGAAGTTGACCGAAGAGCAGCAGAGCCGACTGGAAGAGCTCGATCAGAAATTCTATAAGGAAACAACCAATCTCAGAAATAAGATCTGGGAGAAGTCATCTGAACTGAATACGCTTCTCAATAGCTCCGAACCCGATCCTGAAAAGGTGAGGGCGCTTCACAAGGAACTCAGCGAGCTAAGGGCAGAGATGGAGGCGAAAGGGCTCACCTATGAGCTTGAGGCTCGAAAGATCATTCCTGGGTCACGATTGAGTCGCGGCTACGGCAGCGGCTACTACGGCCGCCATATGGGAGGCTATGGTCCTGGCATGGGCTACGGCTGCTGGCAGTAACCACAGAGCAAGGGGGTGAACGCGCCTTCACCCCCTTATTGCTAGACGCCAAAATCTTTGGTGAAATCAATCAAGATGGGGCCTCTTACCATATGGGAACCATGGAATCGTTCCTTGGGCTAGCTCATTTTGACAAAGGAGGTGGAGCCATGGAAGGCTCAGCAAGCAAAAGCAGAACACCTAGAGAGCTCGTTACTGACCCGGTGTGCCACATGAGGGTGAACCCGAGCAAAACGGACCTCGTTGCGGATTATCATGGGGGCAGGTACTACTTCTGTGCCGATGCCTGCCGTAAAGCCTTTGAGGCAAACCCCGACAACTACCTGGACCCAAAGCCCACCAAGGTTAGGAAAGCTAAGGGCTGGTGGGGTCGTTACCTCGAGCGGGTTGGCAGGGCTAACAAGGAGCTTTTCGGTGGCGGGCCTCCCCGGTGCTGCCACTGAGCTCGAGCCGGAAACTGCGGAAACTCCGACCGTATCGCCAAGAAATCTGAGACATATGATGAATCTCGGGTCGAGGAGAGGAGAATGGAACCAATAGAGACAGCATTTTCCGTCTCCTCTTTTCATATCAGGAATAGAACCGGACTCCCCAGGGTAAACAAGAGATCACTTTACCAACTGAGGTTTTCCTGAAACCGGGTATCCTCCCCTGGAAAGGTTGTCTGTAATCTGCTCAACGGTGGTTTTGGTAGGATCAAAGGTTACAGTCACCTTGGAGGATTCCGGGTGTAAGCTGTGATTTAGTATTCCCTCGGTATTCGTTAGGATAGACCTTATCCTATCTTGGGGCTCGCCTCAGCAGCCACTCGGAACGTTAAAGACTGTCAAATTAACTGTCCTTGCAAGATCTTCCGTACCTGCGTGCCCGAATGCAAGCAGTAAAACGAGCCCAGTAAACTCAAGAACGGCGACAACGCTTTTACTCCTCACGATCTTTTTCCTTTCCAAGCATACACCCTCGCCCCGCATACAATACAATCAAGGCATTCGGCTCTCAAGGAAAAAGTTCTAAACCCTTTGACTAGGGCACCGTGACCTTGATAAAGATGTAGTTGTCTCCCTGGCTCCTTTGAGCTATTGTGAGTTGATGTCAACTACGCAGTCTGATAGGCTGACTATTGTTAGGGCAATCAAAGAAGGGAGCTTTTCAAACAGGATTGCCCTCATCTTGTCAGTATGGTTCGGTGCAGGTCTTCTACCGGTAATGCCGGGTACCTACGCTACGATCGCCGCGATTCCCCTGTATGCACTCGGAAATTTCCTAGCTCCTCAATACCAGGTCTCCATTTTAGTGCTCATAACCATAGGCGCAATCTGGTCATCCCACAGAAGCCAGCGAGCCTTGGGTGTCGGCGATTCACCACAGATCGTCATTGATGAGGTAGCCGGGTTCTTGCTGACCATCGTGTGTATTCCCTTTACCTGGCTGGCTCTCGTGGCAGGGTTTTTTCTATTTAGGTTTTTTGATATCCTGAAACCACCTCCCATAAGGTGGATCGAACGGGTTCTGAAAGGAGGGATGGCGGTTGTTCTCGATGACTTGGTCGCCGCTGTCTATGCCCACATATCATTGCGCGTTGTTCTTTACTTGTTCACCTGAAGGAGCACTATCAGACCGAGAACCATGTTAATTGAGATCATAGTTATAGGTAATGAACTGATTTCCGGTGAGACCCGAGACCTTAATGGCTGGTACGCATCGGGGTGTCTGCTCTCCTTCGGCCTTGAAGTCAACGAGATCACAACCGTGGGCGACAATTACGAAACCCTGTCTGCTGTGTTGAAGAGGGCTGTGGGCAGGTCTGACTTTGTCGTTGTCACGGGTGGGTTAGGCCCCACCGATGACGATCTAACCACTGAGACCGCTGCGACGGTGCTGGATAGGCCGCTTTGTTGCAACAAAAGCCTGCTCAATCATATTAGGAAAAGCGCACAGAAGCTCGGCCCCCTCTGGTCCCCATCGTTAGAGAAGCTGGCCTGGCTTCCCAGAGGTGCGAGGATTTTGGATCCAAACCGAAATATCTGTGGCTATTCGCTCTCAAAGGGAAACAGCCAGCTCTATTTCTTGCCAGGTGTTCCCGAGCAGATGAGGGAGTTGATGGATCGGTTTGTTATTCCGGACATCCTCAGAAGATACAAACCGGCCAGCGTCCCAAGACACAGGAAGCTGAGGGTTTATGGACTCAGCGAATCCCACATCGCAGATGTCTTTAAGGGCCTTAGAGATGAGCTCAAGGGGGCCATGTTCGGTTTCTACCCCTCGTTCCCCGAAAACCACATCACCATCACGGTAAGGGGGGAGGATGAATCGGGGATTGAGAGGGAACTGACCAGGGCTGAGGATAAGATCAGGGATATCCTAGGATCTTACGTGTTTGCCTCTGGTGAGAAAACCATGGAGGAGGTCATTGGAGAGCTCTTAATGGAGCGTGAGATGACCCTCTCTGTTGCGGAATCGTGTACGGGCGGCCTTATAGGGCACAGGCTCACGTCCGTATCCGGGAGCTCTCAGTACTTCGAGCGAGGCGCTATCGTGTACAGCAATAGATCCAAGGTCGAGATGCTCGGTGTGAGGCAGAAAACCATAGATTCACATGGCGCTGTGAGCGATCAGACGGTACGGGAAATGGCGGTGGGAGTGCAGAAGGCAGCGGACACGGACATGGGACTCGCAGTCACGGGGATTGCCGGTCCTCTCGGAGGAACAACCGATAAACCTGTTGGTACGGTGTTTATCGGTCTTTCTGTGGACCGAAAGGTATTCTCGGGTCGGTATCTTTTCTCCGGAGATCGGGATAAGATCAAGCGTGCATCAGCTCACATGGCACTTGATTGGGTCAGGAGGTACTTACATGGGTATCCGTTCATTCCTGGCATTTGAACTTCCTCCGTCCATCAAGAAACATCTTTGGGAGATCTCCGGCGAGCTGCAGCAATCACATCTACCCGTTCGGTGGGTTAAGAGGGAGAACATTCACCTCACGATCATCTTTCTCGGGTCAGTGAATGAGGATACCATACATGCTATAGGGGAAAGGGCCAGCGCGGTGGCCCAACGGTTTTCGGTCATTAAAATCGGCCTGAATGGCGTTGGAGTCTTCCCCAATTGGAGGAGGCCAAGGGTTCTATGGATAGGCATCGAGGGGGATACGGAAATCCTCTCCCATCTCCGGGATGAATTACAACGGGAGCTAAAACCACTTGGTTTCACGCCCGAGGATAGGCCATTTAGACCTCATCTAACGCTGGGGCGCTTTAAGGGTCGGTTGCACCGCGATGACGAATTGAAATGGATTCTTGATAGATTTCATGATATTAGTACCACGTTAGAATGTCTGAATGAACTGATTCTCTTCAAGAGTGACCTTAAGCCAAGCGGTCCAGTGTATACGAGAATGGCAGCTTGGCCACTGCAAGGCGTTTAGCCTGGTTTGCAAAAGGGAGGATTACCATGGCAGTAGATTCTGAGAAGGAGAAATCCGTCGGTCTCGCCATCTCTCAAATTGAAAAGCAATATGGAAGGGGATCCATAATGAAGTTGGGTCAAGATGGCGCCGTGATAGATATTCCCGTCATCTCCACGGGGTCCCTGGCACTGGATTACGCCCTCGGTCTAGGTGGTGTACCCCGGGGAAGGGTAGTGGAGATCTTTGGTCCCGAGGCTTCAGGCAAGACAACCCTGGCGCTGCATATTGTCGCTGAGGCGCAGGCCAAGGATGGAATTGCTGCCTTTATAGATGCCGAACATGCGCTGGACCTCGCGTATGCGAGGAGACTGGGAGTTAATGTTGATTCCCTGTTGGTGTCCCAGCCTGATAATGGAGAGCAGGCCCTTGACATCGCGGAGATCCTGGTACGAAGTGGCGCTATAGACGCATTGGTCATCGATTCCGTCGCAGCGCTCGTTCCACGAGCAGAGATAGAGGGAGAAATGGGAGATCAGCAGGTCGGGTTGCAGGCCAGACTGATGTCCAAGGCACTCAGAAAACTAGCAGCAACCATCAACAGATCGATGACATGCGTCATCTTCATAAACCAGATCAGAATGAGAATCGGCGTGATGTTCGGAAACCCAGAGACTACCACAGGTGGGCATGCACTGAAGTTTTACGCCACCCAACGCCTTGACATCCGAAGGATTGCCTCAATTCAGGAGGGAGATAAAACAATAGGCAGCAGAACCAGGGTTAAAGTCGTAAAAAATAAGATCGCTCCTCCCTTTAGGCAGGCCGAGTTTGACATCATTTATGGCACGGGGATATCAAAGGAGGGGGACCTCCTCGACCTAGGCGTTGAACTGGATATCTTGGAGAAGTCCGGCTCCTGGTACTCGTTTAACGAGGAAAGAATCGGCCAGGGAAGGGAAAACGTCCGGAGGTTCTTGAGCGAACACCCTGATGTTATGAATGATATCTCAACCAAAGTGAGGGAAAAACTGGGGCTCGCAGAAAAGAGAGCCGCTCCACAGAATAAGGAAGCTAAGAAAGAGCAGTAACATACCTGATTGACCTATGGATACCAGAACAATCAGAGACAAATTCTTACAATACTTCAGGGATCAAGGCCACGAGGTCGTAAAGAGCGCCTCGCTCGTGCCCAAGGATGATCCCAGCCTTCTTTTCACCAACGCCGGAATGGTGCCGTTTAAGAACCTCTATCTGGGCATTGAGAAGAGAAGCTACACGCGGGCAGCCAGCTCCCAGAAATGTGTCAGGGCTGGAGGAAAACATAACGATCTCGATGAGGTTGGGTATACCAATAGGCACCACACCTTCTTTGAGATGCTCGGTAATTTCTCCTTTGGTGATTATTTCAAGGAAGGGGCCATTGTGATGGCATGGGAGCTTCTGACCGCAGAATATGGGTTACCAGAAGAAAAACTGTGGGTATCCATTTATACGGACGATGATGAAGCATACAAGATCTGGAACGAGAAAATAGGCGTACCTGATCATAAGATCAGCAGATTTGGCGAGAAGGACAATTTCTGGGCCATGGGTGAAACAGGCCCATGTGGCCCTTGCTCAGAGATCTATTTTGATCAAGGTCCTGAGATTGGCTGTCAAAGGCCTGACTGTAAAGTTGGGTGCGACTGCGACCGTTACCTGGAGCTATGGAACCTGGTCTTCACTCAGTTTAACAGGGAGCCCGATGGCACCCTGACGCCCCTTCCCAAGCCAAACATAGATACGGGGATGGGTCTTGAAAGACTGGCCGCGATTATGCAAGGGGTATATTCAAACTACGACACGGACCTGTTCTCCGATATTATCAAGCTCACCGAGGAGCTAGCAGGATCGAGATATGGCCAGGATGCAAAACGTGATATTTCCTTCCGGGTCCTTGCTGATCACTGCCGGGCCGTGGCCTTTCTGATAGCTGACGGCATTATGCCATCGAATGATGGCAGGGGCTATGTCTTGAGGCGCATCATTAGGCGTGGGCTTCGATTCGGCCAAATTCTCGGGTTGAAAGGCCCGTTTCTACATCGCCTAACGGATACAGTTGTTACCATAATGGGCGACGACTACCCGGAGTTAGAGCAATCGAGGAAGTTCATTGATGAGGTAGTAATCAATGAGGAGAGACGATTTGAGGACACCCTCATTCATGGTCTCTCCCTGCTGAAGGAAGAGATGAATGAACTGCGCTCAAGGGGGAAGTCGACTATACCGGGGGGATTGGTATTTCGGCTGTACGACACGTATGGATTCCCCCCGGACCTGGTCGGGGATATTGCTCGAGACGAAGACCTTGTGGTGGACCACGAGGGATTTGATCGGGCAATGGCAGAACAGCGAGCCGTGTCACAGAGGAGCTGGAAGGGAAGCGGGGAAGAGGAGATCCCGGAGATCTACAGAAGGCTCGACACGAGCGGTGTGGAGTCCGAATTCCTAGGCTATGAAACCCTGTCTGCACGGGGAAGGGTGGTCTCGCTCATTGAAGATGGTAAGGAGCTCGATTCGGCCCAAGCAGGGGATCACGTGGAGATCCTCCTCGATAAAACCCCATTCTATGGGGAGGCGGGCGGTCAGGTTGGAGATACGGGATGGATGGCCAACGATCAATGCAGCATTAAAATTACAGACACCCTACGCTACCCCTCAAATCTCATCATCCATAAGGGGGAGATAGTTGAGGGCGCCATCTCTCCAAGGGACACCGTAAAGGCCACCGTTGATGAAAACAGGAGGAATAGCATCGCCCACAATCATACGGCCACCCATCTTATTCAGGCTGCCCTGCGAGAAACCCTCGGAGAGCACATTAAGCAGGCAGGATCTCATGTCGGGCCCGATCGTCTGAGATTCGATTTCACCCATTTTGCTCAGATAACGACTGAACGGCTGAAAGAGATTGAGATGCTGGTGAATCTCAACATACAAAAGAACCTTCCTGTTACAACGCGCATCCTGCCGCGTGATGAGGCGTTCAAGCTTGACGCCATTGCCCTATTTGAGGAACGCTACGGTGATCAGGTGAGGGTCTTGACTATTGGGGACGGATTGAGCCAAGAGCTCTGTGGGGGCACTCACGTTAAGTCAACAGGTGAAATCGGCGTGTTTCTGTTGGTAAGTGAGGGGGCAGTTGCGTCTGGTGTTAGGAGAATTGAAGGTTTCACTGGAGAGGGGGCCGTTCGAGAAATCCAGAAGGAGACAGACAGCCTTAAGATGATATCTGGCCTTCTCAAGACATCCCCTGATCAACTCATCACAAGGGTTCAACATCTGCTCGATGCTCAGAAGGAAAGAGAACGCGAGATAGAATCCCTGAAGGCGAGACTCGCAACCAAGCAGTCCGAGGATTTGATCGCCACCGCTCGCGAGGTAAACGGCGTAAAAGTTATCAGTCGCGAGGTGCCAGTGGGCAACCCAAGAGACTTGAGGGAGTTTGGCGACCACCTGAAGGATAAACTGCCATCTGGAGTAATCGTACTCGGCGCCCGGGATAAGAACAAGGTCTTCCTGCAGTGCAGGGTAACCACTGACCTCCTAGACAAATACAACGCTGGAAGTATCATAAAGGAGTTGTCCGCAGTTGTTGGTGGAAGGGGCGGCGGAAGAAAGGATATGGCTGAGGGAGGTGGAACAAAGGTATCCGAGCTTAAGGCTGCCCTCTCAAAGGTCTACGATTTGATTGCTGAGCGCTCATCTCGCTGATTGGTCTGTTGATCGCTGATGAGATCTTAACGGGATGCCTATTCATACTATCAGCGGGGGCTATGCCAATACCTATCTTATAGAGGATGGGGATAGCTTCGTTGCCGTAGATGTAGGCACCTCATGCGCTGCAAAACAAATACTAAATTACTTCACCTGTAGATCCATAGATCCATCCCGCCTAAAAATAGTAACTGCTACCCATTTTCATATAGATCACGTAGCCGGCATATCGCGGCTCGTGGAACTGTTTCCCGGAGTCGAGGTCTGTTTTTATAAGACAGTCGGCGACTATCTTACCAGAAAAAGCAAACTCTGCCTTATCTCACCGTCCCTGTGGCTCAAGGGGCTTACCGTGTTCATAGCCCTTGAGGATCATGGCAAGAATACCTTGGCTGCACTCCTCAGCGATAAGATTGGGATCCCGCTGCCCGTGCTGAGAATAAGGCTTCCATCGCACTATCACGCAGCTTGCACCCTGTGCGAGGGGCAGCCGGTGTCTTATCTACCCGACTGGGAACTGATTGCAACTCCCGGGCACACCACCGACAGCGTATGCTTTTACAACGGGCAAGAAAGAGCGCTCATCACCGGAGATACCATCCTCAACACAAAGGGCAGTTTTGGGTTGAACAGTTTCTGCTGCGACCCCAATGCAATCAAGGACTCCTTTCAGAGACTATTGCCGTTGGCGGTTGAAAGCATCTATCCTGGACATGGTGAGCCTCTTCTTAATGTAGAATCCCTCGATGTCGTTACCCAGTGAAAGGAGAAAAACAACTTGCTTGAGCACACCTTTATCCACATCCCCGGCATTGGCCCAAAAACCGAGCAGCACCTCTGGAGACATGGTATCCTTACCTGGAGGGATTTCTTGGGAAATAAAGAGAGGCTCCTCTCCCGGCTACGGGATTCGTTTGTACGTGAGACCCTGGAAGCGTCAATCAAAAACAGGGACAACATCCGCTTTTTTCGTGATAGATTACCAGTCGCGGCTCTATGGAGAGTTTATGAAGATTTCAAGAAAAGCGCCGTTTATCTGGATATCGAAACGAGCGGATACTACCAGGGCATTGATGAAATTACGGTTATTGGCATGTACGACGGTCAAACGGTGAGGAGCTTTGTCCAGGGCATCAACTTAGATGAATTCGAGCTGGCAATAGCACCCTATGAGTTGATTATCACCTTTAATGGATCGCAGTTTGATCTTCCCTTCATAAGGCGCCAGTTTCCAAATATTGCCCTGCCCCCTGCCCATATTGATCTCCGGTTTTTCCTCAGAAAACTGGGCTACAGAGGTGGCCTCAAAACCATTGAGAAATCCATCGGCCTCTTCCGTAATGCTGCCATTGCTGGAATGGACGGTTATGATGCTGTTCTGCTCTGGAACGCTTACCAATCCGGAGATGAAAGCGCACTTGAGCGCCTGATCCTCTATAACACCGCGGATATTGTCGATCTCGAGCCGTTGATGGAACGAGGATACCGCGAGATGAAAACGCGGCTTTTGTCCGTGTGTGAATGACCATCCTCTCCTCAATAGCCCCCCATATCGTGCTAACCACTAACACCAGCCCTCAGAAGTTGCGCACACGCGCAGCGCGGGAAATAGGTTTTCCTTAAATGCCAGCAACTCCCCCATCGCGTGCACGGCATCGGTTATGCTAGGCTATGCAAAGCAGCGCTACATGCTCATGCGTAAGATCTTTTATTCAGCGAGCTTGTAGGATGAATTCCATCCCCTCCTCAAGAACGTACGAGAGGAGGACTCCTATTCCTGGCTGGGTAATGCCGGGGCCATCTCCACCGGCGCTGTTCAGACCCTCATCAAGAGCTCGGGATAAACGAGATCCTTATCACACAGTGAGGGTCGCCTTTGACGAGGCTCTCTTTTATTTCGTGAACAGGCTTGAGACGCAAGGCCTTCATAACCCCATTTCTGAGCGCCTGGCAGCCGCACTCGTAACCCTCCAAAAGGTTCGCCTTGCTCAGTGAATCGTAGACATGACATCGGCTTCCCGTCCAGATAGCGGTATTTCCCTCATAGGTGATAGGCTCGTTTATGTAGAGCTCATCAAAAAAAGCATTTTTCCATACCGTCTTAAAGGCAAACATCAATTCCTGAATCGACCGTGGCCTCTGAATAATTCCCTCCCGCAGCAGTGTTAGGGTGAGCAGCCGGAATATCTTCTCCGATACCTCGAGGTTGAGACGGCTAGCCTCAGAGGCTCCAAATTTCCTGACGAGCGCTGCGTGCCAGAAGGAGTCGTGCAGCCACCACAGCTTATTTATAGTATCACGAGATTCAAACTCCTTTATGAACATAGATCATGCCTCACCAAAAAACGGGTTCGATTCTTAAGTGCAGGTATATCGGGTCTCACAGCGCTACCTTGTTGCGTATGGTCTCCGTGGTGCAGCCCATTCCACAGAGAGCCAGTTTCTAATACTACGGGTGGAACAAAAAATAAAGCACAGAGTCATAGCTCACCATGATTCAGGGCAAGCCCAAGTAAGCAATGGCACTATCCGTGCGCTCCCATACTCTATGCAGTGCTATCAGTGGTAAGTATATTTAATTGTTGACAAAATGAGCATTATTCTGTAAGGTTGGTTGTCGAGGTTCATCCTGCCCATGCCTCAACGTGCAGGCCACAAATAAAGAGGTGAGCTCATGAGGGAAGCAAAAGAACTGAATGTGTCACTCAACACGAGGAGTTTTACCATAGATATAGCCATTGAAGAAGAGGGCCTCATCGAAACCATCTTTAAGGCGCTTAGGGAATACGTGGAAAGAGGCTTTGCGCTCAAGGTGAGGGAATCATATGTCACCTCTTTATCGGACTCACTGAAAATCATCACCAGGATAATCTCGGCAGGCTCACAGATGGATGAATGGAGAGGTGATACGAAACAGTTGCTCTCCATCATAAGAAAAAGCAAGTAGGGCCATACCCGCAACCCGGCACACGAACCTACGATATCGAAACCCATCCTCTAAGACTTCAGCTCTGCGGTCATTCTCACAACAACATGCCCCCATCCCCCACAGCTCGGTGCGGTATCATAGCATCCGGTTGTATTGAACATCACTTCATTGGGATTTCGGCCATTCATGAGGTTTTCAAAGAAGGCGTTGATCAAAACCGTAAGATTCGGCATCAAAAATGAGCAGACTCTGTCGGGGTTTTCCCTGGTAAGAATATTGCCCGAGTTGTCGAAAATGAGCCTTTGCCCGACAACATGTCCTGAATGACACCCCTTGGACTCAATGACCTCCGCAACTAAACGGTATTTAGAGGCCTCAAGAGCGTTTTGAAACAGTTGCTGAAACTTGGGGTTTTTTTCAATAATCGACCACTCAGCATCCTCCAGTTTCAACCGTTTCCGAATTATCTCGGCCATCTGACGCTTATCCATGTTACCCCCTCAATCAGTTGTTCTCTTTTCCCTTTTATAAGTGCCTCCTCACAGCTCGTGCAGATTGGAACTGGCTCAGGCAACTCATCTCAGCATTGAATGAAGGATTCCTAATACTACGAGCTTTATTAAAAATAAAGCTCATTCAATTAATCCTTGATATGTTAGTGGTATGGACATAAATTCTTGCGCATGCAAATGGAGCCGACAAGGGTTTTGGAGCAACTCGAGGATCTTGCCCTAAAGTTGGGCATTGAGGTTGTATACGAAAAACTGGAGCCCAAAGATCCCTTCACCACCGGTGGCCTATGTAAAGTGAAGGGGAAATACAAGATCCTCATAGACCCATCTTACACAATCGACCGCAGGGTTGAGATCTTATCACGAGCACTCTCCGCATTTGAGCATGATGAGGTGTATGTTCTTCCCTACATTAGGGAAATCCTGGAAAGGGCAAAGCAGTCAGGCCGAGCTTAACCCACGCGAAGTTATGCGAACTGAGGGTCACCCATTAAAGGCGAAGTTAGTGCGGCCCCGACCCTGCGTTGACCATCTTGGCTTCAATGCCGATATGATGTAATAATCATGACAGTTGGCCCTTGACAGAGGCAGGGTCTTTTTTGCCGAGCAACAATAGATTTGTTCACGGTGACGAAATTGTGGCTCCAAGTCCCCAGAAAAGGAAGGATTTATCCTCTAAGAGTGATGGTGAGTATTGGGCGAAAAACTACCTGAGTGGGCCTGAGCCTTGCTATGCCCCGACCTATCATCGGCTGGATGGGCAAGCAGATGCGCAGAAAGTCTTGTCTTTGTGAGAAATGGTTGATCGACCGTGATTAATATGGTGCACGTACATAAATTCGGAGGCTCATCGCTTAAGGATGCCGAGGGGATCCGCACCTTGCGGCAAATCGTTGCAGGGGTGGAGCAATGCCTTGTTTTGGTGGTTTCTGCTCTGGGAAAAACCACAAATGCCCTGGAGGAGATAGTCCGGAGTTCGTTTGAGCTCTCGGATGCCTGGCGCCAGAAGCTGGATGCCATTCAGGAATTTCACGAGATCGTTGCCTCTGATTTGCTATCCAAGACGGATGAGTTTCTAGATACCACCCTTCGTCCTTCCTTTGACGCCCTTGCCCGCAAACTAGAGGATCCACCTGCGGGATCGTTCGATTTTGTCTATGACCAAGTCGTAGCCATGGGTGAGATCTGGTCGACCCTGATTATCCATCATTACCTGGTGGCAACGGGACTGGATTTCCGTTTTATCGATATTCGGCAATATTTGATTACCGATAGCAATTACCGGGAAGGCAGGGTTGTCTGGGACCAATCCGGTTTCCTGATCCGGAAGGGGTTTGCCTGTACTGGGAAGGAAAAATACATAACCCAGGGCTTCATTGCGGGGACCGAAAACGGGTATGCCACTACACTGGGGCGCGAAGGTTCTGATTATACCGCAGCTATCCTTGCTTACATCCTCAACGCCCAACAGGTTACCATCTGGAAAGATGTTCCCGGGGTGATGAACGCTGACCCCGAGGATTACCTGCACCCCAAAAAGCTCATAGAGATCCCCTACCAAGAAGCCATCGAACTAGCTTTTTTCGGTGCCAAGGTCATTCATCCTAAGACCATCAAGCCGCTGTACAACAAAAAAATTCCCCTCTTGGTGAAGTCGTACAAAGACCCCTCTGGTGAAGGTACGCTTATCCATGAAATGGAGCAGTCTCCAAAGCTCATCCCGGTATTTGTGCGGAAGCGCAACCAGATGCTTATCTCAATCCTGCCGCGGGACTTGTCCTTCCTGATCGATGAGGGACTCGGCAGGATCTTCAGCCAGATCGATAACCACAAGGTGAAGGTAAACCTGATCCAGAACTCCGCGGTCAGTATTTCACTGTGTGTCGACCGGTTCGACGAGCGCGTGGAAGGCTTGATCAGCGAATTGTCTATGGATTTTAAGGTCTTGTATAACACCAATGTCGAACTGATCACCATTCGCCATTATACCGATGAATCGATCCGAGAGATGATTTCCGGGAAAACCATCCTGATCGAACAGAAAACCCGTTCTACCGTGAATTATGTGATCAAAACAGACTAATTGCCGGGAGCCATCCGCTGTATAAGCTCCGGGAAATCCCGAGACCCCGCTTTTAGGGGGTTTCTAGGTAGCGTTTAATCGTGATTTAGGAGACATCGTTGACTTAGGTGACTAATAAACCCGCCAGAAGAGGGGCGGGCAGGCCCAACCCCACCTATCCCCTTCATTCCTAGCTCCGTTACTGGGTAAAGTTTAACCAAAAAGTGGCATTTTATTTCTTATAATTGGGTATTGCCTTGCTCATTCTCCCCATGCTTTCTCAAAGGAGTTAACGTAACTCTTTGAAATTTATGCAAAGTTTAGAGAAATGAGCTTTGGCATTGCCCTTGCTGCCGTTTCATAATCAATATGCGTATGCGAGCAACAACTTTGATCTCACCTCCAAGGATTTCCTGATGGAGAAATCGCTCGAATTTTCCATATAAAGCTCCCCCGGAACGTTGAGCGCTCCGAGAGGAGCTTTAAAACCTCAATTCCTGACCAAGACTTCTGCTATAAAAGCAATTGGTGAGAAAGGAGCACTAGAGATAAGAGACTTGGTGATATTTCTATGCACTGTCTTTTTGGTTTTTGGTTCCACCGCAATGGCGAGTGCAGCAGTGATCGAGGGGTTTGAAGCTCATAGTGTTGGCTCGTCCCCACCAGGCGCATCTACTTGCATAGGCAATGTTACCGTTGAGACTGGCTCTGGGTTCAGTGGCAACTCAATTTCAGCCACCGAAGGTGATAATTTGCTCTACATGACAACCGGACCTGAATCGACCGGTGCCGGCCCATCGACATACGACCGTGACGGAGATGGGGAATTTGAAAATGATATTGCAGTGATGAGCATGAGCTTCACGGCACCTGAGGACTGGATTGTCTCTTTCGAT
>Ga0209636_10003067_pt1 | contig 17032 bp, 10 predicted proteins | sample DeeMarSWOR152_54_FD_187464 | JGI IMG/M metagenome (GOLD analysis project Ga0209636, IMG submission 187464) | Marine sediment microbial communities from White Oak River estuary, North Carolina - WOR-1-52-54 (SPAdes) (version 2) | ecosystem: Environmental > Aquatic > Marine > Intertidal zone >...
AGAATCCAGCAGTATCTGCATATTACTGCATACCTAGGGAGTTTCGTGGAGTAATGTTCAGTGGAACAGTGGAAGTAGTTCAAGACTCTGAACTGAAAAAGGCAATCTGGCATGACTATTGGACACGATACTATCCAAAAGGAGTCACCGACCCCGACTACGCTGTGCTAAACCTATATCCTAAATACGCCAAAGGTTGGAATGGACAAACCACGTTCAACTTCACTTTGAAGGGAAAAAAGTGAAAATACAGCGGCAAGGAGGCTTTCTCATTGCAAAGATTCACCAAGTATCAGGAAGGATCTTTGCAAAAATACTGAAAAAAGCAGGCATCAGTGAAATCAATCCTGCGCAAGGAAGAATTTTGTTTGCGCTTTGGAAGAAGGACAAGATTCCAATCACCGAGCTTGCTAAAAAAACACTACTCAGCAAATCAACACTGACAAGTATGCTTGACCGCCTAGAAGAAGCAGGATTCATAATCCGAATCCCGTCCAAGAAGGACCGCAGAACCATACTAATTAAACGCACAGAAAAGAACAAACGCCTGGAAAGCAAATACGTCCAAGTCTCTGATGAAATGACAAACCTGTTCTACAAAGGATTTGCTTCAGAAGAAATTGACACCTTCGAAGAATATCTGAAACGAATCTTAGCCAACTTGACAAAAAAATAGATCCTCAAGGGCACTAGGAATAGAGGAGATTAGATATGCAGGTTGCATACATTCTAAGTAGTAGAAGGAGAAGGCTTCTGTGACCAAACAGGACGAAAACAATCTTCAAAGGGAAGGCTTGGAAACCGCAGGTTGTTAACCGGGTTCAAATCCCGTCCCGTCCACAAAACTCTTTTCAAAACATTCAATTTTGAGGAATCTATAGTAGAATTGAACCCTGTTCAAGTGAGTCCTTGATGCGTCTGAATTCATGAACCTCCAGATATGCTCGTGCACTCGACTGTACAGGTTAGACAAGAAGGAGAGGTCTGTTGGAAATATTGCAACGAAGAGCAATGACTGCGCGAACTTCTGTGCTGGTGTCCCGCGTCGAAATTTTCTATGGTCTAAGCATCTGTCTTAACCATGTGGAAACGTTTGTCAGAAAAAGGGAAAAGTTGAGGCTAGCTGGTTTGTCCGTAGTTTTTGCCTAGGTTGAAGAGGTCTAAAACGTCTATTTTACCATATAACTGATTTTGCTCAACGTGTCTAAATAGTTCGTCTCCTTCCCAGTTGTTGTCGCATCTTGGGTTCCAGTTTGGATCTGGACCTGCGTATGGATCACGATCTTGAGATCCATACGCTTTCGCGAAGTCAGACAAGTCAGAGGCATTAACCGTGCCATCACCATTCACATCACACGGAATCGGCGGCAAGTAGACCGAGCGGGTAACGATGTCGTCGAGTGCTTTGTCGTTCGAGCCAGCGGGGTTCTGTGGCGAAGGCAGAATGGTTGCGTTCGCGTATATGATGTACACTTCCGATGTTAGGCCTGTGGTGTCCCAGGTGAGCGTGACGGTTGTGTTTGTCAATAGAGCCAGCGTGACGTTCTTACTGTCTATGAGTGTAGCATTTACTTCTATGTACGCCCAAAGGGAAACGTTAGCCCACTCGACGAAGGAGCCAACGTTTTCAACTTTCACCTTGATAGGCACGTTGGAATTGATAGCTACCGCTTCTGCAGTGATGCTGGCGGGGGCTACGTTGTGAACTAGCATGAGTGAAATTGTCTTGGGTATACTGTTGTCGGTTGGGTCTTCGTCTATGCCACTGGGGTTCTGTAGAGTAGGCAGAATGGTTGCAGTTGCGTTTAATTCGTATTCGCCCGGCGTTAAACCTGAGGTGTTCCAGCTGAACGAAACCATTGAGCTGTCTCCTGCAGGTAGCTCGACAGTGTCGTTGAACCCTATTGGAGTTGTGTAGTAGGAAATCGTGAGGTTGAAGGCTTCGGTAAAAACGCCTAGGTTTTCAACCGTGACACTGATGGTTACGGTTGTTTCGATGGTCACCTTTTTTGGAACATCAATATTGGTGACAGCTATATCGTGCTGTACGAGTTTAAATGGCTCAGTCTTAGAATTGTCGTTTAGATCGTCGTCCGCGGAAATGGTTGCGGTCGCGTTTATGATGTAGGGGCTGGGCGTCAAGCCTGTGGTAACCCAGGTGAACGAAGCGTTTGTGAGGTCACCAATAGCCAGCGTGAAGCCTTGAGTTCCTATCGCAGTTGTGTTGTAGTAGAGCGTGACGCTTCCGGTTTCCGGGAATGAGCCCTGATTTTCAACCGTGACGTTGATGGGCACGTTGTCGCCAACAGCTGCTTTTGATGGAGCTGTGATCCTAGTAACGGCTACGTCGTGGCCTGGCGTGGCCGTTACCGAGCCGTCCACTACCGTATGCGGTATCTCTTCTATGGGGGGCGGGCTTACAAAGTTGTATGATTTAAGTATTGTATCGTGGAGGTCCAAGGAGCCTGTGCCTTCCGCCAAAACCTGAAAGGTGACGTTGGCTAAGGTTCCGCTGCCAAAAACTCCTGTCATTGGAGCCGTATATATTTGACTTGAACCGCTTACACTGCCTGCATCATTGTCTATGTTGAAGAATGGCAGAGTTTCTTCGCCAGTGCTTTTAAGCCATGGTCCCTCCATAACACTCACAACATTTAGAAGGGTTTTGTTGAAGCTCGTACAAAACTCCCAAAAATACACCCCGTTTTTGCCATTTTCCACCGTGACATTAAAGATATCTATGTCAACAGTAAACTCACTGCCCTTTTTAGTGTTAGTTGTTACAGGATCCACGTAAATCACAGGAAGTGTCACTCCCGAAGCTGTTCTTATACCTCCTCCAATGGTCGTACACACAAGAAGCAAAACAAAAACCATCGTGCTTATCAGGTTTCTTCTCACTTAATCCACCCCAACTCTTTTCTCAGCACTTACCATTAGCACACAGCACAATAAGAATTTTTCTATTCAGATTTTGGGCGCTCGTTTTTTCCTAGCTCTCAGGAAGTACAACGCTAATGCTACAGCAATCACTATCCCTATCCCAGCTACTGCAAACAGATAGATGTCTACTATGGCTGCCTCTCGTATCGTGACGGAATCTGCATTGCTTTCAGCACCCAGGTGGGTTGCGTCGCCTTCCCACTCGGCCTTAACCTCGTAGGTGCCAGCGGTTTCTGAAGACCAAGTGTAGACGTATTGTCCATTCGTGTCGGTCGTTACTGTTTCAAGTACACTCCAGTCTCCTTCGGTTGGTCTATACTGGATCGTCACGGTTGCTCCTGCGCGAGTGGGTGTGATGGTCCCGCTGATAGTGGTGTTTTTGCCGACCGTGATGGATGAGGGATCTACAGATATGGTGATCTGGCTACTTTGCTTCTCGATGGTAACCGTCCCGTCAATACGCGTGTTGTCACCAAGGTCAGTCTCGTTCTCAACGCGGCTTGCTACAGCCTTTATGGTGTAGTCGCCAGCGGCAATGTCTGCTGTATTCCAATTGAATGTTAGGGTTGTGGAGTTTCCGGTTGTTAGGGTGATGTCGGTTTGTGTTTCAATGGAGGTGTCGGCATAGTAAGTGGTGACATTGAAGGTTTCGGTGAAATTGCCTTCGTTAGTGACGGATACGCTGATGGATACCGATTCTCCGGTTTTCACTGTGGTTGGGGAGGGCACCACACTGATAATAGCTATGTTGTGGCCCAAAACTGTGACATCAGCCGTGGCTGTGTCGTTTTCGTTGTCATCGTCGGTTACGGTTAAAGTCACAATGTAGGTGCCGGCTGCTGTGTAGGAGTGGGTTGTCACATTGCCGGTGCCCGTGATGTTGTCTCCGAAATCCCAAGCGTAGTTCACGATGTAGCCGTCTGGGTCTTTGCTTTCTGTTGCGTTCAAAGTCACGGTTTCACCTGCAAGCGGCTCCACGGGGTCAACACTGAAAAGAGCTATGGGTGGTTGAAAACCGATCACGACAGCTATTGGATCGCTCTCTGCTCCCGAAGTCGTTGCGTCTCCTTCCCAGCTGGATATAAGCTCATACGTTCCCAGCAACGTGGTTGGCGTCCAATCATATGAGTATTGGCTGGTTTCATTCGTTAAAACGGTTGTAAGGTTGATCCAATCTAGTGTTCCGCCTTGCCTATACTGGATCGTTACGTTGACCCCGATTTTAGTGGGATTTATGGATCCGGTTATGGTGATGGTTTGACTAGGCTTTATTGTTGATGGAGACGCGTTGATGTTAATAGTGCTACGCTCCCTGTTGTCAAAGGTGCCGTCGATCACCTGATGCGTTATCTCTACCGGCGTGTCTGAGATAACTGTGAACAGAAAATGTCGGTCTTCCTCAAAATGTAGGAGCGTTGCTCCCACGGTTTTGGCTTGGAAAGTAATGGTGGCTAAGGTCCCGTTACCAGTTGCTCCGACAGGAGGGTACTTAGGATCTGGAGGCCCTTTAGGGAATACGCTCTCGCCTACGTCAACAACGCCCATGATGTTGTCGATTTTCTGTGAAAAGGCGGTGGTGTACCCCTGTGGTGACACCGCGTCCCTAAGGAAAGGTCCTCTAGTTACGCTCGTAACATTTACAATGTCTGGATTGAAACTTATTTTAACCTCCCAACTATACAAGCCTTTACTCACAGGAGGAGTCTCACTAATGGCAATGTTAGTTGCAGTTATGTTGACACTGAAGGTTTCGCCGGGCGCTGCCGTACTTATTGGGGGATCCAAGGAAATCACGGGCGAGACTGACTCAGAAGCCGTTTTTATGCCTATGCTTCCTATGGATATGCATATGACAAACAAAACAACAACTGTTATCTGTAATGTTTTTTCTTTCACATAATCCACCTCAATATGAACTTCTCATCGATAATATGGTAAACATAGTTTATGAAATTTTTGTTTTTGCGTCTCATCACCGCTGACAACAATAGACATTCTAATCAAGCATCTTCTCCCCGTTAGGCTGACTTCGGCTTCCTAATTTTCAAGAAGTAAATTGCCACCACGATAATTATAACCGCTACCGCCACCGCAGCCAATGCGTATAGAAGGATTGGTGCGGCCGGATTGACAATAATGGTTAGCGTCTCGCTTTTGCTTGACAGAGCTTTATTGTCACCTTCCCAGCCGACCATAACCTCGTAGGTTCCAGTGGCTTCTGGCTTCCAATCGTATGAGTATGTGCCGTTATCGTTGGTGATCACGATTTCAAGGATGCTCCAAGTATCATTCCCACTGACTCTGTGATGTATCGTAGCATTCACATTCCGGCGAAGAGGGGTGATGGAACCATTAATGGTGGTACTGGAACCAAGCGTGATACTTTCTGGAGTTGCGGAGATGGAGACGAGGCTGGCTCCAAGAGTAATTTCGCCATACGTGAAATTGTTGTCCGCAAGGTCGAATTCGTAGGGTACAGGTTTCAACTTAGCTGAAAGAGTATAATTGCCAGGTGAAAAGCCATGCGCGCTCGCGTTCCAATCCCGGAAGAGCACTGATTTTTCGGTGGCATTTTCTACAAAGATGTTGGATTTGGAGTCCATTTCCATAGGGCCTGTAGCATTGGTGAGTTCGATTGTTATCAATGGATTTGCAGGGCCTGTGCCCTCGTTTTTCACAACAACCGTGACATTCAGTAGGCTGCCAGCCAATGCCACGGTTGGAGAAGCCTCGACGTTTGTGATGGCTACGTCACCTTTGTTGATGTATACCGTGGTAGAGTTCTTGTTATTGGTTAAGTCTTGGTCTCCATACAATGCTGCTTCAACCGTTACGTTGTAGTACCCACCTTCAGGAAGGACTCCCGTAGGCCATATCATACTTATGGTTCTTGTGTTGTAAGGAGCCTGATCAGCGGGAGGTAGGTCAGCGACTTCTTTCATTCCAATAGTCGTGTTATCGTAGTAGGCAATAACATCAAAAGTTTCATTGTAGGTCCCTTCATTTACGATAAGAAAACTAACGTCAACATACTGACCTGCCCACGCACCAGGACAGGAGACGCTTTCCACAGCCACATCATGTTTTGTTTTAACTGTCACGTTCTCTGAAATGCTGTCAGATAAGTCATCGTCGTCGGTGACGGTTAGGTTAACCGTGTAAGTTCGGGCTTCGGTGTAGGTGTAGGTTACATTTTCACTGAAAGCGTCGAAAGTACCGTCACCATCTAGGTCCCACTTCAAACTTTCTATATTTCCATCAGCATCATAGCTGGTTGACGTGAAGTCCACAGGTTGTCTCACGAGCACTTCTTTAGGAGAATAGGTGAAGTTTGCAACAGGAGGCGCCACAACCTTGATCGATTCATATGAAAAGGCCTCGTTTCCTTCGTCATCGGTAACGAATAAAATAGCCGTGTAGGTTCCAGCCGCAGTGTAGATGTGGGTTGCGTTCTCATCGAAAGCGTCGAGATTACCGTCACCGTCAAAGTCCCACTTCCAACCGACGACGGTTCCGTCGAGATCAAAGCTGGTTGAGTTGAAAGTCACTGTTTCGTTTACAGAAGGTATCTTGGGAGAATAGGTGAAGGTTGCCACGGGAGCTCCGGGAACATTAACCGTCACTTGACCGTCTACGTACTGGTTGTTCGTGAGGTTCGTTTCGCCTGTAACCGCACTTGCTTCAGCAGATATTGTGTAGTTGCCCGCTTTGAAGCCTGTTGTATCCCAAGTAAACGTTAAAGGAGGTGAAGTGTTCGTTCCATTTTTTAAATATATTCCGGTTTTTGTTTCATTAATCACTCCTGACCACTCACTAGAACCAATATTCCAGTAGGTGGTTACATCAAAAGTTTCATTGAAGTCGCCTTCATTGGCTACAATCACGTCGATATCTACGGGATCGCTGACGTTCACTTGAGTGGCCAACGGAGTGACGCTGGTGATGGCTACATCGTGAACGTTGCTGAAGAAGCCGTCTAACACCGTATGAGGTATCTTTGGAGGAGGCTGGCCTGTTCCGTTAAATGATTGGATGTATGTACGGGTCCTATTGAAGCGCAGGAAGCAATTGCCTACGGCCAAAACCTGAAAGGTGACGTTGGCTAAGGTTCCGCTGCCAAAAACTCCTGTATCTGTTTCCCACGGCAGTATGCTCATATGAGCTACAATGCCTTCATCATTGTCTATTTTGGAAAAAGAATAAGTGTCGCCACCGCTCCTGAGCCAGGGTCCCTCCATAGTGCTTGTAACCTTTAAAACGTCTGGGTTGAAACTCATACCGAACTGCCAAAGATACACCCCATTAATACCGTTTTCCAAGGTGACATCGGAGATAGTTATGTTAACTGTAAAGGTTTCACCAGGTGCCCCAGTGCTGATTTTAGGCTCTACTTGAATAACAGGCTCAGAAGGGTCCGTGCTTACACCTACCACCGCAACCGAACTGACCACAAGAAGAATAACCAAAGTTATCTGAGCTGGCCTTGCTCTAACTCCTTTCACCCCATCTTGCTGAAACCTTAACTAATTTAGTAACGGAAGAACACGTTTATGAATGTTTATGTTTATAAACGTATCTAGCAGATCTTCCATAGGAAACTTGCAAAGAATATTGGTAAGATAGGTGCTCTTAGGTTCCGGCAGATGCTTTCCTTCTTCTGTAAAAGAACACTGTAGCGGCACAGACAATCACAACCACAGCTACGATAGCAACAATGAGTTCTGTGGAAAGCACAAACTTCCGATTATCGAAGGCGCCGTCTTTTGCAGTATACGAAAGCTTAACAGGAGTATCAGCTACAACCGTGTAGAGGTTCGTTTTGGCTACTTCTTTTGGTGTTTCAAAAAGTATGGACGTTGCTCCCTCGGCCTTAACCTGGAAAGTAATTGTGGCTAAGGTTCCGCTACCGGTTGCTCCTGCCGGTGGAAACTTAGGATCTGGAGGCGCTTTAGGCCATATGCCCTCGCCTACTCTAACAAAACCACTGGAGTTGTCGATCTTCTTGAAAAAGACGGTGGTGTACCCCTCTGGTGACACCGCGTCCCTAAGGAAGGGTCCCCTAGTTGCGTTGACAGCGTGTATGACATCTGGATCAAAGATCATCCAAGCCTCCCAAGTATACAAGCCATTACTCACAGGAGAAGCCTCACTAATGACAACGTCAGTTGCGGTTATGTCGACACTGAAGGTTTCGCCGGGCTCCCCCGTGTTATCTTCTGGTTCCACTTGAATAATAGGTTCAGGAGAAGCTCTTCCTACCCCTGCCATAGCTACGGCAAGTAAGAGAGCTGCTGTCAGTAACATCCAACACAGTTTCTTTCTCATCTGTCTCCTCCCCACGGCAATCCTTAGTGTCGGATCACACGTTTATATTTTTCTGAAGCTCCTACTTAGGCTTTTTGCGTGAATGCATGGCACATGTGTCGCTTTTGATCCCCTCAATAACCTTAACTGGGTATTCAACGTTCTTAGAGTTGTCGGTCAGATCAATTTCTCCGAGAACAGCAACTGCAGTTGCGTTTATGATATATGTGTCGTAAGGAGCACCTGAGGTGTTCCAGTGGAAGGGAGAAAGCGTTACGGTTTGTCCGGCGGGTATAGAAATTGTTTTTGATCCTACTAGAGTTGAGTTAACGTAGTATCTGACTTCGAAGGTTTCAGTTGTTGATCCCTGATTCTGAGCGGTGACTTCGATGGAAACGTTTTCGCCTCTGATTGCCACAGTTGTGGAAGTTGTGACTTCTGTTATTGCTACGTCGTGAACCTCGCCTATTTTGTAGTAGATGTCAAAGTTGAATAGCCGTATGGAGCACCATGCTATCCAGATGGTGTTGTCCGCGGCTTGTGTGATCGAAGGCCATAAATCGTCTGATAGATGGGTGGTTAGTTTTTTGTCAAGCGACCACATGTCACCGTCAAAAACTTTATAGTATATGTCTTCATCATGGTCGTTTCTATCTGAATCCCAAAAAACCCATATTGGTCCGTTCTTAGCTTGCATAATTGAAGGGTGAGATTCGTAATGTTCATCGTCAAATGTCAACCTTACGTCGGGACCCCATATGGTGCCGTTGTATTGCTTGTAATATATGTCCTCACGTTTCCCATCAGTGAGTTTGGAGAAGGCAACCCAGATCATGCCGTCTGCATCTTGCATGACCGATGGGCACAAGTCTTCTGCGTCGACATCAGTGGTTATTCTCGTGTCGTTGGTCCATGAGGAACCGTTAAAAACCTTATAAAAGAGTTCTCCTTGAAGGTCGAATCTGTTTGAAACCCACACAACCCAAATTTTATCATCAGTCGTCTGGGTAATGGATGGATAAACGTCTGCGAGAGTGTCGTTTGTTAACTGTTTGTCTTCGGTCCATGAGGAACCGTTAAAAACCTTATAGTATAGGTTTTGGTCGTGTAGGTTTCTCGTTGAGTCCCATACAACCCAAATTTTGCCATCACTCGTCTGGGTAATGGATGGATGATTGTCGCTGTACGGGTCCCAAGTTAGTCTTGTGTCGTTGGTCCATGAGGAACCGTTAAAAACCTTATAAAAGATTTCGTTTTGAAGGTCGATTCTGTCTGAGCGCCAGACAACCCATATCTCTCCATCTGTTGTGGAGGTGATTGAGGGCACCCAGTCGATCTCGCTATGCGTGGTCAGCCTCATGGCAACTGACCAGTCCACTGTGTAACCGGATGATACAATTATCATTAAAAGAATGAGGAATAAGATTGATGTTTTCGCGATAGGAGCGATTTTGCGAGGCGCGTGCGCGCACAATTTTAGCTTCCTCGAAGCTGGTGTAAAAAAACAAAAAAGGGGGAGAGATGATTTTGGGTTTCTACTTGTCAGCTCGGGGGGTCAATGAAGACTACGGCTATGTCTTCTTGGTCGCCTGTGTCTCTGGGGTATTCGTATGTTGAAACGGGCAATGTCACCTTTACGATGTAAGTGCCCAACGGTAGACTATCTGTGTTCCACACGAAGGTTTCAGTTGCAGTGACTCCGGCGGCTACAGTTACTTCTCTTTCTTCAATTATCTCTTCTGCGAGTTCGCTTTTGTAGTGAACCTTCGTGACGAAAGTTTCGCTTAGATCGCCATTGTTTGTTATGTTCGCGTAGATTGTTAAGTCGTCTCCTTGTTCAACTCTATCTGCAGACGTCCACATGTCCACGCCGATGTCATGATAGGCGGGATACACGTTGAAGTGGAAGTATTTCACGACGTTTCCTAACTTGTAACCAGTGCCATTATCGTAGTAGCATCTGGCGAACACCGCATACTTCCTCATTCCGCCGCCGGTGTAATAGCCGTATCCAACCCATTCTGGAGAGCCGCTCAAACATATCCATGTGTTGTCAGTGAGGTCTAGCGTAGCTGTCACGTCAAGAATTTGTCCGCCAACTAGAGTTTGTGGTACAGTTTCGATTTTTCCAAGCGCTGTGCCTTCGTCCTTGCTGAGTAGGGCAAACTCTACGTATACCTCGCAAGTTTCTGAAGTTGGGTTTCCAACCCTCGCGTGAAAGGGCACTAGTTGTCCATCAGTTGCTTCATACCACTTTGGTTTTTCTGGCCATGCGCATTTTTGAACTAGGTCAGGGAAGGTCCCGCCTTCAATCCACACGAAGACTTGAACGTCTTTATAGCCGATGACAGAGACACCGTCTGGACCGTCTGTTACTCTCAAAGCCGGCGTGTATATGCCTTCTACAGCGTAGGCATTGAAAGCGTTTATGCCAGTTCCGTCGACGTCAAAGGTCACGCCATCATAATCGAAGTCCCACTCGTAATTAACGATCCATGCATCGTCAGTGCTCAGCGAACCGTCGAATTTTAACAGTTCACCCTCCATTGCCACTAAATTGACGTCGAAGAGAGGATTAGGATCCGCATTGACTCCTCCTCTGTTGTCAAATACCCCTTCGGAAGCTTCGTGATCTATTTCAACCGGAGTATTGCTAATCACCGTGAAGAGGTTTGAACTGTCAAAGCTCAGGCGACTGGCCCCCGTGCCCTTGATATGAACGTCGATGGTGGCTAAGGTTCCGCTACTGGTTGCTCCGATCGGTGGGTACTTAGGAAATGGTGGCCATTTAGGCCATACGCTCTCGCCTGCATCAACAGTGCCCAAGAAGTTGTCAATTTTCTTTGAAAAGGCAGTGGTGTACCCCTGTGGTAACACTGCGTCCCTAAGGAAAGGTCCCCTAGTTACCCCCGTGATCTCCAGAAGACCTGGGTTGAAGACTAGCTTGAACTCCCAGCTATACAAGCTTTCTGCTGAGGTGACGTCGGCGATTCTTATTTCAACAGTGAAGTCTCCGCTGGACTGTGTTATCAAGTCTGGATACACGTAAACCGTGGGCGATCCGGAGGACAATGTAATGTTAATGTTTGCTGTTAGAGCCGTTGTCAAGACCAGTGTCACGAGAGTTATCCACAATATGTTTTTGCTTCTCACTCTATTCACCTCAGTATCATGGAGGCGGTGGAACCACTATTTGGCGGTACCAATCAGTTGGCCAACTTTCATAATAGTGGACGCCGCATTCCAAGAAGTCTGCGAAACCTATTACGCCGTCTCTGTTAACGTCGCAGTATGGACCCCAATCGCCAGGTGGATCAGGCCAAGTTCCATTGTTGTATTCTTCCGTGAACATGTTGGTTGGCCATAGCACCCACCCTATGTCGGTTCCGTCAACGAAGTCGTCATTATCGCCTGGTGTATAAGTCCCGTCACAGACGTCTGGCCCAATGAATCTCCTGAAGTAAGTTGGGTTCGCTTCCAAGTGTATCATCTGGCCTGGCACATTGTCAACCCTGCCTACAACGCCGTCTTTGGCGAACCTGAAGGGTCCGGTTCCGATTACGGTGTCTTCTTCGTAAGGATCATAGACCCAAGAGCCTCCTGGAGTCATGTCTCCTGGAGGAACCGGTGGAATAGGCTCCCATATGTGCCGTGGGATTATCGGTAAGATGCACCATTCTAGAGCCAGCCAGCTTTGTACGTCGAAGTATAGGGTAACATGAGTTGCGTTGTAATCGTAGTGGTCAAAGTTTACTACGGCCCAGTTGTTGGGAACCGATATTGCGTCTTTATAGTACTGGTAGCTGAAGCCGACATCTCGGGGTTCGAATGGTATGTTGTCATGCCAGAGGATGTTTGGGATAATCTCAAACGTCACCTTGGTGGCAGGGCTCTCATCTTTAAGCCATGTTCCCACTGTGTAACTCTCGCACAGCCACGGTATAAAAGCGGTTGTGTTTAATGGATGATAGGTGATCACTGGTTCGTAGACGTATCCGAGGACAAGCCAATCATAGAACCATTCAGCGTCAACTGGATCATACTTTACAACGTCGACCACCAGTCCATGCCTCAACGTTCCGCCTTTCTCAAAACCTTCAGGATGCACGTTGCGACCGCTAAAGCCCACTGGGCCTCCGTAGAAGGCGTATCCTTTCTCGTTGATAAAGCCTGTCCAATTACGACCCATATATTTCTCTTCTTCTGCGGGGAGGTCTGGTATTTCGGTCTTGGTCGGATAGTAGGTTCTATGCGCTAAGTAACCGACATACGTGTATAGGGGTATGCAGGCAACGTCTCGATGCAGGATCTCTTGACATTTGTCGAGAGCTTCCGCAGCCGCGGTCGTGTTTGGTGCAGTCTTCAGTGCCCAAGCCCATTCGTCGTATCCGTCTTCGCCGAATCCGTCTTTGCTGTGGTAGCGGTTGTAACCGTCTCCGGCATAACTAGGATACGTGTCCTTCGTTGAATGCCAGAGTTCAAAATACATGTCTGGCACTCGACCCCAGCCCCATCCGCCAGTATATATGTGGTAGTCGTACGCATTCCATGCATGATAGTAGCAGAGGCTTCTAGATGCAATATAAGCATCCACGTGTACATTCACCAGAAGCAAAGCGTCTCGCAGCAACTCACCTGCATGTTTTCTGTCAGGATCGTCAGTTCTTATCCACAATTGCAACTCAGGCAACCTTTCCATGTCGTCTGGAGGAGTAGGCGGAGTAGGCGTAGCATGACTAGGCGAGTAGTCCCGCCACCCATCTCCGTCATAGTCATTGAAACCAGCGGCACTCAGAACCGCCCTGGCTGTATCCAAACTATATGCGTATTTAGGAGCAGCAGGATTCTCCCAGTCTGATATACCTGGGAAGATAAACGTCTCCATGTTGGCGCCAACAATGTCTGGTACACAGGCTCCCGGCGCTCTGTTAGTCAGATGGGCTAGAGCCCTTCTGAATTCTCTAGCATCCAAGTCTCTTTGATCGGTGTAGTTAATCCAATAGTGGCCTTCGTCCCAAGTATCGGGGAAATCCCAGTTAGCCTCTGCGGGCATCGGAGCACCACCCCATTTTCCTTGCTCTGGATCCATCGATCCGTGGCCTATAGGCCACATTTGAAGGTTGAGGTCGAATTCGTACCATCCATACTCTGAGTAATCTCCCATAGTAATATCCTCTCTGTCGTAAAGCCAAGAATCCTGGACTGAACCTGGTGCAGCCCAGTCCATAACATCGATTTCTCCCTCGCTCAACATGTCAGCCTCTTTCGCTACGTCGCCAGCCACTTTGAAAATAATGTGGTCAACTCTCGACCCATACGTTTCGAATGTTCCGTGCGTCGAAGGAACCACTGGTGGTATTGGTTCATCCGCTCCAAAGACTGGCAAAAGTGTTATAGACGCCAATAGCATCACTGAAATCAACAGCATTGGAACTACATTCTTTAGTTTCAAGTTTTCTTCCTCTTTCTCCTTTCTTTTTTTTCTGCGTCTAAATAATACTAATTCGAACAATTTAAGAGTTTCTTTTCTCGGATCGTACAGTCCGTATGGCTGAAACTCAAGCAAACATTCAGTTGAAAAAGCTAAAACTTAAAATATCTCTTCTTATTTAGCAATCTGACGCTGGAAGTGAAGACTTTGGGGCTCCGAACATACATTGTAAAAAGAATAATTTACTCAATTGCCCTCATATTCTTCGTTATAACAGTCAATTTTGTCATATTCATGTTGATGCCAGGGAATCCCGCGATGCGCTTGGCTGACTCAATGAGAATACGAAATCCAGAGGTTATCAAATCCGTGACAGAAGCATTTGGATTAAATGACCCGATACACGTTAGATACGTAAAGTATGTGCGCAACATGCTAACCGGACAGTTCGGAACATCCTATTATACAAACAAGCCTGTTTCCGACGAAATCGTTTTACGCCTACAAAACACTCTCATACTAGTTATTCCCCCAGAGATTATCGCAATAGCAATGGGTATTGTATTAGGAGTTATAGCTGCCTACAAAAGAGGTAAACTATTCGACAGCGCAGCAGTCGTGACTTCTTTGGCAGTCTATTCCCTCCCCGTATTCTGGATAGCAATGATGCTTATAATGCTATTCTCCTTTAATCTAAATTGGTTGCCATCAGGTTACAGCCAACCCGACTATTGGTTCATGTACCCTCCCTCGAACATTTTTGTAGACTGGTCAGCCCGACTAAGGCATCTTATCTTACCATGGACTACCCTTATCCTCCTCTCATACGGGGCTTATCTTCTCTTAACAAGAGCAACAATGTTGGAGGCTATTACCGAAGATTATGTGGTCACAGCTAGAGCGAAGGGTCTCAAAGAAAGAACCGTGTTGTTTAAACACACACTGAAAAATGCCTCGCTACCTATAATAACTGAGGTAGCCATAACATTCGGCTTCATGCTTTCAGGAGCGATAATCACAGAACAAGTTTTCATTTACCCCGGACTCGGGTGGTGGATTTGGCGGTCAATAGAAGAACTCGATTATCCAGCTTTGCAAGCAATATTCTTTATAATAGCTTTATGCGTAATCGCAGCTAACTTCTTAGCAGACATTCTCTACGGAGTTGTAGATCCTCGAGTGAAGTACGGGTGAAGCAATTGAGTACCCGCAGAGAAAAAATCTCATTTGAAATCAAAAGATTCGCGGATTTCATGAAGATCTTCCGACGCAATAAAAGAGGAATATTAGGAATAGGAATCCTCGTCTTCTTCATTGTACTAGCTATAGCTGGTCCTCTAATAGCACCCTACGATCCTTTGACTATTCCAACACACCCCGAAGTGCCTTTAATAGCAGTCAAATTTGCCAAACCCGTATGGTATAAGTTTCTTCCTACAGAAGAGACTATAACCGAAAACATTGACCCAATCCCAGACCCTGACTTCAACACCGCGACCTCAAGTGAACAACTAGAATTCACCAATAATCTAACCGGTCAAAGTTTCAGCCCCCTCAAATATGTCCCCGACATAGGGTACACAAGAAAAGGATGCATCGCCATAGTGTTCAACCGAGAAGCAAGTGAAAGCCCCTATGGAGAAGTCAGAGCCAGCTTAACCAAAGTATTCAATTATCCATACACAGTTTCACCAAAACAATTCATAGGTCAAGCAGCTATGCTTGTCAATACATCCGAAGCCCTACCTGTCAAAATTGACGTTATAATAGAGAAGGATGGAGGCGAAAGAAGACTCGATTGGTTCAGCCAAGAATTCAACAGTACGGCAACGACATGGGTAACTCCAACATATCCTATCAATTCCTTTGGGAGCCCGTTATGGTTAGAGGAAAAGTTTGGCCCTGAATGGAAAACAAACCCAGCAAGAGAGATGTTCTCGGAACAAGCCAACTACAGATATGGCATTGAAATAACGCTCATCGACACTAGCCCAGGGGAAGAAGTGGAAGCCACCATCTACATCGACGACTTTTACTTCAGAGCCTTCGGCAGTAGCTTCGGCCTGCTTGGAACCGATCAGTATGGACGAGACATATTCACTCAACTAATATACGGAGCAAGAATATCGCTTATCGTAGGCTTGCTTTCAGCTTTCTTTAGTACAGCAATCGGATTAATCGTTGGGTTAGTTGCAGGCTATATAGGCGCGCTCGTGGATCAGATTCTAATGCGATTCACAGACATGCTCCTTGTCATACCCGACACACCGCTGTACATAGTTTTAATGGCAGTTCTGAGCCCAACAATATGGAACCTCGTACTACTAATCTCCTTAATAGGGTGGACTGGCTTTGCCAGAGTTGTAAGATCACAAGCGCTCAGCCTAAAAGAGAGACCTTTCATTGAAGCAGCTAAAGCAGTCGGAGCGGGAAGATTCCGCATCATAATTAGGCACATCCTCCCAAACGTGATGTCCCTAGTCTACGTTTCTTTGGCAACAGCAGTTCCATACGCCATCGTATCAGAAGCATGGCTAAGCTGGCTAGGTCTCTACGACCCACGTATGATGACGTGGGGAAGAATGCTTCACGACGTCCAGAGTGAACCTACAGGGATCAAAATGTGGTGGTGGATCGTTCCGCCAGGCTTGCTCATAGCTGCCATCTCTCTTTCCTTCATTCTCTTGGGATACGCCCTCGACGAGATACTTAACCCAAAACTCAGAGAGAGACGTTAAGATCATTGTTTGGAAAATGAGAACAAATTATTGCCTCTTACTGTTTAACGTACGCAACACCTTTCCACTCAGAGTACCTGTGTGTTCCCCTCTGTCCACTACTAGCTCACCACTTACAAGCACATACTTTATTCCCGCTGGGTACCGATGCGGATCTTCGTATCTGGCTTCGTCCACTACCCTCTTTGGGTCAAACACGACCACATCAGCCCACATTCGTTCTCTAACTAGTCCCCTATCTGTAAGACCGAGCTTCTGAGCTGGTAGTGAAGTCATCTTTCTAATCGCTTCTTCAAGAGACAGAACCTTTTCCTCTCTCACGTATTTGCCCAAAATCCGCGGGTAGGTTCCGTAAGACCTCGGATGAGTTTTGCTTTCGCTTAGAACTCCGTAGGGAGCGAGGGCCCAACCGTCAGAACCTATCATTGACAAAGGGTGTTTCATCACGGTGCGGACGTCTTCCTCGCTCATTGAAAAATCCACCAATTCTAGGCTCTCTTTATTTATTATAAGGTCAAAAATTAGATCGAAGGGGTCAAGGCCCTCCAACTCAGCGACTTCAGCCAAGGTTTTACCTTCAAACTCCCTATGGCCTTTCCAAAAGATCACCATTATT
>Ga0209636_10003068_pt1 | contig 17026 bp, 13 predicted proteins | sample DeeMarSWOR152_54_FD_187464 | JGI IMG/M metagenome (GOLD analysis project Ga0209636, IMG submission 187464) | Marine sediment microbial communities from White Oak River estuary, North Carolina - WOR-1-52-54 (SPAdes) (version 2) | ecosystem: Environmental > Aquatic > Marine > Intertidal zone >...
TCATCGAATTATTATCTTTATCAATCTCCTGACATAAAACTTCTGCCACCAATTCTTCTCTGGTAAATGTCGTAAGCGATTGTATGAAGGCTCCAAAGAACATAATTGCAAAGCCAACTGCGATCATTATCGAAATGAGTAACACTTTAATTAATTGATTAAGACAACCAGGAGCTTTTTTCTCCTCTTTCTCTTTTTCCTCTTTTTTGCCAAAATATCGATTCAATGCCTGATATATCATAATACTAAACATAAGCAAGCCAACAAAAATAGTAGCTAATCCAATGTAAATAATAATTGATTCTGTAAATGGGAAATCAAAATTCACTGGCGCCTCCCTCCTACTATTATTACTAAGTTATTAGAGAGATTTAACATAGCCAAAAACAAACCTTGCTATTTTTGATTGATTAAAGAAATTAATTCCATGATCTAATCCATAATTTAGAACTTTGGATAAGTTTTTTATTTTTTGAAACATATCATAAGAAAAATCTTCTCTATTCAAAGGAAATATTGAATTGTTAGTTAGCAGCGGATCGATGTCAGGTGGCATGTTATACAATTCAATTGATTTCTGCCAATCTTTTGTTCCAGGAATAGGCGAGAACGACGTCAATCTTGCTTTTACCCCTAAACTGGTCACAAATAACATGCTCTCCACCACTTCCTCAAAGCTCTGTTCAGGTAGTCCCATTATTACATATACATCTAAATCTTTACGACGGAAACCAGCCGCCTCTAAATAATCAATTGCATTTACCAGACTATCATCGGTTACCTTCAATTCCATTTCTTTCTGGCGCGCTCTATTTGAAGTTTCATAGCTTAACCGCATTGTTTTAAAATTGACTTTGAACATTCTCTCAGCCAGATCCTTTGTGATCTGTCGTGCATGCATTCCATTTGGTGTATGAAAATTTATTTTGAATTGTTTTTGAATTATTCCATCAAGGATAACTGATAGGTGCTTCTCTTGATTGATTAGCAAGGCATCATCAAAAAAAGCAAAATGACGCACATGTCGTTTATGATAATAATTTCCTATTTCATCGATGACTTCTTCTGGATTTCGTTGTCGAAATTGACCAGAAAGAAGATGCGATGCACAAAACGAACATCGATAAGGGCAGCCTATTGACGTAAAAATTGGTATTGAAGCTAATTTTTGATAATAACAATAATCTGGCTTTGGAAACATAACTTGTTTATTTTCAATTTCGTGGAAATTGCCTGTCAAAGAATCAACCAACCTTAATGCAGCAATTTCTCCCGGTCCTTTTATGACGTAATCAGCGCCTGAATTATGAATAGCATGATCATAACAAAGCGTTGCATAAATTCCACCCAGTACAATGGGAACGTGAGGAAACTCTTGTTTCAAAACTTGAATCGCGTATTGTGGTCCTTGATACCAATAAGTCATACCAGATGTCACTAAAACTGCATCAGGTTCTGGCAATTGGTGGAGTGCCCTTAAAAATGAATCTAATGACATTCCATAGCGACAATATTTTCTGGGAGTATGTTTAAGAATTTCAGGTTCTTCAACCGGCATTCGAATAAATTTACCAGTCCCATATTTCTTTTTCCTCACAATAGGATTTAACGGATGGAAACGATCCAAACAATCGATTAGATACGTCTGATAACCATATTTTTCCAGGTAATATCCGATAGACAATAGCCCAACTGGTTTAATCCAGAAATCATAAGCTGCGAAATCATAGATCCAGGGATTGATTAACAGGATATTATTGCGCTTCATATCTTCAAGATAATAAAAAGTAAGATGCAGGTCAAGAAAAATTATTCGGCAGGATTACAAAAGTGTTTGTTGAATAGTTCTTCTGACAATTTAGCCCCCTTTTCTGACAGCGCTACGGATTTGGCTTTACTTTTTGGATTGGTGATATAACCTTTTTCATGAAGACGATTCATGGTTTCCCAGTCCACACCCTTCCATGCTCTTAACCCGAAATCATCTTTAAAAGTCGTTAGATAAAGTAATGCGAGAACAATTTCATCAACTTTATCTTTATTGTATTCCATGAACCTTCCTCATATCGTATACCCCATATCTCATGCGCTATAACACTTCAGGCTATCGATGAAAAACGGATCATTTGAATGACCCAACGACCCATTGAAGCGAATTGTCGGGGCGAGAGGATTTGAACCTCCGACCTCCTACTCCCGAAGCAGGCGCGCTGACCGGACTGCGCTACGCCCCGTAATTTAGTTAGTGGTTAGTTGTGAGTGCAAAGTGGTCTATAACTAAAGTTTGTTCTTAGTCTATCTAAAATCGTAACACAAACTTCCAGTTTGTGAATGGATATGGAGTCAACTTCAATATCAACGTCGCAAGCAACATGGTTGCGTTATGGATTACATGCATTTTCGGACAGCTATAAACTTCAACTGCCTAAAAACAATCATCAATCAAAAAAACTAACAAATTATTGGAAAATATATTTTATTAAAACGAAGCCACCTATCAGCAAAATTACAAACACAATGGACAGCAGATTAAAATATTTATCAATGAAATTTCTTATTCTTTCACCGAATAAATAAATCAAAGTTCCCACTGCAAAAAATCGAATTGACCGTCCGATAATTGAGGCTAACATAAATACTCCAAAATTGGCATTTGCAGCTCCAGCAGAAATGGTAAAAACTTTGTAAGGAATTGGTGTTATTGCTGCTACAAGTACTGCCCAAAAGTTATATTCATTGAATGTTTTAAATAATTCAGTGAATAACTCTCTGGCACTGTAAAAATCAATAATTTTCCATCCAATGATATCCATTAAAGCCATCCCAATATAATATCCTAAAATACCACCAACAACAGATGAAGCTGTTGTTTCAAAAGCATAAAAAAATGATTTTTTAGGGATTGATATGGCTAATGCGATCAATAACACATCTGGTGGAACCGGGAAAAAAGACGATTCTGCAAAAGCCAGAAGTATTAATGCCAGAGAACCATACGGTGTTTCAGCCCAGTGAAGAATCCAATCATATAATTTTCTGATAAATGTTACTTTTTCTGTTTTCTTCGCTACCCTGGTGTCGATCTCAGTCAAGTCAGTGCTCACTCAGCCCATCCTCCTTTGCCAATTAAAGGTACAAAAATACAACCACAGATTGTTTTTTTTATGTAAGAATCTCCTCTTTTTTGAACTAATTCTAGATTCTGGCGAAATTGGGTGCCAACAGGTATAACTATATTACCCCGATCCACAAGTTGTTCAACCAGCACATCGGGGACCTCTGGCGCTCCAGCAGTTACAAGGATAGCATCGAATGGTGCTTTTTCCTGCCAGCCAGCCGTACCATCACCTGTTTTGATCTCTATGTTTTGATACCCCAATTCCTTTAATAAATTCTTTGCATGCTCTGCCAGATCATGATGCCGCTCGATGGAATAAACCGTTTTACAGGTCTCCGCTAAAATAGCCGTTTGATAGCCAGACCCGGTACCGATTTCCAGAACCGTCTTGTTTTCATCGGGTTCAATAAGCTCGGTCATCAAAGCGACCATATATGGTTGAGAGATTGTTTGAGAACAAAGAATGGAAAGCGGGGTATCATCATAGGCCCGATCCCATTCTTTTTCAGCTACAAAGAGATGCCGTTTTACCTTACGCATGGCTTCAAGAACCGTTTGATTTTCAATCCCCCGACTGATCAATTGATCCTTGACCATTTTTATTCTGGCATCAACATATTGATCCATAGCGTAAATTTAATAATAAAATTTTTATTATGCAAGAGATTTTTATATATCAATATTGTTTATTTACCTTTGTATTTCAATCATTATTGATCCGTTATATACATGAAAACCGGTCTCATTAATATAAGATAGTTGAGGCGGGTGTTCACTTGATCCAAGGATTGAGGCACAACCAACTTCACCCTGTTTATTTACAGCGACAAATTTATCGCTGATTCTATTGTTCTTAATATTTTCAATTCCCCCATTCACGTCAATAATTCTTTTACAAGCTGCTTCACATGCTTGCAGTGGGCTCATTCCCTGGCGCATCATTTCTACGACCAGGAAGCTTCCGCATGTTCGAATAACTTCCTCTCCCCGACCTGTTGCGCCGGCAGCTCCGACCTCATTATCGATGTATAAACCGGCTCCGATGATCGGTGAATCGCCAACTCTGCCAGGAATTTTAAATGCTAATCCGCTGGTGGTTGTGATCCCGGCAATATCTCCATTGTTATCAACTGCCAGTACATTTATTGTTCCAGTCGGTCGTTCTTTTATTTCATATTTCCCATTTTTTGGCGGAAACCAGTCATCACTGTCATTCAGGTTTTCTTTCCTTCGTAACCAGGCGATGCGGGCTTCTTCTGTCAATAAATTCTCTTTTTTAAATCCATGCGCCAGGGCAAATTTCAAAGCGCCTTTGCCGACCAACATAATATGATCGGTTCGTTCCATGACCAACCGAGCCACTGAAGATGGTGTTTTAATGTGACGCAGAGAAGCCACTGATCCGCAGTTGTGCGTTGGACCATACATAATTGAGGCATCCAATTCCACCACGCCATTTTCGTTGGGCAAACCACCGTAACCGACTGACATGTCCTCAGGGTCCAATTCAGTTACATTGGCACTCTTCTCAACCGCATCCAGAATATTGCCACCTTCGGATAATATATCCCTTCCCGGTTGATTTACCTTTTTACCCCAGTATTCACCGCGACTGCAGAGGATGATAGGGATTTTACCAGGATTTGATTTAGAATAGCCATCACCTTTAATCATTGGCAGCGAGAAAAGTGAAATACTAACTCCAGTTAAACCTTTTAGGAAATTTCTTCTGGTTACATCTTGTTTCATAGCTGTTAAGTCCTATCTTATGGTTAGATTAAATATTTTGTTTTTGAAATGTTTATTAAATAATATTGATAAATTTTAAAAATGTCAAGGGAAAATTTGTTCATTAACATTAAGATTTAAAAAATAGTAATAAAATGGGAATAAATGTATTGAGTTGTTTTGAATACTCCCAAAGATCAGGATAAAAAATGATTTGTCAGAGAACTTACCAAATTTGATTATTTTAGTTTTTTACAAAATCGTCTCTACCATATTAATAAAAAAATAATCAAATTTTATATTGATATTTAAAATAATGTTTTATATATTAAGCAGAAAATAATGAAGGAAATTAAACAACCATTAAAATAATATCTCAGTTTTTTTATCTTAAAACAAGGAACTATTATGAACAGCACATTCGAAGATACCAGAATCACCGCGTTTCAACCAAAGCAAGAAAAAGACTCTGAAACCAAAGAAATCCTGGACAAATTGGTTTTTAAGGGAGAAGCAAAACTAAATAACACGTTACAAATCTCTGATTTATTTGCAGGATTTAGAAAAAGGTTAATCAAAGTAAAATTTTCACCTTATGACCAGTATGATAATGATATTGCTTTTGATAATGTCAGTATTGAAGATTTCACTGTCAAAAATAAAATGGAACGTGTCGGCCAGGGAAAAGATGCGGAACGAATTCCTGTAGAATACGTGTTTTTTACCATGGCTGTTAAAATGGACGTCGATGGGAATTTTCTCAAAGATATGTATTCCATCTTTCAACGGACGGTGAGGATGGATATTGAGTTTATTGAGTGAGTGGAAGGTAAGGTATAGAGGTATATGGTATATGGTATAAGGTATAAATGTAATTCGACTTATACCTTTATACCCTTATTCCCTTATACCCATATACCTTTATACATCGTCTTACTGCAACGCCGCTTCCTCATTCCCTGCAATAATCGTTGTAACCCTCTCTTTAATCTTTTCGTTTGAGTCCATCGCTGAATTAATGATGTAGCAGGGAGCTATGTTCAATAATTTCTGGAAATAGCGCTTTTGGATTTCTATTCGATCCATCGATCTGATTAAAAGGTGTGGATTAAAGAATGGAACGCTCTGCATGGCTCCGACGCTGGTCTGAGAGCGACCTTCTTCCAGGATTTTCAGCGCGTCTTCGGATTTTAATTTTATAATTGGCGGAGAAATTGGATCTTTTCTGAACAGGATAATCCATTTTATTGACGTTCGCTTCACATGTCTATCAGATCCACCCAGCCAGTATGGATCGAGCATGGCAATCGATGTCTTTGAAGCCGAAAAACAATATGGCGCGCCTCGATCTAATCGACAATTATCCTCTCGTTTACATTTTTCATTGGTACAATCATCTTTTGAAGTGATCACATTTTCACATTTGCTTTTGTCAAATAGAGCCACCAACTGCGGGAATTTTTCAACAAAATTGGTATTAAAAGCAAACTTTCGTTCAACTGTATCTGCATAGGCTTCATTTCCAATATATCTTATCAGCACAAAGTCATTTGAATGTAATTTTGCATGCGGTTGTTTTAAGAGTTCTGCAAATTGATCCATTTTACCTGTTCCTGGAGGACCTATCAGCAGCAATCCTTTGCCACCGATATCAACAGACTGCGCCCGTATGCTGTGCAGATCATATAATCTTGCCGTTATATCAGCAACCATTCCCAATGCCAGACTTCGCAATTGTGGATAGAATGCTGATTTAAAGAAAAATACTGTTCTCGACTCCGGGTTGTAAAAAGCACGAGGATCGCGACCCGTAATCCAGTTCACCGCGTAAACAATGGCATGAGGTTCAAGATCGGTTTCCAATTGTGCTGGATAAAAATTTTCGACCCAGAAATCATATAAATGCGGGCTATTTGCTCTAAGCTGGATTACAATTCCAGCAATATTCACATTCCATTCATAATATCCCTCAAAAGTCATAAATGCTTCCGACTCAGCTATTAAAGCGTCTCGCATTTCCAAACTGATATTCGGTTCAACCTCAACAAAACTCTTTCGTTTGGTAATCGTGTTATTAAGAGGCTTTCGTGCAGCTTTCTTAACCGGGGTTAATTTTGCAAGGGCTTCCTCGATCCGATTCATCGCTTTCTCAAGATTTTCCATTGAATTGGCATAAGAAAATCGGATAAAATTATCTGCTCCAAAAGCATCGCCCGGTACTAACGCTACTTTTGCATGTTTTAGCAGGTAATAAGCCAGACCATGAGAGTTTCTAATCTGGTTGCCTTCATAAGCCATATCATAATATGACGAAAAATTTGGAAACAGATAAAATGCGCCCTGTGATTTATAACACGAAACATGGGGAAGTTTAGTTAATCGATAGTATAAATAATCGCGGCGTCGTTGAAATTCTGAGACCATTTTATTAATCTCATTTTGAGGGCCATCAAATGCTTCGACACTTGCCCATTGGGATATCGTACAGGCATTAGAAGTACTATGGCTTTGCACCTTATTCATTGCAGCAATAATTTCTTTCGGAGCCGCCGCATAACCAATCCGCCAACCTGTCATGGCATAAGATTTAGATACACCATTTACTATGACTGTTTGACGTTTTACTTTTTCGCCTAAAGAAGCAATGCTGACAAATCGAAAACCATCATAAACCAATTTTTCATAGATTTCATCTGCGATAATAACTAAACCTTCATCAACTGCAATTTCTACTAATTCTTCCAATTCTTCTCTGGAATAAACAGAACCGGTCGGATTACTCGGATTATTAATCCAGAGAACTTTTGTGTTTGAATTAATAGCACGACTAAATTCTTTGGGCGTTAATTTAAAGCCATTCTCTTCTCTTGTTGGAATAATAACTGGAACTCCCCTGGCGAGTCGAACAAATTGAGGATTGGATACCCAGTAAGGTGCAGGGATGATTGCCTCTTCCCCATCGTTAAATATCGCCATTGCCGCATTGAAAAGACAATTCTTACCGCCAGTCGAAATGATAATCTCATCAGGTTCATACAACACACCATGATCGTTATGAAGACGTTTGATTATGGCTTCTTTTAATTGGGGGATGCCATAATTTGCTGTATATTTAGTGCGATTTTCACTAATGGCTTTTTTCCCTGCTTCTTTTACATTGTCTGGAGTTGGAAAATCAGGTTCACCAACGCTTAAATCGATAACATCTATTCCTTCGGCACGCATCGCTATCGCTTTTGCGTTAATCCTTAAGGTGGGAGAAAAACCTACTTCGTGTATTCTATCTGCTAACATAGACTCTTCTTTATTTCGGATTTTAGATTTCTGATTTCGGAATTAAAAAAAATGTGAAATATAAGACGGCAGAAGTCAGACGACAAAAATATGCCTTTTTACTTTTCACTTATCACTTTTTACATTTCACGTCTCACGTTTGACGTTTCACATTATCACCCAATTATCTCAAATTACTTTTGGGCAGATTTATCTTCAGCTTTCTGTCCTGGAAGCTTTTCCAACAATTTCTTTAAATCGATGCCACTCAACGACTCAACTACGGTTGGTAGTTGAGCTAACACCTGGGCAACTTGTTCTGTTAATTTTGAAACGCCTATCGATCCATCGCTTCCGCCAACCATGACGATTTTGTCAATCTTTGATAGCGGTTCAGAAACAGCACGAGCTAATTCTGGCAATGCATCGATAACCATTTTGTAAATAGCAGCCTCGTTATAATCCTTCCATGACTCGGCTTTTTGACGCATGGCTTCGGCTTCTGCTGCGCCCTTGGCTTTGATTAATTCAGCTTCCGACATGCCCTCAAGTTTTTGTGCCTCGGCACGGGCTTTAGCTTCTTCCTGAATTCTATAACCCTCGGCTTCTGCTTCAGCCTGAAGTTGATACTTTTTAGCATCAGCAGCTTTTTTAATGGAAGCATCCAATTCTTTCTCTTTTCGTAAAATCTCCATTTCTTCGATCTTGATTGCTTGTTCTTTCTCGATCAGTTTGACCTGTGATTCTTCTTTCTTAATTTTTTGAGCAATACGATGTTTTTCTAACTCATAAGAAAGATCAGCAAGGGCTCGCTTTTGATTTATATCTGCTTGATATTGAGCCCGCTGAGATTCAAAATCCCGATTGGCTCTGGAAATTTCGCCTTCAGCCTGCAGTTTAGCAATGTCACCATCCTTTCGAGCCTGGGCTGCTTTTATTGTTGCTTCTTTATCAGTTTCAGCCTGGGCAACGGCAGCATCCTTTTTAACCTGTGCAATTTGGGGCTGTCCTAATGCAGCCAAATAGCCCTGAGTATCGCTAATATCTCTTAATGCAAATGAGAGCACATCCAGTCCCATGCGCTCAAAATCTTTACGAGAGTCCTCAATAATTTTATTGGCAAATTTTTCTCGATTTTGATAAATGTTTTCCACAGTCATCGAACCGATTACGGCTCGCATATAACCTTCTAACACACTGTGAGAAACATCTTTTATGCCCTGAGCACCGCTACTGAGAAATTGTTCTGCTGCTCGTCGAATGGAGTACTCTTCGCTGTTGATTTTCACTTGAGCGGTTGCTTCCGCAACAATATTTACACCTTGTGAAGTGATGACTTCTGGAGTCTTTATATCTATTGTGTAAATCTCAAGTGGCAGCACCTGAACCTGCTCAATAAATGGCTTAACAAAAGTACCACCACCGATACTCATTCTGTATCCAATTTTTCTTACCGTACCATCTGGATCAGTAACTTTTCGCATTCGACCGCCAGATATAATTAACACTTCATTGGGGCCAACTTTCCGATATTGTTTCGCTAAAGCTAAGATAATTAGACCCACCACAACAACAACCACGCCAATAATAATCAATAAATTGATCGTTGCTATTTCCATTACTTCCTCCTTGACGAGATGATTTTATTGGGAGAATAAAATTTAAATAATTTCAGGCAAAAAAATAGAGGCTAAATATATAGATAATTTAACTATTTTGCAATATATTTTTTAATTATTTTTTATTTCATTTTATTTACCAATTAAGGGTTATTTTGTGACTAAATACTAACCGATTTCATTCACCTCAGGCGGATGGAATCGGTATAAACAATTTACATGTCAACCCAAAAGAAGTATATTTTTGGGAAGTGTTTTGCCAGATGAAGAAAATATTCTGTCTGCAAAAAGTCGTTTGTAAAAATAAATACTTACAGTGATTTTATTTTTCACAAGCTAATGTTTATAGTACTTTTCAGGCAAGCACCAATTAACTGAACCATAAAAAAATCCTTGCATTTTTTGTGCAAATTTTGTATCATTTAATGTTATAGTTTATTGATAAACAATAACATAAAAGTGAAATTATAAACGATAGCAAATTTAATCCTGAAAAAAAATCCAAAACATCTTTACAGCTAAAAGGGCGCCATTAGTATCTTTTCCGCCGAACACAGCCTGGATTTTCGGATCGATAGTACTGCTAATTGGTTTTACATTGAAAATATTCTCGATAAACAATGGATTGAAATGAATGAATATACAGATATTATCGAAAAAAAATTATTAATTATTAGTTAGATAGTTTGCAATAAATATTGTGGGGGCATAAAAAAAGTAACCAGAGATACTCAAATAAAAGTTGGGGGGCACATTTACTCTCTAAAATCTCTGGTTACTTTCAAATGGAACATTAACTTTTATTAATAATATAATAATATTGAAATTTTTTTGTGTGATCTGAGACACAAGAAGCGTAAAAAATATAAAACAAATGTAAAAATCCGACAATCATAAAATTTTCAGATAAAAATTCATAATATATTCGATGAAAATGAATTCTTTACATCGCATCTGGTTATTTTTGGGCGCCACTAAATGTGCCATTCGATCAAGATTTTTTATAAATCGTCCCTTCTTTGTGTCCCATTTAATCACGACCCGTTGTTTTGCCAGATGTGCCACATGTCTATGGCGAGGTGAATCTGTCGAAGAGCTGAATACATCAAAAATCATCGACTTCTATTATCAAGCGAAAAAATTGGGATTTGTCTCAACTACATTCTGGGGTGGAGAGCCATTATTGCGCCAGGATATTTTTGAGATTCTTCAGGCTTGCCAGAAATCCGGCATGGTCACCGGATTAATTACCAATGGTTATTTACTACCTAAGTATCATAAACTTCTGGCTCAGCATCTGGATTTCCTGATTGTTTCGGTCGATATTCCCAATAACGAACATGATCAATTACGTGGTGTGTCTGGCTTATTTGATAATATCCTTTGCGGTCTGAGCCAGATCAGAATTGAAAACCCGCGACTAAAAGTTTTTATTAATTCCGTTATTAGTCAGCTCAATTTTGCTTACATTGAACAGCTTGTCCGTTTTGTAGAGGATCATTCAACTTCCATTACTTTCGAATCTGTTAATCAGGGTTCAATCGAGTTCCCCCGTAAAGAAGGGAAAACTTTTGTGGATTTACGGCTTTCTCAGGAAAAGGAAAAAGAAATTTTTAGCACAATTCGAAAATTAAAGAAGAATCATTCCCCAATTAATAATTCAAACAGTTACCTGAAACTATTTGAAACAGGAAGGGTCAAATATCGCTGCCATGCTCCCCAAATTAGCATCAGGGTTGAACCGGATGGAAGCGTTACCAATTGCCAGGATCGAGATCATCCCATTGGCAATGTCTATCAGGAAAAGCTTGCAGACATTCTTTCCAGTCCTCGAATGAAAAGGCTGCAAAAAAAAGCCGAATCCTGTTCTTCTTGCGTCGATTCGGGAGTAATTGAGTCATCTCTGTTCTGGGATTTTAATCTGGAGGTGATAGCAAATAGCTTACGATTGTTTATAAAGTAATTGTTAAACGTTTTTTAATTTTAGAACTCATTATTTTTGCATAGCATGAAAAATTTAAATGTCCATGTTATTTAATCCCACCCCCTTAATAACTCGAAAACTATCCAATGAAAAAAATGCGAGATTGTAATGTGGAAGCTTTTTCAAACTGATATGCCAGGTTCGTCCTATTCGGGTCCATTTCCTGAACTAACTGAAATCGAGAGAGAAGTTAAGCATCGTATTATAAAACATATTGATGTTTTGGCTGGACAAATTGGGGAGAGGAATATCTGGAACTATAAAGCGCTTGAGGAGTCTGTGGAGTTCATCGAATCAGTCTTTGATAATTTAAATCATGAGGTCACGACCCAAAATTATGCTGTAGAAGGGAAGGTGGTAAAAAATCTGGAGATTGAATTGAAAGGGAGTTCTCTTGCGGAAGAAATCATTGTTATTGGAGCGCATTACGATACTGTCTTTGGAACACCAGGAGCAGACGATAATGCATCGGGGGTAGCTACGTTATTCGAAACTGCCCGTTTGTTGTCCCAGCAGAAATTTAAACGAACATTACGGTTTGTCGCTTTTGTTAATGAAGAACTCCCTTTCTTCATGACTGAAAATATGGGCAGTCGTGTTTATTCCCGTCGCTCACGCCAACAAAAAGAGAAGATTGTTGCGATGATTTCACTGGAATCAGTCGGTTATTATTCAACGGTAAATGGCAGCCAGCAATACCCATTTCCGTTAAGCCTGTATTATCCGAACGTGGGAAATTTCATTGCTTTTGTTGGAAATATCGCTTCAAAAGAATTAGTACTTCAAGCCATCGCCTCTTTTCGGGAACACACTGCATTTCCCTCTGAGGGAATTGCAGCACCCCAATGGCTACCTGGAATCGGATGGTCGGATCAATGGTCATTCTGGAAAGAAAATTACCCGGCTATTATGATCACCGATACAGCGCTGTTTCGCTATAAGTATTATCATAGCTCAGCAGATACCCCGGATAAATTGGATTATGATTGTCTGGCACCAGTGATCGCTGGATTGGCTCGAATGATAGCTGATCTTGCAGAACGCTATAATAGACTCAATCCGGAGCGGTTTTGAAAAGCAGAAAAAATTGGAACATAGAGACCGCAATTTAACACAAAGGTCACTGAGATTTTCTTTTTATCGGGGCTTTAACAGAATAATTGCAGCGTTGCTCAACTAAATTTAATAAGAAAAAACTAATAACTTTTTCAATCACATGATAAACATCGATGAAAAGTGGCAGCATTTACTGGACAAATTAAAGGACGAAGCTGCCAGAAAAATTATCTACGTAATCGGGTCGAATGATAGCGGTAAAAGCACTTTTTGTAGATTCCTTGCGGATAATCTATCTAAAGACTTCCGCGCAGCTTATACAGCTTATATTGACTGCGATCCAGGACAGTCTGTTATCGGTCCCCCGACCACAATTGGCTTGGAAAAGCTATTTCAATCGCAAAATGAGAATCAGAACAGGTATCTCTATTTTGTCGGCTCAACAACACCAAAAGGTCATTTGCTACAATCTTTAGCTGGGATAAAAAAACTGACCGAAAAAGCTGTAGCTCTCGGTTCGCAGAAAATTATTCTGGATTCATGCGGTTTTGTTTTAGATCAACCCGCTCGTGAATTTCAATTTCGGGTAATTGATTTGATTCAACCAGATTATCTCATCGTTCTCCATCGATTAAATGAAGATTTCAGGTGGGTGAGCAATTTTAGAAGACATCCAAAAATAAAAGTATATCGCTTAGCAATTTCTCAGTCTATCATTCCCCGAACACCTCCAGATCGAAGGGTGTATCGAGAAGAAAAATTTAAAAAATATTTTGAAAATGCCGAATCGCAGGAATTAATTTTAAAAGGAATCGGTTTCTTCGGTAGGATACCAAATTTGCGGAATCCAGATAAGTATCGTCAATTGTTAATCGCTCTGTGTGATGCGGAAAACTTTGTGATGACGCTTGGAATAGTACAAGCTATTGATTTAGCCAATAAAACACTGCTCGTATACGCTCCCAAATTTAATCATACAACAGTTGTTTTTCTTCATTTTGGTTCGATTTATTTAAATTCAGAAGGGAAAGAAATTTTCCCCGCCTGAACTTAAATTCTATGAATGAGTCCACTCTCAAAACACGAGGTTTTAAACCACCATTTTAACGCTGACAGATGGATAATAAGTAGAACTTTCCATATTAAACCCAAATAATGCAATAGAAATAATTTTTTCCTTAATTAGTGCTTGAACGAAAACTAGTAAAACTTGTCATTCCGAGCGGAGCGAAGTCCCGCCTTGCGGGAAGGAATCTGTATGTCCCGACAAATTGGTCGGTTAACCAGATTTCTCCCTTCGGTCGAAATGACAAAAATGGGGGGTTCGTTCAAATACTAACTATAGAAATAAAGTCCTTATATCCAATTTATTTTACAGGACTTAATTTCAACAACTTTACATCATGCGATGCGATTGTGCTAACGTAAGATTTTTTTGTTGTTCCAATATTTTTCTTTATCCACAAATCACGAACCTGGTATTCAGTCTGATCAAATTTATATTCCTTGTGGACAAAATCATCTTTGATGAAATGATCTTCCCAATTGAATTCGATCTTTTTAGTAGCCATTCCACGATTCAAAAAACAAACAGCCAACTCATCTTCTTTTAACGGCTTAACCCATATTTCCAATTCATCCTTTTTCAGATATTTAAATCCCTGGATACCCAGAGGATCCTGGTTCACTGCAATGACTTCATTATTGGTCAAGATTTCACGGGTTTCCTGGCTCATATTTCGGAGATCATTCCCGGCCATTAGCGGTGAAGCCATCATGCACCACAGCGTAAAGTGCGCCCGATCTTCCGAAAGAGTCATACCATTCCCAACCTCCATCATATCAAAATCATTCCAATGGTCAGGACCGGCGTAAATCCGAATGCCTTCTCTCATATCAAGAATTTGTAATACGCCCCACGATGTCCAGGTGCCATGACCTTCCTCACCATCAAAGATCACCGCAATATCGCCTGATATGCGCCAAAGATGTCCAACATCTTTTCCCCATTCCCATGGATTGTTATTGCCCCACTCGCAGAGGCTAAAGACGATGGGACGACCGGCTGCGTAGAGTGCGTTACGCATGGTCATAAAAGCGCCTTTGGCATTCAGATCTTCTGTATTGCACCAGTCATATTTTAAATAATCGACGCCCCATTCCGCATATTTCATTGCATCCTGGTATTCGTAACCACGGCTGCCCGGTCTGCCGGCACAGGTTTTCCAGCCAGCATCAGAGTAAATACCGAATTTCAATCCCTTTGAATGGATGTAATCCGCCAGTGCTTTAATCCCCGAAGGAAATCGCTCTGGATCGGGCTGAATAAATCCGAGATTGTCACGCTCCCCATGCCAGCAATCATCGATGACGATATATTGATAACCTGCATCTTTCATGCCGCTGGTTACCATGATATCAGCGGTTTGTCGGATAATTGCTTCATCCACATCACAACCAAAATAATTCCAGCTATTCCACCCCATTGGGGGCGTCAATGCTAATCCTTCAAATTTTTGCGCATAGAGAGACGTTGATAAAATCAGAAGGATAAAAAAAGTTAACTTTTTCATGGATCAGTTCCTTTATTTTGTTAAAATTATTTTAACATCAACATTTTTCGAGTTTGTTTAAACTGATTAGAATCATTACTAATTTCAATCTGATAAAAATAAACGCCGCTTGCCACTCTCTCTCCTTTATCATTTAAACCGTCCCAGCTTAAAGTATGTTCACCCGATGTTTTTCGTTCATTTAAGATCGTTCTAATCTTTTCGCCTTTTAAATCAAAAATATTTATTATTACATGAGCCTTTTCTGAAAGCTTAAAATGAATTTGTGTTTCCAAATTAAAAGGATTTGGAAAATTTTGGGATAAGGAATAGCTTTCAGGATTTTTGCGTTCATCGTTTTCCATAGAAACCTGTGAAGCTCCCCGGGGATAACCAACTGATTGGGCTAATATAATTTCCTGGTCGGCTTCGAGCTTCATGGCTATTCTCAAGGCATCTCTATCGATCAGATCACGAACAACTGCCCCCAAATCAAAAGACGCACAGAATAAATAAACATTTTGAGCAATAAAACCAGCATGAACATCAGAATAAAAATTTCCCCTATCCCCCACTCCAGACATCATTGATAAATCAGCCACATATACAAGGTTCATTGGAACGGTTCTAACAAAGCTTTGAGTGCCACATTTGGCTCGTATATCTTCATTTACGATTAGTTTCAAGCTGTGACTTTGTGCATCATAAAGATAAAGTCCATCCGCCCTGGCAACATAAACATTCATGTTCTGAATATTCCACGCCGAAGGAACTGTCCTCATCTTTTGCTGTGGTCTATTAAAACCATAAGCAGCCCAAAGTAAATCAGATTGGATTTGTTCCGAAATTCCTTTGTCACTAAAATCACGGGTGCTTTTTCTATTATTTAATGCTTCCATGAGTGGCATCCCAATAGTTTTTTGAGGCGGGGGAAGGGCAATATCCTGGGCATACGCGGTTACCTGTATCAAACATAACAATATAAATGTACTCAGGACGAATTTTTTAGTTAGATTGGACATATTACTACATCTCCTTCAATATAGTATTTATTTTTTCAACAAAGAGTTCAGAGAGGACAAAGAGAAAAAGCTCTTTGATCTCTCAGTCCTCTTTATGGATTATGTTAGCATGCTTCGGCATTAGCAAATACCGAAGCATCGAAATGTACATAAGATATTTATTAGTTAGGTAGGACATGTTATGACATCCCCTTCAATATGGTATTTATTTTTTCCACAAAGAGTTTAGAGAGAACACATAGAAAAACTCTCTGATCTCTTTGTCCTCTTTGTGGATTAACCCATATTTGCCAATTAAGAATTGCATGTTATTATGTGAAAAATCTTAGCGAAATAAAAGCTGAGCGAAATCGTTCAGGTAATGGCGCCAATTAATCCACGTGTGACCGCCGGAAGTTTCGTTGTAAATAACGTCAAAGCCGTGCTTCTTGAGCATATCAACCGTGAGCTGGGAGGTTTCGATCAGGAAATCTTCCTTGCCCGTCGCGAACCAGACGAGCTTGATCCCTTTCTTGAGCTCGGCATTGTCCAGTGCCTCTTTATGTTGTTCCTCCCAGGTTGGACCAGGCAGTGGTGCGCCATCAAAACCTCTACCGGTGATTCCGAAAACACCCGAGCTATATACACCGAGGTATCCAAACTTTTCCAGGTTGGAAATGGCGATATTCAGCGTC
>Ga0209636_10003069_pt1 | contig 17024 bp, 17 predicted proteins | sample DeeMarSWOR152_54_FD_187464 | JGI IMG/M metagenome (GOLD analysis project Ga0209636, IMG submission 187464) | Marine sediment microbial communities from White Oak River estuary, North Carolina - WOR-1-52-54 (SPAdes) (version 2) | ecosystem: Environmental > Aquatic > Marine > Intertidal zone >...
GTTCGGTAGGATGGGCGGGATCACTGACATTAAGAATCTCTAATCCATCTCCATTATCTGCTACATATACTAAATCTCCGATGACTTGGACATGAGTTGCATAACCTCCATCGTAATGAACTCCGATTTTCTTAGGATTGGTCGGATCGCTAACATTAATAATCTGTAAACCTTCATCTTTAGCTGGAAGATATGCGATTTCTTTTGTCACAAATAAGGAACTTGGGAGACCTTCAATGTAATATGAACTCAATTTCCTAGGATTGGAAAGATCAGAAATGTCAATAATAACAAGACCACCAGGATTATCATCAGTGGTATCTGCAACATATGCGATATTTCCTATCACTTGAACGTCATAGGCCTCGCCATTAGTATCAATTTGTCCCAATTCTTTCAATACAAGGTTTTGAGTTTTCATTGGAAGACTTTTACAGTTTGTTATACCTACATTCAGTATAAGAATAAAGAAAAAGCATTTTATTACCATTTTAGAAGAAACTTTCATTCTAAAAGCCTCCACCATGTTCATCTTTATGTCAACTACTGACAGCATAAAAACAACGACGAGTATCTCTTATATCAGGGATTTGGATAATTAGCTGAGCGTTTATTAGTCGTCGCAATGCATATCGGATAGTTCGAATCGAATATCGAGTTTCAGAAACAAGCTCTTTGGATGTTAGTTGTTCATGGGTCTGAATGATTTGATACACTATCTGAGCAGATGGAGGCATTATATTTAATAAATCCATGTTATTCATCATTTTTGATCCACATTAAGATTTTTATCTTTTAATCTCAGATTATATTTATGAATCTCACCAAAGGATCGTTTTTAATAACGTTAAATCCTTTATTTGTCAAGAGAGGGAGTGTAATTGTGAGATTCATGTCATTTGAATTAGGACTGAACTATAATTTATAAGGGTTTGCTATAGTGCAATATCAAAAACTGATTAAAATGACATATTGGATATAATTTCAGCTATTCAAAATCTTTAAATACTAATTGAAAAAATATAGTAGTGCAATCAATAGAAGATCATTGTCAATAAGTGTCTTATGTTAGGATTTGTAATAGAAAATATCTGTGGGGCCATATTCTCAGAGTAAAAGATAAGTAGGATAAAAAAAACCATAAAAAGGAAGTCATCATGAGTTCTACATCTGGTTCCATTCCCCTTGGAACTTTTAAAATTCTTCAAGATGAAACACGATTAGCCATCATTATCTGTTTGCAGATCTACCACCAACTTACCGTTAAGCAGCTAAGTGACTTTCTTCACAAAGGAAAAACAACGATAACTCATCACTTAAGAAAGTTGGATGAAGCCGGGATCGTTGGGTGGAAAGAAAGAAAAGAGGATCCCAAAAAATACAAAACAAGGTATTATTTTATTAGTGACGATAATTTGAAAAGAGGAATTGGAATCACGAAGAAAATAAGCGAATTTCACGATGAAGATTCAATTTTTCGAGTAATGAAAACAGAAGCAGCAATTACGTATAGTCTTATGGATTGGATGATTAATTTTACTGAAAAGGAGGAAGTAGATTTCAAAACATTGAAAGAACGAGGGAGTTCTTTCATTCGGACTTTTATGCTTACTCCTGAAACACTTCCTATCTATCAAGAAGCTATGGAAAAAATCGCGGAAACGATCGAGTTAGAAAATAAAAAATCTGAAGACTCACCTGTTACCCATATAAGCTCTCATGTCTTTGTTCAGATTAAAGATATCTTGGAATGGAAACAAAAACAAAAAAAAGAATGATTTCAAAAATAATTACACTGCATTGTGTTTGAAAGCTGGTGAATTGAGTGAAAAAATTCAATATTGTTGAGATTGAAAACAGTTACTTGAATTTCTTCACTCCCGCTGTCATTATTGCCACAGGAATATTTCTTTCTAATCTATTCAGTTGGCCTGCCTCTTTTCTATATTGGATTATCGATATTTCTGATATGAATGTCAATCTAGACCTAGTGAAAGCATTAGTTGCTAACATTAACGGGGTTTTAATTTGCTTAATTGTTTATTTCGTTTTCATTCCCCATCTTAAAGTTAAAGATGTTACATTTAGGGATTCAAACATAGAAAACTTCTATGTTGTTCTCCCGGTATTCTTAATTATAATCTTTTTTAGGATAATTTTGACGTTTCTATTCGAACAATCAGGTAGTACTATTTATTTAATGTCTCCTTGGTTTCTAAGTTCATACTCTCTATTATTAGATCCCAGTGTTTTAATACTATTCATTTTATATCAATTTTTTATTATTCCTGTATATACTGAACTTCTTTATCGTCGAACAGTTATCCCTCTATTAGAGGATCGTGGTTTATCTCCTTTACTTGCAGTAGTTTTATCAAGCTTAGGTTTTTGTCTCCTGTTCTTGCCTGAATACCTCGCAACTTCGAATTATATGGGTACACTTTATTGGTTTGGGTCAACTTTTTTGTTTGGATTAGCTACTGGATTCATCTATATAATTACTAGGAATATATTGTTCCCAATTCTTTATGCAGCAATCTATTATGTTTATCGGTTCACTTATGACTTTGGAACTTTTTTTCGGGATAAAAATTTATTATTTATTCATTTATTTCTTAACATCATCATTTTGATCATCGGATTTATGATATTAATTTTTATCATTTGGCACTTAGTGAATAGAGAATCTCATTCACGGTGGGTAAACATTATCAAAACTCCTTCTGCCTCAAAAATCACACGTGGAGTCATTGGATACTTCATTATTTCTGTTATTCTAGTGAGTATTCATTTAATAGCGAAAGAATATATTGCAAGTTCCACTTCCTCTAATATATTGGGGGCATTTATATTTAACACAGCTTTCTACTTACTAGCGTTTTCCATCCCATTCTGGTTAACTATCACATCAGAATACGCCCAGTATTAGAAGAAGCTGTTTTAATCCTCAATGAGAAAAAGGGAAAAAGGAGGAATTTAATCTTCTAAACCGAATGAGATTCCTGTTATCACTTTATTGGGTTTATATTCTTCTAAGATAGTAGCAAATTCAGAGTCTCTTGGACCAATGAAGGTACTTATCGGCTTATCAGTTGCGTAATTGTTGGAAACACATTCCTTGGCTATGTTAACGATCAGTGATTTGTAAGCTTCTTCATTTCCAGAACGAAATGCGTGAAATCGTAGAATAAGTCGTTTTTCTTCTTCGCCTGGAGCTTGGAAGAGTAGTGGTGCTGAGGCCATTACTAAAGTATCATTTTTAAAAACCAATACTGCATTATTACCCTTTTCTTGGCCATCTTTTAGCACTCGGTCTCGAAAATAATTGACGATATCTTCATCAGAGGCAAATTGTCCAAGATATCGGCCATCAGCTTTGATCAGGTCAACAAGTAAATCAACATCATCTATTGTAGCGAGACGAATTGTGAAATCTTTTTCTTCATAATCTGATTTAGCAACTTCATTCATATCGATTTCATATCTATAACCCCTAGATTTTTCAACCAATCCTTTCCCTTTAAAGAAGTCCAGAATTTCCTTATTATCAGCAGCAGCGTTCATACGAATCGCATAATCTTTCGCGATCTCACGTTGTTTAAGATAATCCAGCATTTCGTCAAATAATTTATCCTGTACCTCCTTCGGACAACTTGGGAGAGCCCAGGGATAACCTAAATGAGTTTCTTCAACACTCTCATAGTCACGGGCTTGAATGTATGCTAATGGTTTCCCGTCTTCGTCAAGAGCATATCTGGCCGTCTTAGGATCAATTTTCTCACGCTCAAAGCGCTCAATGATCTGTTGAGCTGTCACGGGTTGAGAACTGGGGTTTTTTTCATTATAGATTTTAGCTTGAAGTTCCTCAAGTCCTTGGTTTGGTTCCCAATAGCGGTACTCTACTGTCATTCATGATTACTCCTTTCTAATTGCAATATCCAAAAAAAAGATTTCTCGAAATTCTGATTTTCTATTTTTTTCGAGAACATGGTCTCACTAAAAATAGAACTTTTAATAAGTTGTTATCGAGGCAAAAATATGACATCAACTATTTTAAAGCGAAATAATTAACTTTAAGGAAAGAATAATTGCAAGTTAGTGTGAAAGAATGTCAAACAAACAATTCAAAGATGCAATAACCTATTCACAGCCCCTAATGAAAGAAATAACTGATAAGGACACAATTAAGCTCTTTAAGGATAAAAATCTTTCATCTGTCATAGAATTCTTACGAACTCACAAAGGTCCTATGACAGTAACAGAACTAGAAGCCGCATTCAAGGATATTGGTAAGAAGAAGTCAGATAAAACAATTTATCGGTATCTCAAAGATCTTGAAGAAGAGGATTTAGTAATACAGGCTGGAAAAAGAGTTTATACGACTGATAAGAAGAAATTAAAGACTCAAACTCTCTATATGAGAACTGCGAAAATTTTTTTCCCAATCGTAAGTTTTGAAGAAAAACTCTCGGAGGAAGAGCAACAACAAGAAGAGAAGATGATTGAAGCCATTGGTATTTCCATTGGCAAATACATGAATGTTAAACTAAAATCTACAGATTGCTTGAAAGAATTTCTGAAAAAATTTTCTTGTGAAGGAGCTTCTCTGCCCAGGATAATTTTACAAAATGCACAAGATGAGATAACGGATTTATTGACAGGTCTAGATTGGAAGTTTATTGAAAGCACTGTAAAAACTATTAATTTACTGACAATTTTGACTGACAAAACTGGTTGGCAGAAAGAACTAGTTAATTGCTTCCATGAATAGATATATTTAAAATCGCAGATTTTAGAAAGTAAAGCAAATAAGGGTGTCACAATAATGAATCGTGCCCAAGCTGAACATCTGAGTCCATCTGATATTCTTCGAGCCAAGAAAAATGTAGAAAAAATTAAATCTCTTTTTGAGCGAGGTATTACTCCTGGTCAATTGATAAAACAGACAATAGAGATGATTAATCCTATTAAGAAAAAATCCTCTAATAAATGAAAGGAACACCAATATCATCGAGTTCTCGGCGTGTCTTCCCATAAAGTGTCATATAATCATCTGATGGTTTGATTCTTCGCACATCATAACATTCTCGGAAGTTCTTGCCGAGGGGAGCATCCTCAATATTCTCTTCATAGGTTTTTAATAAGGCAAGAACGATCTCATTTGCGTCTACACGAGAAATCTTCTCATTTGCAGCTCCACACCCCACTTCAGCGGCCATACGGGCTTCCATTGGGGTGGCATAATTTTTAACTTTGTTTTTAGCAACAGCCATTTCCCACAAATTTGCACCTGACACAACAGAGACGAGAGCGTGAGCTGCAGCTTCATTTAAAACCATCTGAGTGCATGGACCAGCTGCAGCAAACCCATTCGACATAGAAACCAGGTTACTATTTCGAGATAAGGCTTGATAGGTTATTGAAATGACCCAGAGAAGTTGACGCATAGTATTACAGGTGTGTTTCAAATGGAAAGGAAAGTAATTCATAAAGTGAGCTTGGTTCACCAATAATCCCATCAAGTGATACGCCACTCCAACGACTGCAGTTCCTTCAGGTCCACCAGCATAACCACCCATAATTGGTCCAGCCAACGATCCAACAAAACAACCATAAGTATGAAAGTGTACCATTTTATTCAGGAGAGAGTTATCCACTTTGAGTTCCGTCACACTGGCTACAAAACGACCATCGGTCAATCGTTCTCCCCACTCGGGATTACTGGCAGCAATTTGAGCAGCGTCCGATTCTGCTGTTCCAACACTTTTAAGAAAGATACCAGGACGACCGACTCGTCTGGCAGCTTCCCGAAACATCATAGCATGAGCGACTGATCCTTTAACTTCCGAAGGAAACCCAGAACGTATGGGCATACCCTCAATTTCATCAAGGATGGGAGCGCAGACACCATCAGCTAGAGGCTCCTGTAAATAAGCCATAGACATTGGAACGAAGAGATCTTCATCACACGTTATATCAGGTGAAAATAGGCAAAAAGGTCTTTGTGTATCTTCAATTTTTCGACAAGAGATTTCTTTGGAATCCCGTCCGAAACCCAGCGTGAATTTCCCAGGGAAGTTTCCAAGGGCTTCCTTTATTTCATCTTCTGTGAACAGAATCCTTCGGTGAGTATCAGTACACAGAGTTCCAACTTCGAGATATAAGTCCATAGCAGCCTTCCAAAGACTATCTGCTAGAGTATTGTCTTGTGGAACTGGTATTATAGGATCGAAACAGATATCGTACTCCTTGACAACCCTTTGAAGTTCAGGAACAAGAAGTTTGAGATCAAAATCCCCTTCTAGGCAGATAGGACCATTTTGTGCTCTGTCCAACACTTCATTGATACGCCATGGTGGTGTTACCATCTACTTCGCCCGTTCTTCGAGTAATTTGGTAGCAAGTTTCGCTGCTCCGACTGCAGTTTCTGCCCATCCGTCGGCACCGATCTCCTCTTGCCAGCTTGCAGTTGTTGGGGCTCCCCCAATGATCACCAAATAATTATCCCGTTTTCCCAAGGCTTCGAGTAGTTCTATGACTTCCTTTTGAGACATCATAGTAGTTGTCATGAGCGCAGATAAAGCAATGACATCTGCGTTCACTTCATTAGCTTTCTCAATGAACTGAATGGAAGGGACATCTTTTCCTAGATCAAAAACCTCAAACCCTGATACTTCTAACATAATTTTCACGATATTTTTTCCAATTTCGTGAATATCCCCGTGAACTGTACCGAGTACAACCTTAGCTTTCCTTTCAAGCCGTTGAGTGGTGGATTTCCTGATGTATTCTGTCAAGATTGAAGTAGCTGCTTGCATGGCTTCCGCAGCTCCCATCAATTCGGGGAGAAAAATATCCATTCGGTCAAATTTCTCTCCAATTTCCTCCATTGTAGGGCTTAAGACATCATCAATCACTTTAAGTGGATCAACTTGATGAACGGTTATGAGTTCTTGAGCGATTTCTTTGGCTTTATCAGGCTCATATTCCTCTAAAGATCTTTTTAAGGCTTCAAAAAGGCTTTCCATTGTCATTTTTTAGTTACATCCTTCTCCTTTAGCATTTTTATTGAACCTTAAAAATTACTGTTCTTAAATAAAAAAAGGATATTATAAAAAGTCTACAATATTTAAAGCCCTATCGGATTGGTTAAGACATAATATTAGCTATTACAAGTATTGAATGTTATTACGAGTGGTTTCTATGAAAGATATCAGAAACATAACCGTCAGTGATAGGGTACATTTGTCTAGTGGATCATTAACAGAGTCAATTGTGAAAACATTGGAGCCCTTAGGTGGTTTTGCAAATTTTGTTTCCAAAGATGATGCAATTCTAGTAAAACCAAATTTTAACACAGGTGATCCATTTCCAGCTAGTACAGACCCTGAATTCCTAGAAACAATTTTACGATTACTCTTGAAACAGACCACGAATGTTAGAATCATCGAATCTTCTACACTTCGGGCAAATACAAAAGAGATAATCGAAAATAAAGTGGGTGGGATATTAAGAGAGTTAGATATTCCAGTTATAACGGAGAAAGACTTTAAATTCGCACGGATTAATCTTAAGTCTTTTGGAGCCAAGTACTTAAAATCTGTTAAATTACCAGAACAGATTTTTGATCCAAACGTGAAAATTATTTTATTGCCTTGCCTTAAAACACATTTTATAGGGCAATATACGGGAGCACTTAAGTTAGCAGTTGGATTCATGGAAAGAAAACAGCGATTAAGGATGCATATGAGCTGGCGTGTCCCACAAAAAGTGGCCGAATTAAATCTTGGATATAAACCACATCTCATTATCATGGATGCTCGAAAAATATTTGTTACAGGAGGACCTGCTTCTGGAAAGATGGAATCTCCAATGAAAATCCTAGCGAGTACAAATCGCGTAGCGATCGATATAGAGGGTGTTCAAATTATTCAATCATATCATGAAAAAAATAAATTAGAAAACAAGGATCCTTCAATGGTTGGGACGATTAAACGAGCCCTTGAGTTAGGTATAGATAAAACTAAAGGTTAGAAAAGCCCTTAAATTATTCCAAACTAAATGTGTGTGTTTCTATGCAATATTGGGATTATCATACGCATTCCTCTCTTTGTAATCATGCTATTGGAACCATTGAAGACTACATTACGTCAGCTATTGAGAAAAACTTAGCGGAGATCGGAATTAGTGATCATTTCCCGATGGATCTACTCCCAGAGCATTTCCATATTTATGCCATGCCATTAAACGAGTTTCCAAGCTATATCAGTGAGATCAAAAGACTTCAAGCTAAGTATATCTCACAAATTAAAGTTAAAATTGCTTCAGAAGTTGATTTCTTCCCAACAGCATTTAACGGTTATAAACGAATTATTAAACCATTTTTAGATGATTTCGATTATATTATAGGATCTGTTCATGCTGTTCCGTGGCAGGGTATTGAAGCAATACCAATTGACGAAGTACAAGCTATTCCTATGATTAAGGAATTAGGTGTTGATAGAGTATATTTAGAATATTATGATACTCTCCTAGAAATGATTAAAACCAATTTTTATAATATTGTTGGGCATTTTGATCTCCCCAAGAAATATGGTTTATTCCCCCAAGATTCTGACAAAATCTGGCAGAAAATATTGCAAGTTCTAGATCAAATTGAAAATAGTGGTATGGCTGTAGAAATTAACACTTCTGGTTTGTATAAAAATGTGAAGCAAACTTACCCCAAAGAGGACATCATTAAAGAATTAATTCAACGTAAGATTCCAATCACTCTTGGGTCAGATGCTCATTCTCCTAAATATATTGGATTTAAATTCCAAGAGATTATTGTGAGAATCAAGAAGTGGGGGCTTACAAGTTTATGTCAGTTCTCAAGTTACGAGAATAATCTTATTCCTCTAGACTGATAAGAAAATATCGCTTAAGACTAAATAGTATCTGATACCCCTACAAGAGATCCGCCTTTCTGAAGATCTGATTCAAAATCAGAGTGAATTCATTATCACTAAATACATGATACAAAGGATAGAAACCGTATATCATACCAAAAGGTGGTTCCACTAAAATTGGCGCATTAAGTATCTAAACTGTACAATGGAAATCACGCACTTGAAGCAAATACAGAATTTAGGTATTACCTTGGATTATTTTATACATGCGACCAGTAGTGGTGGCACTCATTCGGATATTCTTTTGGGAAAAGAGCTCTATTATCCTGAATTGGAAGTTTTAGGGATTAATGTTGGGGAACCAGAAGGTGTGTTAACAAAAATTATACAGGGGATTATTAAGGAGTTTATTGAAGAATAGGGTTTGAATTTAACGATTAATGATGATTCAATTAAAGTTCTTTATTATGGGGAGGGTATGGAATCCCAAATCAAGAAATGATTGATGCTGTAAAACTGATTATGAAGCTGGAAGGAATATTTTTTAACCCTGTTTATAGTGGAAAAGCCATGGTAGGGTTATTTGATCTTTTTAGATTCAATGTCGCCTATACCTAAATATGACAACTCGATCATTGATTAAAAGCACCGATAGTGTCTATTGCTAACTCAGGTGTACAATTATGAGGTAACATGACCACAGGAAGGTTTGTTCCTTGTTGTCGAAGTTCTTGATACCGTTTTACAACATAATCTGATGAGCCTACAACTGCGATATGATCAAGCATCTCCTGTGACACAGATTTAGCGGCACCCTCTCGATCTCCTGCTTGAAAAGCAGCTCTTATCCTATTTGCTTCCTCTATAAAACCGAATCTTTTAATGATCTCATAATAAAAAGTCCCCATTCCGCCAATGTAATAAGCCAAATTACGTTGGATGAGGTTTTTGGCATTTTCAGTGTCAGATACACATGTGAGAATGTAGGATGCAATCTCCATTTCTTCTTTTGGTCTCAATCCTGGTCTTCTTTTCGAAAACCCAAATTCTAAATCTTTCTTGTAGCTAGGAATTTCAGTAAAAGATGTCCAGATTGGAAACCATCCATCTGCTAGTTCCCCTGTTATTTGAACGTTCTTTGATCCCATTGCGGCAAGAAACAAAGGAATATCTAAAGGCGTATTAAAACTGCTTAGTTTAAATCCTTTGAGAAAGAAAATCTCTCCTGAATCGTAATTCACCCGCTCTCCTGAAAGAATTAACCGTAGAACTTCCAGATATTCGCGAGTACGTTGTATCGGTGAAGGTTGATAAAAATTCATCCCATGCCAGTTTTGAATTACAATAGGTCCACTTAATCCTAATCCCAAAATAAATCGTCCTTCTGTCAATTCATGGATACTAGCTGCTGTTTGAGCTAATATTGCAGGAGTTCGTGAAAAAAGATTAACGATTCCAGTTCCTAAGATCAACTCTGAAGTATAACGTGACAACGATATTACTTGAGTAAATGCATCATGACCCCATCTTTCTGGAATGAACAAATGAGTGAAATTTGAGTTATCAATTAAGGTCACTAAATCGTGGCATAAAGACGGACGCAGATAATCAAAAGATAATGTAAAGCCTAATTTTTTTGAAGATGACATAGTGATGTTGAGGATTGATGACAAAGAAAAAAGTGTTATTGTCGTCCAAAAGCAATCTTCAACAAATGTTCAGCATCAGTAAAAACATTTTTTGTTATCACTGCATATTCTTGGTCATCTAAACCATACTTTAAATTGAACATATTACCAAATGAATCCAATGCACTCCATAAAAAGCTTGAAATCCGATCCACCATAAGGAAGAGGATAAAATTCTCATTCTGAGATAACATGATTTTTTTGTCTAGAAAGTGGATCATTCTAATGTTTTTAGCATGAACCATCTCTGTAAATAGGCTTAAAATTGCATAAACGCCCCCAGATAGTAATAAGTCCTGTTCACTTGTATGATCTTGGTCTTTTGGTAGTGCAAAATCATATGAGAATAATAGCAAACCTGATCGATTAATAACCAATAATTTCTCAATTCTCTGAAATTGCAGAAATCCTACCGGTGCTTTTACATAAGCTTGATAAATCAGAAGACTCCCGAAAATCACGTTAATATGGGGAGCAATATGCTTTAAAAAAACCACTGTAACAGGATCCATTAAATGAGCTAGTTGATAGGCACTAGCAACTACAACTAATGTAACAAAGTAATATAACACAATCGTCCATTGCATCAACATGACTTGAGTCTTTTGTGCTTTATCATCAATATTTCTTTTAATTCTTCTGAGGGATCTCAATGTTACTACGATTACATAAATTACAAAGTATGAAACAGGGAAATTTGTTGAAAAGAGATAATTTATGATTATTAAAATTAGTGTGTTTGCCTCGAGTATTCTTAATGGAAAAACACCTGGATCCATGATTTGATACATCACATTCAGAAGGAAGGCACCAAGAAATATCCCATAAATGAACCCATGAAGTGGACTTATTCTCTCATTCTCGAAATAGTCTATGAATAACATGAAAAATCCAGCAGAAATACCTCCAAAGAAAGGTAATAACCAGACAAAAACATTTCCTTCTTGTAAATAAAAGCCAACTGTATTATTAAAATTTAACAGGAAAAACCAAAATTCTATTATTATAAAAATGATGAATAAAAGATAAAAACTGGCAAGTAAAGATACCACTGTGATTCTGGTTGCTCTCCATCTTCTACTTAGTTTATAAAATACCAAACCACTTACGATTAATTCGAGTAAGAAGACACCAAAACCAAAGTAACTAATTATTGTTGGTGCCATGGTTAATTCCTAACAAAAATATTTCAATCTTGTGTATATTTAAAATCCTCTTCTCTTTCTTTTAAGAAGTTAATTAATTAAAATATTAGAATTTATCCTAATCCTTCTTACTTTTCAGGAAATAATGGCTTAAAACTATCTGCTTTTGCTCGTTGAATTATCTCTTTCTGTCCACTCGTGTCCAATTTCTTAAATTTCTTCCCAGCCTCAAGCACTAATGGCCATAAGCGAAGATCACAGGGTAATGAATATGTTGTGACCCCTTCTTGAGAGAGTGTATATCCAACAGCGTCATCAATCCATATCTGTTCATCGAGTGGTTGGTACCATGTCCCATATTTTTTTGCAAAGGTCCATCTCCTACGTGAGATGGCTTTAATAGCAATGACACCTACGTTTTTCTCTTGAGCTAGCTTTAGAACGGGGCGAAAATCGTTACTTGGATGAGGATGAGCCATCGCAGCAACATAAACAGGTAATAAAATTGTGTTAAAGTCTTCATAGGAATTTAGTGCCTTTATTAGGATTTTCATGTTACTGTGACACGTAATACCGATATTTTTTATAAGACCCGTTTCTTTAGCCTCCTTAAAAGCTTCTATAGCTCCATCTTTACCCAAAATTTGGTCTAATTCATCCATAGACGATACTGCATGAAATTGATACAAATCAAAATAGGATGTACCTAATCGTTCTAATGAGCGATGTAATTCATTCCAAGCGCCTTCTTTAGTTCTCTCCATTGTTTTCTCAGCTAAGAAGATTTTTTCACGGATTCTCGGAATCCAAGAATGAAGTCTAACCTCTGCTTCCCCATAAGAAGGAGCAACATCAATGATATTTATTCCTCGCTTAATAACTTCTTCAATAGCTCTATCAGCTTGTTCCTGAGCATTTTTTGGTGCCTGTTCATGTAACCATCCTAATGCACAACCTCCCAAGGTTAATATTGATACTTTGTGCCCAGTTCTCCCAAATTGCCTAAGTTCCATAAAATCACCATTATTAAGATTTATAAGTTCGAATATTGTTTTTCAGTTATGGATTTTTTCGATAATGACCTAAAAACATATATTGAACCTTCTGAGGAGATAAAATTCTATCAGGCAGCTAATCCACTTCCATCTAAACTGATTTATTCTCCATTCGTTCGATCTGAACTCCTACATAAGCGAAAAGGAGTGAAAATAAATGAATTGCCAAGGTTATATCAAGGAACTCATCTGTATTGTATTGGTGGTGAAGTTGTGTACTTCCAAGGGCTACTGGGGGCACCTGCCACGGTTATTTTCCTCGAAGAACTAATTGCTTTAGGAATCAAAGAAATAATGTTTCTAGGATTAGCAGGAGCAATTCAATCTGCTAATATTGGAGATAGGATTGTCGTTGCAGATGCGTTACGGTTAGAAGGAACAAGTCACCATTATTTACCAGCTGGTGCCCCAAGTGTGCCATCAGAGCAGATGACTAACGATTTAGTCAACTTCTTTTCTTCTAAACAAGTTCCTTTTACTAAAGGAAGGATTTGTACGACAGATGCTCCTTTTAGGGAGACTTTTCAATTAATTGATCAACTACGCAAGAAAAATGTTCTTGCAATTGAGATGGAAATAGCAGCTGCTTTCGCTGTAGCAACTTTTCGTAAAGTGAAAGCTGCAGCTGTTGTAATCATTAGTGATAAACTTAAAGCTGATTCATGGAGTGGGTTTCAACCTAACTCTTTCTCAGAAGCATTTATATTTAGTTTTGGTTATATATTTGAATTTTTTACTAGAAGTTTGTAAATTGAACAATTTACATATCTACTATTGCCTTTCTTCTGGTAATATGACAGAATAACCTCCTTCTTTATGGCCTCTTCTTAATTTTAAAACATTAATACCTATTCCATAACATAGAACCTTAGGATTAGGTTTAATTCGGATAAAAGTAAAGGATTCTTGATCTTCCGTTTGACTTTGATTAATTACAAGCTTAAGTATCCGTTTTTTTGAAAAAATGGTTCTTATTTCAGTATTGTTTAATGAAACAAGATTTGCTTTACCATTGAATGTAACTGTTGAAGAGGGGGCAAAACGGAGTATGTGATGTGGAAAAGGGATTATGAAAGAGATATTAGGATTTAATTTAATGTTCTGTACTTTCTTATACCTTTTTGAAGTAAAACAGTATAATGAAAACTTTATGGAGGGTGGTGATACCCCATACAGAATGCCTGTTGTATGAGGGGTTCCATCTTTATTAATTGTTGTCAAAATACCAAATGTCTTGGTTCTAACTTTTTGTTCAATGAAAGAAAAGCTGAAATTGTATTTATTCATATTTAGTTCTAGTCCCTATTTCATATGGAATTCAATTAATTTCACACAATAATATACATTTTTACTCTACAACACGAAGAGCTGATGTCAGATCCATTTTGATTAGCTTACGAATTGACAACAAGGGGGTTAGTGTGACAAGAATAATCCCAATTAGTATGAGGATAACAATGCTATCAGGATAGAGGAATACTGACAACCATATTTCATTCATTGCTTGGTCGACACGTGCTTCAAGAATATCAACCACAAAAGGAGAAAGAAGGAAATAACCAGCTACTGTTCCTAAGACACCTAAAATCATGGATTCCACCATTAAAATTAATGAAGATGTTCGAATAGGGGTTCCAAAGGCCGCCATAGTCGCTAATTCTCGCGTTCGTTCATCAATATTCACTGTTGTTGTATTATATACTAATAATAGAGCTAAAATCAATACCACATATTGAATCACATCAAAGATAGATTTAAACAGCTCAATGACCTCTTCGTAAACTCTTACCATTTTTACAACTGATTGGACGCCACTATATCCTTGAAGATTAAAAAAATTCTTTTGAATAGAGGCTTCTGTTATTCCCTGTTTCGGTAGGATCATCACAGCGTTAGTCAATCCAGTAACATTGAAAATATGATCGTTTAATATATCACTAAACGCCCAGAATCGAATTTTGCTATTTTGGATACCAATGACTTGAAATGTTGAGTTCTTTTTGGAATATTGTAATGCTGATTCTCGGAAAGGATGTTCAAGCGTGATAAAATCTCCTATGTCAACTTTCAAATCTCTTGAAGCTTCCAGAGAAATTATTATACCAGAAGTAAGATTAAAAGGTTCAACCTTTCTTATAGTTTCTGGAGTCCATATCTGATTGGAAAAATTGAAGCATCGTAAAATTATATCAAAAGATTCGTATTTTCCATATAATGTTACTGGTATTTGGATCATAGGAACTGCTAATCTCACATCAATATCATCTGTAATATTTATAACAGGTGATTGCGATATATTATATAAATCATTCAGTATCACATCGACTCGTCCTTCAGAATCTCCTTTTATGACCTCTTGTTCACTTTCAAGTAAAAAATTAGCACCATCTACAAATCCTAAAACAGCTACTAGGACGCAGATAGCTAGGGCAATACCTGTTAAAGTCGATACTGTTCTTCGGAGATTTCGTGATATATTACGAAATGGTAATTGAATGAATATTGATCCCGGAAGATGGATCCATGTTAATAAAGGAGAAATTCCTTTACCAGTACCTACTTTAGCTCCTGTTTGAATTGCATGGATTGGTTGCATCCTAGTTGCTCGCCATATAGGCACAATGGATGCAATAAATGGGATTAGAATTCCCAAGAGTGTTCCCTGTAGGAATAAATCTATTACTAACCATTCTTCCCATACAGGATAATGAGTAATATCTATTATTACATCACCTAATCGCTGTCCCAGTACTATTGCGAAAATATATCCAAAAAAGATCCCCCCAAGCGTGATTTCTAGACTGAAGAGTAAATATCGATATGCAATCTGACGAGGTGGAACCCCCAAAGCCATATTAATACCAATCTGCCTTCGTTGAGAATTCACCACTCTAGAAATGAGATTATATGCTCCGAAAGCAGCGATGATAAGGATGAGAAAGGAGAAAATATAATACAAACTCTGATCGCCTGGGATATCCTCCTCCTGCATTTTATAAGCAGGTTGTTCATGTTTCTCGATGAATTCAAAAGAAATGAGGGGAAAATGACCTAGGAAGTAATCTTCTAGATCTGTAATAAACTCCTCAAGATCAGCTTCAGATTTTAATAGGAAAATAACCTCATTCACATATCCCAAAGGCAAACTTGTGGCTTGATGGAGAATTGTTTGAGCTATTTCAAGAGGAACAAATAGAGCAGCAAAAGATGATTGAGCAAATAGTAAATTTTCTTCTATTACCACAAAATATTCAGGTGTAAGTGCCGTTCCAATAAATGATAATTCAAAACCTCCTGCAATTGTAAGAAGCTGATTCTTAGGTTTTAAGTTATAATAACTGGCAAAATTATATTCAACGAGGCAAACATTCTCAGCTGTTTCTGTGGGTTTAATATGCCGTCCATCTGTGATGTGAATGCCATTTACATCTAAATTTTGAGATCCATCAGAAACATTGATACCAATAATGCGGCCATTCACCAAGATAGTTTGATTAGAAGTAGAAGCATTAATTGTTGTCGGAAAGCTTACTCGGTATTCCAGTGCGCGGATCCAATCCTTATGTGACAGATTCTGAAGAGCAGAAGAAAGATCAGATTGTGGTATCCAGCTCCCAGGAAGTAGTTTCATTTTCAAATCAAACATATTCAAAAGATCATTACTTTTCTCGAAGGCATGCTCTCTCCAAGGGGTAGTACTACTTAATCCTGTGTATATCCCTGTTCCTAATCCAACGATCAATGCGATTGCAATGACTTGTATTTTTCGTTGTTTTAAATCCCGAAACGACCATTGCAAGAGTAGCTTAAGATTTCCCATGATTTTCACCATCGAAGTTCTTCAATGGAAACCTTACCTTTCTTTGGTGGACCATCTTCAGTTATCATCCCTGAATGTAATTCGATGACCCGATTAGTGATCCGTGCAATTTCTCGATTATGAGTTACCAATATAACAATCGTATTATTGTTCTGTTGTTTTAATAAGAGTTTTAAAATCTGTTTTCCTGTTTTATAGTCAAGTTCTCCAGTTGGTTCGTCAGCTAAAATAAGCTGAGCCTCTTTTACTAAAGCTCGAGCAATCGCAACCCTTTGTTGTTCTCCACCACTTAGTTGATGGGGAAAATGGTGTATTCGATCCTCAAGTCCGACCGCTTTTAACGCCTCGATAGATTTTTGTTTGCTATTCTTCTTTCGTGCCAGATCTGCGACATACTGAACGTTTTCTAACGCTGATAATGTAGG
>Ga0209636_10003070_pt1 | contig 17019 bp, 13 predicted proteins | sample DeeMarSWOR152_54_FD_187464 | JGI IMG/M metagenome (GOLD analysis project Ga0209636, IMG submission 187464) | Marine sediment microbial communities from White Oak River estuary, North Carolina - WOR-1-52-54 (SPAdes) (version 2) | ecosystem: Environmental > Aquatic > Marine > Intertidal zone >...
CGATTGAAAATGGAAATCTTTAACAACGCCAACAACATTCCCCATCTCACTGCCATACATTTGAACTTCAAATTGCTTCCCCACTCCCGACTTCCATCCCAAATCCTTGACTGCGGATTCATTCAGCAGATAAGCGTACTTTGCATCAGATTGAGAACCCTGGCGGAAATTTCTTCCTTCCTTAAGCTCTATTTGAAATGTTTCAAGAAAATCAGGATCAACCGAAAAAAATCTCATCATCTTTTCATCGCCTTCGTTCATGCCTTCCCATCGAATGCTATTATTACCGCCTCCTGACATGAAATAATTACCCGAAGCAGATACTATCTTGGGATTTTTCAATAATTCCACCTTGAAACTCTCATAATTCTGCCTTAATGCTCTATCATAAAGAATAATATTAATTATGTGATCTTTGTTAAAGCCCAGGTCTTTATTTCTTATGTATTGAAGCTGATGGTGGATTATAATAGTGCTAATTATGAGAATGATTGAAATCGAAAATTGAAAAATGACAAGGATGTTTCTGATCACTGAACTTCTGCTACCCGACCACAAGTTGTCTCTCAAAGATTTGACAGGTTGTATAGCGGAAGTATAAAAAGCAGGATAACTGCCTGAAATAATCCCTGTTAATAGCGCTACTCCAACCAGTCCCATTGAAAACTGCCAATTTTTGAGATAGTTGACGCTAACATTGATATTTAAAAGATCGTTATACAATGGTCGTAATATTTCAACGATAATGATGGCAAGCGGAAGAGCAATCATAGAAAGGACTAATGATTCTCCTAAGAATTGTTTAATAAGTTGAGATCGATTGGCTCCTATCACCTTTCTCATCCCGACTTCTTTGGATCTGGCAGAGGATTGGGCGATAGCAAGATTCATGAAATTGATGCAGGCAAGTAATAAAATAATAATAGCGATAATAGAAAAAATATAGATATATAGCTTAGTATTTGAATCCAGGTGCGTTTTCGTGATGGGCTGAAGGAATAGTGAGTGTAATAACTGATAATCTAGGGTATCACTTGGTCTATATTTCTTACAAATTGTCAATGATTTATTCGCAAAAACGGATAGACTAATATCCTTCTGAGTCAGAACATAGATTGCAAAATTAAAAGCGCTCCAACTCTGCGTATAATTATACCCTTGAATTTCATTGATTAATTCAAAGGGTATGAGAAGGTCAAATTTAAACTCGGTATTTTGAGGTACATTCTTTACCACCGCTGAGACTTTTAAATCGATCTTATTATCATAAGTTATTATCTTTCCAATGGGATTTTCATCACCAAAATATTTTTTGGCTATTTCTTCTGTTATGACGACTGAGTATTTGTCAGGAAGAGGTGTTTGAGGATTGCCCTGAGCCAACGGAAAAGTAAATATTTCAAAAAAAGAAGGATCAGCCATTAAGAATTTTTTTTCGACAAAACTTTTGTCTTTATGACTTATCGGTACCCACCCCCCTCCAGTAATTCTGACTGTACTTATGATTTCATGAAAATCATTCACCAGGGCTGGAGCCAATGGAGCAGGCATGCCATTATTTTCTCCTGTTTTCCCTTCAATTTTCTCAATCCGCATTAATCGATAAATCTGATCCCGCTTCTCATGGAATCGGTCATAACTGAGTTCATTCTGTACATAAGAGAGAATTAAAATAAAGCAAGCCATACCGACGGAAAGTCCAATCACATTGAGAGCAGAGTAGCTCTTGTACTTTATAATGTTGCGGAAAGCGATTTTTAAGTAGTTTTTGAACATATATACCTCCTTCTTCTTGCCACAGGCGTACGGAGTATGGCGCATAGTGTCCTTATATTTTTTACATTTACGTTATGCGCTTTGCATCATGCTCCATGCCATTTGTTATTATTTTATCAAATTAAAAAACGAGTCCCCTTCACTTCGAGAAATATTTTCTTTAAATTTTTTTTGTTGATTTTTCGTTTAACAATTTAAGTACCTTTCAAATACTATCAATTTTTCATTATTGGAGCAAGACATAGCTTTTTCATACTGATTACCAAAGAGAGTAAAGAACCATTACAATTATAATTACAGATGATATCAAAGCATCTTTTCTTTTGAAAGTATCACTTCTGATAATGAACTCAATAAATATGAGTATCAAGCTGAATATTAAAAATAAGGTGATTGGATTTCCAGAAAAAATCACACTCGCCAGTCCAAAGAAGACAAATAATGCTACTTTGAGAAGCTTTTGAAAAACAATCTTAACACTAAATTTCTTTTGACCGATCAAGTTTTTTAGGAAGAGAAAATAAATAATTATGAATACCAGAAAATAGAACAAACTTCTTAACAGTAAATGTCCGATAGTCATCAAAATCATTTTGGGAATATTGAAAAAGTCTTCTTCTTCAAAACTTTCTAAGTATGATGCATCATAAGCACTGTTTTTCAAAAATTCAGCGGTTTGCTTTGAGACTTCAGGTATACGAAAAATTTCGTCCAGATCAGTTATAAATCCCTTTTGATCTCTGTAATCAAGTACATGTTGGGCTTCATCTTTTGGAACCTCATGAAAAGTTAGTAAATCGAAAATATCGACTGCATTTAAATTAAATGTATAGAACGGCAGGACATTACCACCAAATTGATCCATAACAAAAAAACCGTGCTTATGTTCTTTATTTAACATCCAGATTTCTGGGCCCATCCTGGCAGGAATTTTGTATCCAGAGGCGAATTCGAAAATGTTATAAATTTCATCTTTCTCTTGGGGAAATTCCGCTGCATAACCTTCAACAAAATCAAGTAGCTGTGATTTTTGTGTTTTTTTTGTATCCAGATGCTTATGTAAGACAACAAATATTTTCAACATTTCATTTTCAATTGGAACAAAAACTTGCTCTGGTTTAAATGGAAGATTCTCCGTATCGAGCATAAACTGAGCATAAAATTCTGGACTCAAGTATTTGTTCTTTAAATTACTCTCAAACAATTTATAAAAGAATGATGAAACAACACCTTCAGTCGCCAGCGCTCGTTGGAGAGGTTTCAGGTAGGGCTTAACGAATCCGACTCCTGAATTTCGATAATATAGGGCTTTTTCAACATTTCTCGAGTTGATTGTTGTATTCCTGTATTTTATCAAGCCCAATTTCACCCATTCGTATCGTTTAATGTTTTCAAACTTTTGATACCATAAAATCATAGTTGTTCGATAATAATCAAGTCTGAGCGGCAACCTAAAGTCATGATCATATCCAGATACGCTTTGCTTGATCCTGTTTTTCTTAAATTCAAAATCACGAAAAATATCCTGTTTTAATTTCTCGTCGGGTTCATATTCTCTGGCAAGATTTTCAAAACTGATAGCAAATCCTTCATTAAATGCGGTTCGATAATCAGTAGTCAGGTTAACATAGTGAATATCGCTGGATTCGTGTACAGGTACAGTTTCGTTAGTAGTTCTGGCGAGCATCTGGTAAAGAATATGTCCCATTTCATGGGGATAGATTTGGGTCATAGAACCCAGATAGTTTTCTTCTCGAGTGTTATTTTTCACAAGATCGATATAGGGTATTTTTTCTTTATTCTGGTATTCATCTCCGATTTTTAAATAAAACCCGAATCGGGGATAACCACCCTGAGTGTTAGACAGTAACAGATAAGCGGGCTCGTGAGAATCTAAATTCTTTTGATTTTTTAAATAATTCTGTACTAGAAAATAAAATTTTACCGCCTCTCTCATATAAGAATTCACAAAAAGGCTCTGGACAATTTTTTTATTTTCAGCCTCATCAGGAAATATTTCAAGAACTGGAAGATCGTTTTTTGTTTCATCAGTAGGTTTTAAAATTATGAATCTTTGGACTTTTTCTGGATAAATGTATCTCTCTGCGACTAAATTTTCATTATCAAAATTTTCAGCTTGTCCAATTGCGATGATAGGAATTAATATTGAAGCTAGATAAATAATAAAGATTGATTTTATTAAATCTTTCATTGTTTTATCCTATAAAAAGAAAAAATATTAGGAATCTCTGCCAATAAGAATCGAGTAAAAAATAAGGAGAAAACGTTTTAAAAATATTCCGACTGATGAGAAAAGCGAAAGCGACCAATCCCAGCAATCCAACCATGCCGAATAAATAACGAGTCACCCCCAGTGTTCGGGCAAGATTGGCAAAATCGCCACTGCCTAAAAAACCGCCGATTACCATATACCCCCAAAACGTAAAGATAGCAATTGTGGAATAAAATAACCACAGAAGTTTAAAGCCCCATTTTTTTGCCCTGGGAAATATGATGAGAAGCATAATTAAACCCAAAATTATATCAACGGCTGGCCCAGAAGAGCTCATGATCAAACCCTGCCAGAGGTTTCGAGACCCCGTAACGTAAGACATGCCTCCTCCAAAAACAGCAGCATATATGCCCACAGGTTTAAGTCCTGCAAGCCATCCGCCCAGGCAATGGCCCAGTTCATGTAAAGCTGTTGTTACAAACTTAACTGCTAAAAGCAAGCTTATTGATTGAATACTTAGATGAACATGATTGTTAAGTTTTCTGGGATCATGCATTTTTTACCTCCATTATCTTTTATCTTTGCCCAGCTCTATATTCATTTACTTCAATATAGTTTTGAAATTTCTTTTTATAGGCAGATTCAAAGTACAACTTCCATTTTTCAAACATATCTTCTGTTATGAAATTTTCAATCCATGTGCACCTGGATAATTTCTTGCAAGGTTGAATAAAAATATACCCTCGGCAGATATCTGAAAACTTCACGGAAGGTTGCCAATGAAAGAGCTCTAAATTCTGATCTCTAATGTTAGCAAAGGGAGATAAAAATACATCAAATCCGACAGGTTTATTTCCCCTCTTAGCCATGATATCTTCAATAAAACGATCCAATATCGGCTCTCCTCCTTTGTATATTTTACCATACCTTTCATATATATAAGAAGGTGAATTATATGAATAATGACATGCAATCTGAAAAATTTTTTCACCGTATTTCTGAAATAGTAGATAGCCCATTCTGGGTAATTCTTTGGCAAGATGTAATTCACTATTCACATTCGGGTAGGCATAATGGGTAAAGGCGTGATATCCACCTACCCAAACAATCCCTTTCATCTCCTTGTTAATGACTTCTTTTTCAATGATTTCAGCCATAAATTCGTCGGGATTCCTCCAGTGAGAGGCTTGAGCTTCGGCCTTTTCAATGAGCTTTTTATCCGTTAGTAAATTATTTCGCCATAACCAATTCAATTTCAAGTCTATTTTCTGATTTATCCCTATGACTTTCATGTGTTCTTTGTCTTTAGATAGTGTGCTATTCAATCGCCAGACAGTCTCAAATATATCCCAATATTCCTTATATCCCCAGGTTCCCCAATTCTCAGAGCGAGCGATCTCTAATGCCAAATCTTCATTATACTTATCACCCTCTACTAATCTTGCTATTTTTTCATTCATTTCAGTGTTACCTACTTCTAATAAAACAGACCTAACACCAGCTTTGTGGTAAGCTTCGGGAATGATTAGATTAAACATATCGAGATACTCTTTTATCCCATGGACTTCACCAAATATAACGACTTGATGTTCTTTGCATTTTTCGACAACATATTGAATGGGATCTTTACCATATTTATCAAGCCAACGAATGAAAAAGAAATAGGAAGAAATATCTATTTCTGAGGCTTCTATTAAACTATCCTCTTTCATCCATGAAGGTTTCTTCTGGTTATCGCAAAAGGAAAACAGGAACATAAGACTTGCTGACATCACAATTAGAACACTTTTCTTTATGTTCAATTTCATTAAATTTTCAATTCTAAAACTAAGATAAAAAATCCTCATACTTAAATCTCCTCTTTGAACTGTTCATTCAAACGCTTTTGAGCTTCCTCTTTAGAACCCCGATAGTCGGAAAGAGTAACTGCTTTTTGGTATTCATCCAGTGCCAGTTGCCGAAGACCCTGCAGATCAAAATTGTAACTTCTGCGAATATGACACCATAGAATAATTATTTTCTTGTGCCAGGGAATGTATCCAATAAGAAGTAAATATAAATGTATATAACAATAAACGTTTAGTCATTTTCTTACTCCTTTTTATTTTAAATTTAACTTGGATTGACTCATAGCCGCCCCATAAGGCTTACCTTCCAGAAAGCGACCAATTAGCAACAATCCCATGTACTTTTCTTCTTCCTTCAATAGTTTTGATCCCATATCAGCAATTGTCCCACGTACAATGCGTTGTTTGTCTGAATATCCAGCCCAGTAAACAACCGCACAGGGCATATCTGGTGGATAGACTTTGCTGAGAGTTGCAAATAATTTTTCAGGCATTTGTAAAGCCATGTATTGAATAATCGTGGCAGGATATTTTGCTAAATCTTTTAACAGATGGTCATCGCCTATCGTATGATCCAGCAGATAGAAAGGAGAAGTTTGGATAACGAAACGAGTACTATAAGCAGGGATAACACTTTTCCCAAGTGCTGCCATTGCCGCTGCATCACTTCCCATGCCTGGAATAATGACCACATCTACGCTGTCAAATTGTTCCACATACCATTGGCAGGGTGCAAATAGACAGGGATTTCCATTATCAAGTAATCCTACATTTTTCCCTTCAGCCAATAAGTTCATGATCTGCATTATTCGATCATCGATAATCAGTCGGCGTTGTTTCATAAACTCAGTTCTTTCTTGAGCGGTAAGTTGATGCAAACTTTTACCTTTATAATAAAATAATCCTTCCCATGGATCAAACAGAATAGGTTTATTTCCCACATAATCGGCAAATAATTCAACATGGTCATTCGAGGCTATAATGGCGTTCACCTGTTTAATCGTTTCAAGAGCTTGAATTGTTGCCATCTGAGGACCACTGGGACCAGTTCCAATGACGTAGAAACGTCCTCTATCTTGAGCATGTACAATTTTTTGATGATGGATATTCATAAATGTGAATAGAAAAGCTATTACCAATAGAATGATAAATATTTTTCTCATGATCTTTCTCCATTTTATCTAAGCCTTAAAAGATTGTCTCTGTCAATTTTATTTCCTTTCAATATAACCACGGATATAGTTTTCAGATTTTTTATATTTTCTAATGGATTTTTATCTGTAATAATAATATCCGCTCTGCAGCCAGGTTTTATTTGACCGATTTCTTTCCAATTGAAGACTTCAGCAAAATTACTCGTTGCAGTTGCTATTGCCTCTCGTTCACTCAAGCCAATTTTTGTCAATAATTCCAGTTCCTGATGGAGTGAAATGCCAGGCATGGTTCCAAATACATCTGTTCCACTCCCTGCAAGATATCTTGCTCCCGCTTTATAAAACTGTCGTTCTCGCTCTAAAGTACTCATTGCCTTCAGAATTAATTCTTTCTGAATTTCAGATTCAAAGTTGTGTTTTCCTGTTGATCGATCAACAGGAAAATTGATATCCTCAGGATTTAAAATGATTGCAACAGGTTCTTTCCATGGATTTTCAATATCAGGAAGATCAATACAATAAAGGCTCAATGTTGGAATGAGTGCCACCTGATTAGAGCCTAAAATTTCGGCGTATTCTTTTATAATTCTATGTTCTGGATTCAACTCTGCCAACCATTTTTTAAACTTTTTTGATGGTAGCCCAAAAGGTTGAGCAGCAACTTCAGCTCTCATTTCTGGGGGAGCCATTTCTATTGCATATCGTGAGGAATGAATTAAGGCATCAATTCCAAATCCTATGGCATCTTTATAAGATGTGTGTCCAAGTTCACCAATGGTAGCCATCCCTAATACATGTGCCTTCTCAATAGCAGGTTTTAATTGCCCTGGTCTAAGCTCGTACATTAACAGAAGAAATTTTACTTCTTTTCTCGCCAATTCATCAATCTGTTTTAACATTTCTTCTGTTGTGATTTTCCATTTACCGACAAAATCCTCATGATAAATATTGGGGCAGGGATCTGCATTTTCATAAAGCGGAGCTCTTCTAAATCCTCCAATTCCTACGATTGAAGTAACACCCATGTAGAGATATGCATTTGCATAAGACTGATTATCTAACGAAGCAAATCCATCAATAAGTCCTGGTAATACATATTTGCCTGTTATTTCAAAAACTTGTGCCCCTTCAGGAATTTTTATAGAACCTCTTCTGCCTACCTCGGTTATCTTTTCTCCCTTAATAATAATAATCGCATTGTTTATATCTGAATCAGAGGTACCAAAATTTGAAACATCAATGACTGTTCCCCCCACTAATGCAATATTTTGAGGATGAGCAAAAAAAGTTAAATTCATAAGAAGTATGGACATGCTATGTAAAAAAGTAAATTTTGTTATCACAATAAACTCCAGAGAATTTTTTAAATTTATAATCTGATGTTAAAAAAAATTCATTTAAATAGTCCTTTCAAATAGTTAATATTGCGATCGATTTCTTTCTTTGAGCAAAGCTTACCGTGTCCTGGAATGATGGTATTAATATCTAATTGTTTTAATCGATCGAGTTGCGAAATCCAGATTTTCCACTCATTAGGTCCACCAAATCGGGTTGTTAAATCTGATCCTTCATATATAGTATCTCCAGCAAACAGAGTTTTTGACAAAGGATGATACACTGACAGTTCATCCTGAACATGGCCTGGTGTGACTAATAGGTGAATTTCTTCATTATCTATATTTAAGATCGTATCCTGTTCGATGACTACATCTGGTTCGAAAAATATAACATCTCCGAATATCCGATCCCCTTCTTCAGGACTCCATCCTGACCTTTCTGTTAGAAAACGTTTATATTGATCCCCACTGTACATTTCAAACCAGTGTTTTATTATTTTGTGGGCAAATACTTTCGCACCTTGTTCTTTCATGATTCGCATTCCAAAAGTATGATCACCATGATGATGTGTTAGAATTAAATACAAGTTTTCTTTTTCCTCTATCCTTTTTTGAGCAATTTGCCATAAAAATTCGGCAGAAGCGATGGACATACCAGCGTCAATAAAAATGATGCTCTTTTGAGTAAAGATCATCCCGGCGTTGGTTCCAAACCCTTTTCCAGCAGAATGATAGAGACCAGTAATTGCATACACATTTTCAGTTAGTTTGTGGACTTCAGGGCTTCCTAAGCCTTGTGGTTTCTGACTTGGATTCCTTGTATTTTTTGTATCCCCATCAGACAATCCACACAAAGAATATGGAAGAACTAAACTACACGAAACAGTTAACAAGAGCGACAAAGTAATATTCTTCACTTTCATATTCATAAAACCTCCGATGTATGGTTACCAACTTCATTCCTTCAATTGTAAATATTACACTTTCGTGTATGTCAAAGATAACTTAATGCAATTCTGCCAACTCTGGTTGTCATTCTTTACCCAATTTCCCCAGGCTATCGGCAGCTTCTGCCATAATTTTTTCTCCGACCTCCTTGGTACATCCCTTTCTCACATGATATACTCCATCAGGAAAGAAATCAGACAATCGGTAACCTTCCCGGAAACAATACGCTTGACGTAACTGTTCGATATGGCTTTTGATCTCTACTTCTTTCAATTTATCCAGATGGACGAGATCAGGTCGAATGGCAAGCATCATTGAGGTCATTGGATCAGCATCCTGTTTTTGGATCATCTGAGTCGTTTGCGGATGTAGCAGTTGGTTTAGCGTTACTAACACAATATCGGCATCATGATGATCTTTGAAATACTCTCCCGCGGCCAGATGGAGTGTGTTGGCTATATTGCCACCAGCACAACAGAAGAAAGCCAGACGCCCAAATCCCTGAGCCCTTAAACTTTCGCAGTAGTCTCGGAAAATGGCTATTAATGTTTGGGCGCTCACGGTAATATGACCAGGCCAATATGTAAAATCGGCACAGTCTCCCAGTGTAATGGGGAGTCCCACGAGGCCACCCACTGCAATAGCGGCTCGCCTACAAATTTCCTCAGCACAGTAGAGATATGCTCCCACGGGAAGATGCGGACCATGGGCTTCGATTTGAGCCACCGGGATAATAATAGGTACGTTCTGTTTTGCCAATGACTCGATCTCACGAAATGTGAGATTCTGGAACATCACGCTTTTAGATTTGACTTCTGATTTTGAGGATTCCTGAGCCAGTACTAGAGACGCAGAAACGCTTATACTGAAAATCCAAAGGCATGCAAGATAGCTATTCGCTGGATATGATCGATGCCTTTTTTCTTACTCATGCCTCAAGTATCATTAATGCTAAAATACCAAAGATAACATACACAAACCAATCACCCCACTTTGAATATAATGAAATATTTCCCTGGCACCTTTGGGTCAGTGCTCTCAACGGGATTTTTGTCTTTAGTATAATGGATTGCACCAAGAAACGCTAACGCACTGAGTAGACAGAACAATCTTTGAATTTTCATCTCCTCACTCCTATGAGTTGGCAGATTAATGCACCTTTCAATTCTTCACAGAATTCCCTCCATCCTACCGATCTTACCACTCACTTCATGTCATCTAGTGTGAAATACTTCTTCAAGCATATCAGACACTACTTAGTTCTACTTTATCAGATATCAATTCATTACCCTCACGATTCCACTTGCAGCGTAAGAATTTCCCACGAAATCATACACTGTTACTTTTATAATATATGCCCCGTTAGGAAATTTGGGATTATTAGACTCATCTACTGCTGCAGTTTTCCATGCATACTGTTTAGCAGAAATATCTAATTCTCCAAATTCTCCAGTTCCATCTGTGTTTGTAATAACGTAATACGAGAAGAATTTATTCCAACTCATCCCATAAGGGTGAAAAATAGAATGATGCTTGTAGACGATATACAAACGCTCATCATTCATCATATTAACGCCTCTCTTTTTCTTCAGGATAATTTTTGTAAAATCGAAGGATTTCCTATATACGGGCTGAATATGTTCGCCGCTAATCTCATATTCAATCCTTGCAACACACAGACGGTCTCCATAACCTGAATCTTTTGAATGTGCAAATTCGCCCGGATCCCGGATGCCAACAACAATGTCCACATCTCCCCAGACAACCGTAGTATCCTTTGGCACGAACATTTCATCAGAATTATTGGGAAAGTAAAAAAATTGTCTCCTGATAACTGGAGGTTGAGTATCTTTATATATAAAAAACCCATCAGGATGGAGATATTTTGTTTCACAAATATCGTCCCATGTCCCTTTTGTAGGATGATAAACTCTCGACAAATGAATATGAGGCAATCCTTCGAAATTTACCTCTGCAATATAATCTCCCTTTCTGACAAAATCTCCAACTTTAACTTGAGGATTATCTACATGCGTGTAAGCCCAGCCGTAACCAGGATTATCGCCTGAGGTTTCACCAATGGTTATTGTCGCGTAGCTAAGGGACTTTACATACCCAGATTCTATCGCATATATCTGAGTGCCATTATCAAGAACTATGTCCAAACCGTCGTGAAAGTACGCCATTGATTTGTCATCAGTTGACTGATAGAGACCAAAATTATTTATGATCCACAGGTCTTCTATAAGTTTTTTATATTCGGATTGGGTCATCTCTGGCCAATGGTGTGGCCATGGAAGTTTTCCGGCGGGCAACTCAACGGCATATCTATCAGAATCCTCGGTAATAGGAGAAGTTGGATTTTTTCTCGAGCAAAAGAAAAATAACGAGATCAGTAATAGGGGCGTTAGTAATTGATAAAATAATGTTTTTTGCATTGTTCTCCCTCTGTTCATATTTGTAAGTATTTTATGTTTTTACATCATAAGATCATTTTATCAAAACTGTTTTTTGGGAAACCGTGCGTCCATTTGCATGCAGGCGTATTACATAAATTCCTGAAGTGACAGGTGTGTGAGAACAATCGTCAGCAGTCCAGGTAACAGTGTTGATCCCTTTGGAACAAATCTGGTTTTTTACCAGAGTCTTAATTCTTTTACCTAAAACGTCGTATATTTCTAAGATCACAGGAGAATCATAAGGGAGGTTGAATTCTATACTTGTATATGTGTGAAACGGGTTTGGATAATTTTTGAGTGTCACAAATGTATCAGTAATTGGGATATAACTCTCTGTCGTATCCAGAACTGCATGTAACTCCAAGAGAAATATTCCTATTCCGGCAGCACCGTGATACCAACCTGTATAGTACGCCTTCTCATCCATACTGGATGTCGCGCTCGTGAAATTTATCCATCGCATTTGATCGTCTAATGGACTGTTTGCGATGCTAAGGAGCCAGTTCGCTGCACCTTGAGCCATATCAATGTATTTTGAATTCGGATCATATTCATAATATTTTGTAAATGAATACCCTATTGATGCGACGCCGGTAAGAAGCCCGGTCTCGACCCAGTCTGAATTATCAAAGTACGTCCAGTAATAAGCATTCTGGTATACATATTGTTTCTGATTGATTAACCACTCAGCGCCAGAACGGGCACAATCTAAATATTTTGAGTCGTGGAGAATGGAATTTGCCACATAGAGTGCATGCACAGTGCTGGATGTTCCGTGACAGTAAACAATTGGAAACCCACTGGTTGAATGCGATGTATAATGCCAGGCAGATCCATGGGAAGTCTGAACAGCATATTTCACTAACCCGTTGGCTGTCTGTTTAAGATAATCTTTGTAAATTTCTTTGCCTGTGATTTTATACAGCTTTTCGAAGAAAAAGATAATCCCCGTTGAACCACCGCACCAGAGATGATACGCAAAATTATCGGTGGTGAGACGTTTCCATCCAATTGCAGTATCATCAAATCTCACCGTATAATTACTCATCCAGTTGAATGCTTTTTCAGCGTACTGTAGATAGGTTGAATCTTGAGAGTGTTCATAGAGGCTTAAAAAGAACATTCCTATTCCTGCCGCTCCATGAGCAATACCGGTATATATTTTTGGAAAATCTGGATAATGTTTCCAGTAATAACCATCTCCTTCAACATATTTACTATTATACAACCAATAGGCAAAATATTTTGCTTTATTCAGGTAGTCTTCTTCTTGAGTTACTCTGTATAACGCAAGGAAATAGTCTCCGCCACTCGCAGCACCAAAAAACCAATCCGGGCCGTGCATATTTACATACTTGTGCTCATGGTAGATATAATTGGCAGCGAGTTTTGCTTTTTCTAAATACAATACATTCCCAGTGGACTCATAAAGCTTTAAGAAAAAAAGCCCGATACCGGCTGCGCCGGTGCAAAGGCCCGGAATACGGTAGCTATTACTATTTGATTCAGGCCAAGATAGTCCATCGCAGGTACGTTCCTCCCGTGCCATTGAAATGAGCCAATTCGCTGCCTTTGTTGCGGCTGATAAATATATTTCATCATAAGGAAACGTTACTGAAATTGTCAATTGAGCATAAGTGAAAAGAATCAGAATTGAAATCGTGACTTTTTGAAAGAAAAAGTGCTTCATTGAAGCTCCCTGTTTCTCTAAAACTATTCAATCAGAGTTCTTGCGTTTTAATGCCTTAATGCCAAATGTCATAAGCTTCTACATATTACCACAATGATAATCGCAAAGGATTAACAAATCCTTATTTTTTAAACGAAGCAAGCCAGAGGCTTGCGTTACAGGAAAGGCAAATTTGTCCAATCATTCACTCCATGACTCATAAAATAAAACTCTGGATAACGATTTTCTGACAGGTGGCAGTGATTTATCAGCAACATACCCAATAGCAATCGTGCTAACTAATTGAAAATTTTTTGGCACTTTGAGCAATTTTTTAATTTCTGGTTCTATGATGAGAGTCGCCCCGATCCAGAGTGAGCCCAAATCCAGAGCTGTAGCAGCAAGGAGAATATTTTGACAGGCTGCCGAAACACTCTGCATACAATGCAACATATCGATATTTTGCCAATCTTTGTCGATTTCTACACCTGCTGTATCACAGAAAGCGAAGATGTGAACAGGCGACGAAAACAGATTCGACCAATATCGCTTAACGGCATCTGATGGATACCCTCTTTTCTCAAACGCTATCTTTGTTTGATTGACCAGCGTTTCAACGATTTTTTCTTTTACTCCCCTGTCTCGTACCACAACAAACTTCCATGGTTGATTGTTATTGGGCGATGGTGCCCATATTGCCGCTTTGAGAATAATTTTAATCAGGTTAGGATCGACAGCTTTGTCCTGAAATCTTCGAATACTGCGCCGTTCTTTGATTGCTTTTAAGACGGCATTAGTAACAAATGGTGATTTTTCACTCGGGCCACCGCCATTCGGATAAAGGAGCTTCTCAGCCACTTTCATTGCCATCGTTCCAAAATAGGGAAAGTTTCCCGTTATGATATTCCCATCTACCACACAGACTTCATTAACCACTCGGCCTCCAGCCTGACTCAATCTGCTCACAATTTCTCGATGTCCAGTAACATTATGGTCTTTGATCACATCAGCAGCCGCTAATAAATGGGGTCCATGACATATTGCAGCGAGCAGTAATCCGTTCTTATCTGCCTGTTTGATCAAACGGGTGACACTCACACTGTCCTTTGCCAGAAGATTTTTAGGGCTATTTCCTCCTGGCATAAAAAGGACTTGATATTTGGAGAGATTAACCTGTGACAGCAGCAGGTCTGTTTTGATCTGGCGATTCTCGGACCGATCCCAGCCCTGTGATGTCACTTTCCAGGCATGCCCTGTCAGTTCGGGTGCAACACCTGCAATATCAACTTTCGCGCCCCAATCTTCCCAATACTTTTTAATGACTACGGTTTCATGATAATCAAAATCATCGCCTAATAGAACGAGGAGATTAAATTTCGATAGGTCATAATGATAACTCTCGTCAATTTCTTCCCACCACACCTGTCCCAGAACTGAATCGCCTGCTATTGTAGTCAGAACAAGAATCAGGATAAAAGCTATTTGCCAAAAAATTTTTAGTCGCATGATTCACCCTCTTATTTTAAAAGTTAATCGTTTACAGATTTAGAACAAGTTTACAAACCAGGTTTTTATCAGAAACCTGGTTTGTTCATCATTTTTTTATCCAATACTTTTATGTTCGGAATAATTTCTTCCTTCAAATAATTATTTATTATCTTTTCTGAAGGTGTCAAATCGATCTCGCGATTCCAGAATTCTGATACTCGCACTAATGACGCCAGCAGGAAATATGAGCACTGTTCCTTTTTCCACAGCAAAGCTTTGAATTTATATTCACTGGTAAACTGGTTACCTTTATAGCATAATTTGAGGTGATAATTTCCATTACCAAGCAAATAATCATTGTTTTCGATGAGAGAATTCAGCTTGACATCAGTCACAAAACTCGAATCTACTATTGAAGAAGGGCAACCAGAAATTGTTTTAAGAAATTTTTGAAAAAGATCGGATGAAATTTCAGTGGTGGTTTTATTCCAATGGAGCTCGAGATGCTTGCCTGAATTTGTCAGTAATGTCCACAAGGAACCATTCTCCTTGGTGGGGCCATTGGGAAACCAGGTAGAGTCAGGATAAATATTTGTCCGCCAATTTTCAGGAATCGAAAAAGAAACATCCCATTCTTTGAATTCATACTTCAGTGGCAATTGCTCGACCACCATTGACTTTGCACCCTTATGACAGCAAACGGTTTCGGTGATGAGGCATTGCAATTCAAGATATTTTTTAGGCGTCTTTCGCTTGAGATTAATATTACAGTCAGCCGTAAATTGGCGGTTGGTTTGCGGACAGTTCCAGACGATAAATCGAGTATGGACTGCTCCATTACCAAATGAGCCTTCAGCGAATAAGGCTTGATGTCCACATATCTCCGTTTCTCCTTCCACACCAGTCAACACGAAATTCATTGCTGCACCCCAGAAATTTAGCAAATGATTCCCCACATATCCAGATGTGAGATCCATATTTTCTTTTGTTAACGGGCGCCAGTGCAAGAAGTACATCAGCCATTTGCTATTATGCATGACAATACAACCAGTATCTGGTTTTACAGATTGAGATATTATTGCCCAAACCTCTCCGTCCTTTGCAAGCCCTGATATATCGATGTAGCTATTGAGATCCTGGGAATATAAATGATTGAGCAATATAATTAACTGGAAAGAGAGTATTTTAATCATGATTTTCATTGTTCACCTATTTTTAAGTTTTTACCAATTCACTTCCAGAAAAAATTCTAAAAGTAAAAAAAAAGATTTCACCAACGGATTGAAACAACCCAACTGATTTTGTTAATTTATTTGCTTATTTGTTGGATTGTTTCTATCAGTTGGCAATAAATATTATTAGTCTAGTCGAATCTTCGGTTATCCTCCCATAAAACTTGTTTATTCTCATAACCTCAAAAATTATCAATTTTCTCAATTAAACCAATCATTTCCTCAGTACGATCAGCAAAATAAATGGGCAGCGTTTCGATAATGATTTTTTCATCTGGTTGAAAAAGACAATCTCGATCAGGATAAAATTCAACAGGCATTTCCAGACCTCGTTTTTGGTCTTGAGTCCAACGGATCCATTTGTCCCTGTTACCAACGACTTCATACAGATGCCAATTGCCATTGAGAAAAATCCCCGTTATGCCGTGTGCAAAAGTGACATCATTTACTGTCCCATCGGACTTTTTCCAATTCTTGATGACCACCTTCTGCAAATGGAGTCTGGCTGGAATACCTGTGGCACGACATAGAGCGGCAAGCAATATCGATCGCTGACGACAGGAGTTGCCACCGCATTCCATGATTTCGGAAGCGATATAAGAATTACAACTGGTGTCGCTATATGAATCCCTGACATACTCAAACAACGCTTTCGCTTTTTCAGCATCGGTTTTACATTCCTGGGTAAGCTGCTTTGCTTTCTCAATGATTTTGGGATTGTGTGAATCAATGTATTGAGTGGCTTTCAGATATTCAGAGAACTCTTTATTCCCCTGGCAGTTTAGATTTGCAATGAAAATAAGGAAAAACAGGAATAACAAAGACTTATTTGACATTGCTCTCTCCTTTGTAATGAAGATGGAGTCCACTTTAGAA
>Ga0209636_10003071_pt1 | contig 17018 bp, 12 predicted proteins | sample DeeMarSWOR152_54_FD_187464 | JGI IMG/M metagenome (GOLD analysis project Ga0209636, IMG submission 187464) | Marine sediment microbial communities from White Oak River estuary, North Carolina - WOR-1-52-54 (SPAdes) (version 2) | ecosystem: Environmental > Aquatic > Marine > Intertidal zone >...
GAGCCCTGGAAGGGAAGGCAAATTAATTTCCTCGTGTAAAGAACTAAAAATATAGCGAAGCAAAGTTTTCAATAAAATCAGTATTCACCCAACTGCCAGTTGATGTTCAGGCTTTTTCAATAATCTGTTTGCTCTTTGGCCCACAGTTCAAGAGAAGATCAAGTATTGACAGATTATAAATAAAATTACCCCACAGCTGCGGGTAGACTGGTGGATGGAAAGTTATGCATCTGACCTTTATGCCCCTTTTCTCCATTTTTTTCCTGTCTATATATTTTTCAGCAGGGGGAAAGGAGACATACCTGGAAGCTTCCATGTGCTCACAAATAGAAATGAGAAGATCGGTGCCTTTACCGGTAACTCCCAGTTCCGATTGCAACACGAGCCTTGGTTTTAGAACTAGCGAATCCCAAAAGAATCGAATTAACTGCAGGTTAAGTGAAATGAGCGTGCTGTGGTCCTGCTGGTATATTGATTCTATGAGAGAAAAGTACTGTTCAAAGTAGGGTGCATGTACGTAGCTCTGCTGTATGCTTTGAAGGTGTCGTCTACGCCAGTTTATTTTATCAAAAATTTCAACTCTCTTGATGACCTGTAGCCCCCTGCCCTTTTTATGAACCGGTACTGTGAGCCATAGCTCTCCCTGCGAGTTTTTAAGACGATTTCTGCTCATCCAGCTACGACCCCTTGGAAACTGCACAGCATCAAGAAGAACCATACAGTCTGCTTTCAAAGCTTTGAAGAATAATCCAGGCCATGGAAGAAAAATTGGCTGATGTGTGGTAATAGTCATAGCTTTTCACCATTTTTATACTTGACTTCGTTTATATTTGATACAATTTTTTTTATCAGTTGTTATTATTAAAGTAAATAGAGATTATAACATTGCCTACTCATAATTTACAATTTGAAAGACTGGATGCAGGCAAAAATTTCACGAAAGCCGTCCAGAAAGGTGTTTCCAAGCTCATCTCCAATATCAAATCTGTTATATACACACAGAACTACAAGCTGGAGTACATAATTGCCTCTCTCGTTGCCAGTGGTCACGTCATACTGGCCGATACGCACGGCGTTGGAAAGACGTCCCTTGCGAGGGCACTTGCCGGTTCCATTGATTGGCAGGACGAAGATATGGTTGTGGGCGATGTGGCGGTGGAACAGTTCAGCCGTATCCAGTGCACGGTTGATCTTCTACCTCAAGATATACTGGGGTTCAATCGTTTCGTTGGTCCCACAAACAAGATGATCTTCAACAAGGGTCCCATTTTTGCCCATTTCATTCTCTGTGATGAAATTAATCTTCTCACACCCAAGGCGCAGGGATCTTTTCTCCAGGCTATGCAGGAACAGGCGGTAACCATAGAAGGAAAAACTTACAGTCTTCCTGATCCTTTTTTTATAATTGCGACTATGAACCTGAAAGGAGCTCATCTGTTTCCACTTCCCGCCCCACAGTTAGACCGATTTATGATCCAGCTTTCCCTCGGGTATCCGGACCCATCAGATGAAACGGAAATAGTAAAAAAACATGGCAGGGATGATGCGTGGGAGAACTTTGGACCTGTGATAAGCTCCCGCGTCCTCCTCGGATGGGAGCGATTGGTGGATAATGTATTTATTCACAAGGATATAATCGATTATATTGTTGCCTGTATCCGCGAGACTCGATATCATCCGGATGTTCATACAGGGGCAAGCCCGCGAACAGGGGTCAAACTTTCCAGACTGGCGCGGGCGCTGGCGCTCATCCGTGGCGAAAACTTCGTGAGCATCGACATAGTAAAGGAGATCTTTCGTCATGTTGTCGCACATCGAGTTTTCATGCGCGATCCATCTCAGGGAAGCGAAACTCTTCTGGAAGATATTTTGAAATCTGTCCCTGTTGAACTTTCCAGAAAGGGAAGTTCTTAACATGTTGTCCTTTTTTGACTCACTCAAAGTAATGAAAAAACAGTCTTTTCCCGGATGGATATGCAAGCTTGCATTCTACTATCCCTTCACAGTTCCAGGTACGATTCTGGTTCTTGTATCCCTGGTGCTTTTCGGCAGGAGCTATGCTGCAGCAAATTCCTACGGTTTCGTACTCTCAGGGCTTGCTCTTACCGTGCTCTTTGCCCTTTCACTTACAGGAAGGCTCCAGACTTTCCGCTTCAGCCGTGCTCAGGTTCAGTGGGATTCAAATCAGCCGCTCTACGCGGGGATGGAAGGAATCCATCAGCGGCTCTGGGCTGAGGACCTCAGGCCATTTCCCTTCTATCGGATTCATTTCAGGATCAGCGGTACCATGATTGTGGGAAAAAATGCCTCTCTGTATATTTCTCAGGAAGCTTCTTCTTCCGGCGGGAAAAGCCTTGAGGTCCCTCTCTATTTCCCCCTGTGCGGTGCAGTTCAGGCACGAGGCTCTCTCAAAGTACGGGATATTTTTGGTCTCACACGGGCGAGGTTCGGCAGGGACATGCACAGGACGCTGATCGTTCAGCCTGCGCCCTTTTCTGAAAGCAGGTCCTATCCCATTGAGGCAGTAGGGGGGCTTGAAGACAAAAGCAGACAGCGTAGCTCTGATGAGGAACGCTACTACATGCGTGAATATATACCGGGCGACCGCTTCAGGGACATCAACTGGAAGTCATCGAGCAGGCTCTCACAGCTAATTACCAGAATATCGCCCTATACACAGGAAAAAAAGAAGCTTATATTTATCGATTTCAGACACTTTCGAAGCTACATGAAGGAAACGGCAGGATCCCTTGTTCACTTGAATCAACTGAAGAGCTGGATCCTCGGATTTTTACGGAGAATGAAGCACGATAATCCGGATTATCAATTTCTTGTAAAAACGGGGGTTGAATTAGTATCTATTGAAACTGAAGAAGATATTCAAAGGTTCAGTCTGGATCTGAGCACTCTTTTCTTTCAGCCTGAACCCTCCGCTGGTCAGCAGAACCCCGGGACAAATGAGGTATTTATTTTTACGACACCCTACGATGAAAACCTTCATGATGCGCTCGCACAATATCAAAATCTAAAAACATACGTACTCAGGACAACCATAGCCAGTGAGAAGAGTAAAAATGGTAAAACTGTGCATCTGTTCAAATCCTTGAGCTCACTCCCGTTGGCTGGGCCATGGGTCTTTCTCAGAGACCGGGATGTTGACAATAAAAAAATCGGGGTTCCCATGACGGGCACAATAGAGGAGTATCCCATAGTAGTAAAACTCTTTTAATTGCAGGAAACAAGGGAGAGGTTGACTTTATTAAATTATGCATGGTTCAGCACTTACTCTGGGGTAGGAAAATCCCTGTTGGAGGAGTTGACAATTGGGTAAATCTTTATCAACCAAGTCGACAGCTGTTAACCCGTTTCGCAGTCAGAAGCGTACGGGGCTGAGCCTTCATATTCTTTTTTACACACGAATGCTGCTGTATATTGTTGTATTCTCGCTGCCGGTGTTACATCCCTCCATCGCAGTGCCTTATGACAGAAGTGGCTGGTGGCTGTGGTTTTTCCTTGTGCCGGGCGAGATGCTCATTAGTTACTATCTTTCACCACCCAGGTTTCGTATTAGTACGTGGGTACTCTTTGCGGCAGGCTTTCTCTTTGTCTCAATACTTGTTTTCTCGGGTTTCAACAGAAGTGCCTTGCTGTACATCGGTGCCGGGAGTGCTGTTTTTTTACTTACGGCACTTATCTTTAAAACCGGAAACCGCGGTTATCCTTTTGCGGTTATTGAACAGTTCTTCCTTGCTTTTCTTCTCTATAAGCTGCTCTCTTTCTCAAGGGCCTCTGAATCCATCGCCCAGGAGAGTTCCGGTTTGACCCAGGCTCTATTGATACTCATTGTCTTTTCCTTTCTTATCCACGGCATGGTTCTCTATTTTGCTGCCTTTCACAGGGGCAAGATAAAACGTCCTTTGAAAGAGCTATTTTTATTTCTTCTTATTGCAGCACCCCTAATTCTGTTATTTATATTTTTAATTCCCGGTGATTTTGTTTCGCACTCCATGGTATTCAATGTCCTGGGTCAGGAGCCAAAACCAAAACCGATTCCATTAGATGAGTACGGTGAGGGACCTGAATTGGGCAACCTTCTCTCCTCAGATGGATGGGACAGTCAAAGGTCCGGTCGGGATAGGTCGGAAGATTTACAGAATGGAGATCAAGGAGGAGAAGGTGTGGGTACGCTGGAAGGAGTGCCCGCAGATGAATGGCCTGGCCAGGGATCTGGAGTGGGTAAGGATAGTAAGCAGTATGCGGTTATGGTTGTTGCGAGCTCAATTAATCCCGTTTACGCAGCAGAGGGGTATTTTGGCGATTTTGATTCGGAAAGAGGATTTCTCCTCTCAGAAGATCAGACCCTCAACGATCTCAGCTATATCCGTTTGCTGGAAACATGGGTAAGCAAAGAATCATCCTCTGATTTAATGCGGTATCCCCAGAGTATCTTTTATCTTTCAACGCTCCCTGCACGGGTTCTTGCATACAAACCCCATAAGATTGAACCAACGGTATATGATAAAAAGTACCATCCCTTCGATTATTCCTATGACTCAGTGTCACTGATAAGCTGGTCCGGTGGACAGGACTGGATGACTATCGGAGAGCTCAGTGAAGAAGAAAGGGAATCTCTGAAAAGCTATCTGGAGATAGATCTACCCGACGAGCTTACCGGGGATTTTAATTCCTATCTCGCAAATGCTCTCGACGAAAAGTCGAGATACTTTGAAAGAGTCTACGCAATATTTAAGAGTTTCTCACGGTTTCACTATGAGCTCGGTTTTGCGGATGACGTGTCAGTATCAAGAATGTGGGAGTTTCTCGTGCATAAGAAACGTGGCGACTGTACCGAGTTTTCAAATACAGCCGCCATTCTCGCTCGCATGGCAGGAATTCCTTCCAGGGTGGTAACCGGCTATCTGGCCGCAAAGGAGCTGCAAACTCTCTCCCATTGGAGGGGATTGCGGATACTGCAGGAGGTTATAGAGCCCCTTCAGAGTTTTCCACTTCAGAACCTCTTCCTGGTCACCACGGCGCACCGTCATTCCTGGGTCCAGCTCTATATGCCCGGATACGGATGGGTGGATTTTGATCCTACGAGCTTTGCAATACCACCAATAGGTGGAGGGCCTAATGCAATGAATGTGGTCATACCGCTTATCCAGATTGAAGAGAATCCTCCGGTGGTCAGGTTTCCCTGGATGCTTATGGCACAGCTTGGGCTCATCCTCCTCATAGTTCTGTTGATCACTTTATACCTCTACCGCTATGGGAAGGAGCTGTGGCTCCGACATCTTTCAAAGGGGCAAAGCATAAGAGCACTGCGGGCACTCTATACCCTTCTGCTGATGAAGCTGTGTGTGAACGGGTATGCGATCAAGATTCCATCAAAGACACCAATGGAATATTCAGAATCCTATCCTGAATTAATCAGATTTTCCTCCATATATACAACGCTTCGCTACGGGAACTCCGATGAATCAGACAAAAAAGCTAGCCTGTGGAATGAATTACGAACAAGCTATAAATGGATTCTCCGTCACTTCAGATCCTTAGGATTCTTCAGCATCCTTCGGCGGGTGTTCAGCCTCAAGGGACTCTATTATAAAGTACAATGAAAAGAATTCTAATTTTCCTACTATTTTTTACGCTGCTCATCTCATTTATATCCTGCGGGCACAGGAGTGACTGGATTCAATTCCGTGGGGAGGAAGGGCGCGGGGCAACATCAAACTCCCTTAGGCCCCCTCTGGGAATAAAATGGCAGCTCAGACTTCAGCCCGAAGATGGTCCATCTCCTGTATTCAACCCTCCAATTGTTAAAGAGGGAAGCATCTACTTCGGATCGTCCGACGGTAACTTCTATGCACTGGACATAAAAAGCGGCTACATGCGCTGGGTATTTAAAACAGAGGGTATCATCAACTCAGTGCCCTACGCGGATGAGGGAAAAGTATACTTCGGCTCAAACGATGGAAAGGTATATGCGGTCACCATTGAGGAAGGCGCGCAGGCATGGACATATCAGACCGAGAGCACGGTTCAGTCGAACATCGTTCGCTACAAGGACTCGGTTGTCTTCACCAGTGATGGTGGCTCCACCTATTTTCTCTCACCTGATGGAGAATTGAAGCACAGGATTCCCAACCCTGTATGGCATTACGACACCTTTCAATTTTACGATAATGTGATGTACTTTGCCCCAGGTCCAATGAAAACGCCCCATAGCCTTGGTGTTTTTGATCTGGATCAAAAATCCTATCTCTGGATCCTGAACACCGCGGCAATGGCTGCAACCTGGTACTCTTTCCCTGCACTGAAGGGTAAAAATCTCTTTATATCCACCAATTCCGGCAGGTATAATAGCTGGGACCTCAATTACTACGCCTTTGACCGGGAAACAGGCGCTCGGATATGGAGATACAGCGATGAGTCCTATTTTGGTGAAGGAGTAACTGCACACCCCTATGTGCTCTTTAAAAAGAATATCAAACTTCTCGATTATATGGCTCCTTCTCTATGGAAAAACCTGGTCATCTATACTAGCGGTGATTCCGTTGTGCGTGCCTTCCATGCACGGAATGGCGCACTTGCGTGGCGGCGTGTATTCGATTATCCCACCAGCAGTGCTCCAACAATTGCAGGAGACCGTATCTACTTCGGCCTTCGTGGAGATGAAGAAGCGGTTGATGGAAAAAAACCAAGGCTCGTATGCCTGACTGCCAGGAGCGGGAAAAAGCTGTGGGAGCTCGAGCTTGAGGGGGCGTTGTTGAGCGCGCCTGTGATAGCAGGGAAGTGGCTCATCTTCGGAACGGATAAAAACCTGTTTTACGTTCTGGAAGAGCTCTATTAGAGCCTTTTTATATCCTCAAAATCACCTGACCAATCATGCAGTAATTATTGAGAAGATTATCACAACTATTCGAAGACCTGTATGAATCCTAGAAAATATTCACATGAGAATCTATTCGATTTATTTTTCTCTCAACCACAGATCGATGGGTTTCTTCACTCCAGAAGGTGTAAATGGCAACTTTATTTTTTGACCTTCTGCAGCCGACTTGTACCCGGCACAAAGTACTTCCTGGACTTTCCGCCCATCTTCACCGGTTGATTTCGGCTCCTCCTTGCCCTTTACGCAGCGTGCAAAATGATGCATCTCCTGGGGAAAACCGTAATTCCAGAGTTCCTCAAAAACCGGATAGGTCCACCCCTTCGTTGAGGGTGCCTTTTCTACTGCATATCCATAGCCATGTTCACTATAGGTGGGAAGCGCATTGCCCATATGCAGGTCTGCATAGGTGACGCCGCCCTCTCCATATACTTCAATACGATCCTCCATTCCACCCCGCCGGGCCCAGCTGTCTTCTATTAGACCGATAGCGCCATTTTCAAATTCAAGTATGCAAATTGAATCATCCTCACCCTCCGTCTTATCACCGTGTACGTGTGTTCCCATTTGACAGTACACAGATTTAATCTTTTGACGGTCAAGGAACCAGTAGCAGAAGGCAATACCGTGACAACCCATATCCATAAAGACCCCACCGCCTGAACTTTCAACGTCCCAGAACCATGGGGCATGGGGGCCGAAATGTTTCTCAGTCTGCTTCACCAGGTATATCTTCCCAAAGGCTCCTTCATCGGCCATCTCCTTGGCTTTGACATATTTGGGCGTAAAGAAAAGTTCCTCCGCGTACATGAGCAGCACACCTTTGCGCTTACAGGTATCGATCATCAGGTCTGCCTCTTCCAGTGTCATACACAGGGGTTTCTCGCACACAACGTGCTTACCGGCACTTGCAATGTCCACTGTCATTTGAGCATGCAGGTAATTTGGCGCGGCAATGGTTACCATCTCGATATCTTTTTCAGCAAGCAACTGTTTGTAGTCGGTAAACACTCGGGGAATATTATACTTCTTTGCAAGCTTTTCAGCATTTCCCGAGGTTGGGGATGCAACAGCCACCACCTCCGCTTCTTCAGGCATGATTTGAAATGAGCAGGCATGTATATCTGCTTCAAATTGGGAACCTATGATTCCTACCTTGACCTTAGCTGGCATATTCCATCTCCCTCCTTTGTTTTATGGTTAGAGGAACCTTCCACCTACTTTGGCCCATTGAGCCATATCGCAATATTTAGTATATATAACGGATTAAAAATACTGCTATTGTATGCGGATGGGGCAAAACATAACGCCCAGGACAATTCTATCAGCTCAAAACATAATTGCAAGAAAATAAATATGAAAGGCTGTTCTGCTATGCGAATAGATTTAAAGATGTTCAGGAGGCCTTTTTAAAAACTGATCTTTAATCGCGTATAGAGCGAAAAGGTTTCCGTAAGATCTACATTTCCAATATCTTCGATATAATGCTCACCGTTGAGCTCGCTTCCTTTCCCGCCGAAGAAGAGAAAAGACCCTATGAAAAACTGAAAATTGCTGTACACGTCCCATGCAAGCTCCGGATACACAACAAAGCTTCCATCATTCAGGTTACACAGGCTGCCCGCTGAGGCGCGTATATAATCTGTGAAAGATCTCTCAAAAAAGATAAAAAGGTAATCCTCTGCCAGCATCAACTGCTCTTGATATAGAACCTTCATGACGTTATACTTTGATTTCTGACTCTCACCTGATCCCTGATGGTAGTATTCAAGCCTCAAGTCTGTATCGAGAGCAACAAGGGTGTAATAGCAGCCTGCTGCTATTTCGAGGCTCTCTTCAAGATTATACCCTTTGAAAGACAATCTCGAGTGCTCAACCGGGAGGCGAACCCCTGTCTCAGCGTAGAGCCCGAGGTCCTGTATCCCCCCGTCAAGGTCTACACTGAGATAGTATGAGCGCTGAAAGCCATCTTGCGTATAAAGTACCTCTTTAATTATTCCAGCCGAGATATCAAAGGGTCCTGTGATCAACTGAACTTTGATCCCAAAAGGGAGATTCCGGAGCTCACCATCTTCTTTCAACGCATAGGTCTTATGGCTTCTGTCCTGAAAAGCGAGATATCCCGTAACTGTAAGTTTATTCCCGATATAGAAGCTTGGCACAATCCCAAAGGTGCCCGGGGTTTCTTCTGTAACTTGATCGAGGAATTGCACCGGGGCTGTTTTTGCCGTTGGATTGAACACATATCCCGATCCCCATGCTATGGGGATTTTCCCAAACTGCAGGTCCATGGAGCCAAGGTTTGCCAGCCCCCACGCATGATCGATGACAATCTCGTTAACAAAGTCGTTGTAGGGAAACTGATCTTGGGTGTAAGTGCTTAAACCAAGGTTATCGTAAAATGCATAGGGGTTCTGATTCCCAAGCCTCCCGTAGTAGGCTGCTTCAGCATGAAAAGAAAGCCTATCCTCTGGGCTCCAATCACCCTTCAGCCTGAGGAGCAATGTATCCCCGTAGGTGGACTCCTTGAACCTTGCGTTGTTATATATAAAACTGCTCTGAAAGTAGTTCAAAAGATATCCGTACAGACAGAAAGCTTCATTGGCGTATATGACCTCAGGAAGGAAAATCAGGATTACTATTGCTGTTGCCATAATTATTAATAGAGTACGCGTCATTGTAATACCTCTGTTCACTTATAAAAGCGTGCCGGATTGAAATATTTGTCATCGAGGGGAGTGTCATATTCTGCCGAGTGGATAACGATGGTTGTTTTGCTTCCCTTATCATGATTCAGCATGCTCATGCGTGTGGCGGTTTCTCTCCCCCCCATTATCTTTATCTCATCTGTTCTTAGATCTTTATAGTGGCCCTCCTCTTCTGTATAGTACTCGATCTTTGAGATCATATAATTGGATTTATGCACATAAATAACAATCTTTGAATAGACGCTATCCTCCTTTTTCGGCATTCCCTCTAAAACCCACTCTGTTTTTCCATCTCTACGTATTTCGAAGCTGTACTTCTCCTCAAGCTTTCCACCTCCTAAATCTTCATAGGAGAAATCCCCCCCAACGCCTTTCACTGACCGCTTCTTGGATTTTGAGCTTGAAGCGATCTTCCTGCACCTTCCTGTTGAAGAGAAATAGACCCATTGATCATCTCCCTTTGAAAGAAGCTTGAGGCCTCTTATTGTCCTAGGTGAGAGGAACTCCATATAGGAATCCTCATCACCCTGGCTGTAGGAGAGCACAGTAAATGTACGAACATTTTTTTCATCACCGGCATCGGGAAATACCAGTATGCTTAATTGAGATTTACTCGTGTCTACCGACTGTTTCTCCTCGACTTTTCTTATTATGGAAAGCGCATCTTCCCCACAATGGGCTAAAAAAGCAGGAAATAGAAGAATAGCACACAGTAGAAAAAATCTGGTTTTACGTATCATATCAACCTCCTCATAGGTTTTATAAAATTCCTTTACGAGCGCTTTTTAGATTTTTCAAGCACAAGCAGTGAAGGGAGTATAACAAGCGCTGCAGTCAGGCATGTTGCGATCCCCAGAAAGAGTATGGTCCCGATCGATGCAATAGATGGAAAAGAACCAATAAGTCCGAGCGAGCCAAATCCAATCATGGTTGTGAGCGCAGAAAGAAACACCGCCTTCCCGGTAAACCGGTACACCGTGCTGATATCACCTTCGACCGTGAACCGGTGCACAATGTGACAACCAAAATCCACACCCATGCCGATGACAACCGGGATGACCACGATATTCATGACGTTGATTTTCAACCTGAAAAGCGGGTACAATCCCAGCATCCAGATCATCCCAATGATAAGTGGTACTGAAGCCAGTAAGGAATACCGCAGACTCCTGAAACAGAGCACCATGACCACAAATACCACTATGAATATATAGATCGCTGCTTTTTTGGACTCTGTGAAGGCTTCTTCCATCCATGAAAGTGCAAGCTGTGTCCACCCTGTGATCTTCGGTGATATACCGTTGAGGGTATCATTAAAATGCTGCATACTCGTTCTGTCATCTGCAGCACCTTTTTTTGGGTATATAACAACAAGGTTTCTTTCTCCCTTTTCATCCAGAAGCCTGTTCCTGACCGATTCCGGGAGCTCATTAATTGTAATTTTACTGTCAACCTTCGCCATTTCGCTTACGATTCTGTCCAGCTCTTTTGCAAAGTGGATATCAAGACGACTGAGCCGTCCGGCATACAGTGCAGGGTCTATTTCTATCAGCTGGATCAATTTCTGAAACACCTCATCCCCTGGCTTCCCCACCTCTACACCAAAAATTTCCCGGATCATGCAGCTTCTTTTTTCAATTATTTTATTATTCTCTCCAAGCCCTGCAACAGATAGGTCTCCGATTTCGATGACGTTCCATTCGAGCCGCTGTATTTCATAGATGACCACATCCATGTCCCCAGCTGTATAGGAATATTCGGGGTTATACCGTTTCGGCATATTTCTAATTCTGCGTATCTCTAAAAGTCGGGCCTCCTGTTGCTGGTCTGAAGGTAGGTATTGAGCTATGGAAGAGACTTCAGCAACTGAGCTCTTTTTTTCAAGCGCTTCGGTCAGCTGTCGTGCTTCATCAACATCTTCAGCAATCACCATAGAAGAAAGGGGATTGATTTCGAATTTTTCCATGACTTTTTCGTATGTTACAAATGACGTCATGTGCCGGGGCTCGAGCTTCATAAAGTCGTATTCGAATCTATTGAGAAAGGCAGCGGCAATGAGCCCTGCGGTTATTGCAAGTCCTGTGATAATTGTCACACGCCTGTTCCTGTGGGTGAACATCCCGAGTTTATAAATGAACCCATAGTTAATGTTGGGTATTCGGGAATGAGAAACATCTTTTTTACCAAACCACAGAAGCATGGAGGGCAGAATGAAAATCATTGAGAAAAAACAAAATATAATGCCTGTACCAGCAATAATGCCGAACTGAGAGAAGGCTTTTGAGCCTGTAGCAGCCATGACGAAAAAGGCAACAGCCGTTGTGATTGCAGCAAGCATGGTCCCCATTCCCGCTTTCCTATAGGTGAGTTTTAACGCATCATTAGGGTCAAAACCATCCTGACGGTACGTCGTGAAGTTTGTCACTATCTGTATGCCGTAATCAATGCCGAGTCCGATGAGGAGTACAGCCATGAAGCTGGTTATCATGGTGATTTCTTTGATCGTTATACCTACAAAACCGTAGGTGAACACGATTCCCATAACAAGTGTAATGGCAGCAAATACAATTGTGCGGACCTGATTAAAGGAAAATATGAACAGCACCAAAATGATGCCAAGCGCAACAATAGCAGGTACCAGCATATCAAATCCGACAGCTTCCTGCTCATCTGCACCCATGGCAACTTCACCTGTGTATCCTATTGTGAGGTTCGGAAATTGTGTCTGGACTTTATCCCGTATCTCTTTAATTCCTGCCATCATATCGATCATTGCCTCAATATCATCGACAGATATGTTTGGTGTAATCGAGAACATCAGCATCGTATTGTCAGTGCTGTATGCGTACGAGTCGCCGTACATGAAAGTTTCTGCAAGCTTTCTGCCCTGAATCTCAACGGGTTCGGAATCAGGATTTTCAAGGTAATTTCTGAGAAGTGTGACAAACATCTCCAGTTGATTCAGCATAGCAACTGCCTCACTTTCCTGCTTGTTCGTGGCGATTTCCTCCTCCGCTTCGTCTCCTGTATAGGTTTCTTCAAAGGAATCGTTCAGAGAGGTGATAAAGGGTAGCAAATTGAGGGCTGAAAATATCTTTCTCGACCTTTCTAAATCCTTCTCCTTCTGGAGAAGAAAACCCCATTTCGTCATGAAATCCCTGTCCAGCTTAAGGTCTATTGCTTTGATGTATTTCATTACCCTTTTATTTTTTTTGACTTCCTGGGCGAATAGTTCAGTACATGCTGCCATCTGGGCTTTGTCGGTTCCCTCGATTGTGATAAGCAGGGAAGTCCCACCTGAGAAGTGGTCATTAATTTCAACAAGGCTCTGGGCCTGAGGATTGTTCTTTGGCAACATATCCTTCATCTGCGTTTTCACCTGAATGTTCCGCGCAGCAAAGACACTGATAAAAAATAGGACTACCGCCACAATAGGAATGACCTTATGATATTTACTCACAAAATTGGCGAGCATATCCATTATTTTCTCTTGTGGCTTCATGAAATCCTCATGAATTTAATATTATACAGAATGTTCGGTCTATTATTTTTTTAAAAAAATTACTATTCGATCCTCTTTGCATAGGATTCATAATATCTAGAAATTATATACATAAATATTTTTTCCGCCTCCTTCTTATCCATATCGTAATGCTCACACCATTTATCCATGAACACAATGAATCCTATGACCGGTAAAAAACCCATGAAAAACACTTCGATGGACAGCTCCGGCATGTTTTTAAGTTTTTTCCTGGTAATTTCTTCATATAGTTTCCCTGCGACACGCAGATTAGCGTCCCATGCTGTAAAAAGGGGAACATCCTCGGTCTTCTTAATTGACTCCATGAGGATTATTTTGAGTATCTTCTTTCGCTTTTCCAATAATTTCAAGCTGTCTTTCACCGCCTTATCCAATGCCTTTTCACGATCCTCCAAATATTCATGGGTTTTTTGTATCTTCAAGTCTAATAGTTCAGTGATGAAGTTCTGATACATCGTTTGGAGAATCTCATCTTTATTTTTGAAGTGATAGTAAATTACTGATTTTGCGATCCCCACCTTTTTTGCAATTTCGTCGATTCCAGTGTTATCAAATCCCTTATTTGCGAAGAGTCCTTCAGAAATCTCCAGTATGCGAGATTTCGTATCACCAGAGCTTTTTTTAACCCTTTTATACTCCATATTGAGAACCTATATATAGAACGTTCGTTCTAATATTATTATTTTTTAAACTACTTGTCAACAATTTTTTAAAAAATTTTTAAACTTAATTCACAAATCGAAATGTGCAGCTGGTAACAATCAATATTATCAATACCATCATCACCATTGATCAAGAGAAGTCGTATATTTGATACCCACATGAAAGCCGAGAGATACCCAGCTCAGGAGATGGAAGTTTGATTACTCCAGTATCTCTGAAACCGAGCCACCAGTGCTCTTTTTTATGCTCTGCTTGGCAGGATTGCCCTTATACCGCAGGCTACCTGCCGTGGTAACTGAAGCTTCTATCAGTTTTAGGGCCGTTACACGTCCGGCACCACCTGTAGTGACCTTGATATACACGTTATCGCACTGCAAATCAAAGGCATGCAATTTTCCTCCTGTGTTTACAGCCGTTTCCTGCGTTTGTGCTCTACCCTTGATTGTGAGCTCTCCTGTGCTTTCCGCATTGATCTCCAGATTGTTAATATCCACTTCCAGTTCTGCCAAACCACTTGTGGTTACCTTGACATTGAGCTTATCTCCCCCTAAGCTGGACTGTCCGTAAAGATGCGCTGAAGCTGATACGTGTAGGTCCCTGATTTTCCTGTAGGTTACCCACACTTTCACGTCGTAGTCTTCCCGTAAAAATCCTGGTTTCATCCGTACCGTGAGTGTATTTCCTGAAACGTCGGATAAAACCTCATCAAGCTCAACTCCTTCAACCTCCACTTTCAGGGCTTCATCTCTGCCCTCTTTCAGATAGAGGCTGATCTTGCCAATAACTTTTATTCCATCAAAAGATGTTACCTTCCGGTGCTCAGACTCACCGGCAAGGCAATTGCCGTACGGGAGCGCCAAAAGTAGAGCAAATAGGATAATTTTATAATTTCGAAATAATCGACGCATCTTTTCCTCCTTCCAACATGAAAATAGGCTCTTCTAAAAGATATATTCCTCCCCTGAGAGTTTTGAATGGGCAATCTTGAGCTTCCTGTCAATGTCGATGTGATAGGGGCAGAGGAGATTCAGAGCACTGTAATCCCTATCAGGATCAACCTTCTGCGGCAATTTCGCATACTCCTCCTGTGCCCAGTCCTTCTGGTCAAACCAGAACTTCAGTCTCTCCTGCATAGCATAGAAAGCAGGGTCAGGTATGCGGTAGCTTTCCATCTGACGGTCGTATAGCCCCTCAAGAATAAAGACATCCCATGGTTTGAAACCGCTTCCATCCATGCACTTCTCACAGAGCCGACAGACATAATCACCGAGCTCTGGTGCGCTTCGGAACAGTTCTTCTTTTTCCTTTTCCGATAGAGGCGTAAAACTGGAAGCGATCCTGAGATCCTCCTCTAAATATGCACGGCTATTGATTCCCAGGACAAGAGACGCGATAGGAAGGCTCAGGGTATAGCGTATTGCGATCTCGGTATTCTTAAAAAGATAGCCGTCAGCAAGTGCCTTCATACCCAGAACACCGGTTCCTTTTTCCAAACAGAGTGGTAAAAGCTCACTCTCGATCTGGGGAAAATTAAACCGGTCATAGTAGTTGAATCCAGTCATCAGCACATCATAGTCATAGTTCTGCACAGAGTAAAGAATCCCTGCAGGCCTTCCATGCCCTGAAACTCCCACAAATCGCGCTTTACCTGACGCTTTGGCCTCCTCTGCCGATTCCATTGCGCCACCAGGTGACAGAATCTGCTTAGCCTCTTTAACCGTCTGCGGCTCATGCATGAAGAAAATATCCACATAATCGGTGTGCAGGTTCTTCAGGCTTTTCTCAAGACCTGCAAGGGCTTTCTCTCTGGTCTTCTCTTTTGTTTTTGTGGCCAGAAAGAACTCATCCCTGCGCCTGAAAACCGCTTCCCCAACCTTTTTTTCGGAAATACCGTCCCCGTACTGCGCAGCGGTTTCTATATAATTACCGCCACTGTCCAGATAGGTGTTAAGCAAATAAGAAGCTTCTTTTTTTGTAACTTCTACCAGATGAAAACCGCCGAAGCCGATGATCGAAAGTTCCAAACCGGTTTTCCCCAACTGCCTCTTCTCCATCTTCTTCCTCCTGATTTTATCTATTTTCCTTTTAAAACTCATGCAGAAAAGTATTCATACATGTGTATCCATCGCCTTTCCTGCCATTACTGTATTATTTTCGAGCTCTGTATGCTGCGCCACGCTTCCTCTATGTGATGCCGATCAGTATTGGTCTGACCGATACAGAAACGAAGCGTATATTTCCCCTTGAGTTTTGTGTGGGTAAGGAAGAGCTTGCCGCTATGATTGAGATCATCGAGGAGTGCCTTGTTTTTCTCATTCAGCTCCTCCTCTGAATACGGTTTGTCCTTGGGATTATAGCGGAAACATACGAGGTTCAGTGAGACAGGAACAACCAGTTCGAACCGCGGATCTTCAGATATCCACCCCGCAAACTCCTCGGCCATCCTGATGTGTTGTCTCACCTTTTCCTTAAGTCCCTCTACACCCAGAGATCGGATCACGAACCACAGCTTCAATGCTCTGAACCTCCTTCCAAGCTGAATACCCCAGTCGCGGAAGTTTTTCACCTTCATATCCACATCGGTTTTGAGGTATTCCGGATTTATGCTAAAGGTCCTGATAAGATGACGGGCATCCCTGCAGAAATATGCTGAACAGTCGAAGTTGGTAAACATCCACTTGTGGGGGTTGAAAACAAAGGAATCGGCTAGCTCCACGCCATCGAGAATATGTTGTTTTTCCGGCAGGATCGCTGCAGTGCCTGCCATTGCTGCATCAATATGAAACCACACATCATACTTCCTGCAGATTTCTCCGATCGGCCGCAATGGATCAAGTGCAAGAGAAGAGGTTGTCCCAAGGGCAGCCACCACACAGCACGGCTTGATTCTATCAGCTTTGTCCTTTGTAATGGCCTTCTCCAGCTCGTCAGGAATCATCCTCAACTCATCATCCACAGGTATAAGACGGACATACTCCTTGCCGAAACCCGCAATTTTCGCCCCCTTCTCTATAGAGGAGTGAGCTTGGGTTGAAGTATAGAGTGCAAGTCTGCCGGAAGCTCCCTCTATAGTAAAACCCCTGCTGTTTACAGTGAAATCTGTGGACTTCTCCCGTGCGCATATCATTGCACACAGAGTAGCTGTTGAAGCCGTATCCTGTATGACTCCTGAGAACTCCTCAGGGAGGCCGAGCATCCTGCGGAGCCACTC
>Ga0209636_10003075_pt1 | contig 17006 bp, 19 predicted proteins | sample DeeMarSWOR152_54_FD_187464 | JGI IMG/M metagenome (GOLD analysis project Ga0209636, IMG submission 187464) | Marine sediment microbial communities from White Oak River estuary, North Carolina - WOR-1-52-54 (SPAdes) (version 2) | ecosystem: Environmental > Aquatic > Marine > Intertidal zone >...
TGTCTCCGTCTTCCGCCTGCCGTACCGTCGCAGTGATCAGGCAGTACATCTCTACTCCGTCCCTGTTCCGGAGCTTCACTTCAAAATCCCTAACAGATCCCTTTTGCTCTATCTCCCCCTGAAACTGGTGTCGGTCATCCGGATTAACGTAGAAATCCTGGGCCCTCAGATCCCTTATCTCTTCTCGGTTACAGCCAAAAAGATCCAGAAAAGATTGGTTGACGTCGACGAAGTTGCCATCTCGAGTGGTGATGTAGACTGCATCTGTCGAGTCCTCAAAGAGGGTGCGGTGGCGTTCCTCGCTCTCCCGCAGGGCCTCCTCCACCCGCTTGCGCTCAGCAATCTCCTGTCTCAGAGTCAAATTAGCCCTTGAGAGCTCGGCAGTTCGCTCTTCAACCCGCTCCTCCAGCTGGTCGCGAGCTTTTTGCTGTGCTTCCGCCGTCTGCCTGCGCTCGGTGATATCCCTTGAGACGAAAAGCAACAGCTTATCCTGTATTAAGTTCGCAGTACTTTCAATGCGACGCCAGTTCCCAGACTTATCTCGAAAACGGTATTCAATCTTTTCAGAGAGATCTGCGTCTTTTCCGGTTCGAGGATTTATGGCCTTCTTAGCGACATATCGAGCTAATAATGGTAGCAGCTCCTTCCTATCATCCGGATGGATAAAATCAAGGCCTGATTTCCCAAGGAGGTCTTCAGGGTCATACCCCAGAGCCTTATGGGAGGGACTAATGTACGTATAGGTTGGATCTATACTGAACGTTGTCATGGAAATGAAATCGCTCGTATTCTCACTTATCAGGCGGTATTTGTCTTCGCTCTCTCTCAGCGCCTCCTCTGCTCGATTGCGCTCGGCGGCTTCTCTTTCTAACTCCTTGACTCTTTGTTCCAATTCTTCATAGGTTAGTTTTTTGGCCATTGGAAGGCCCTCCCATCAGCCTAAGAAGTAAGTACCTTCACCAGAACAGACTGATTCATCCTCATGAGGGCTTAACTCTGAGCTTGAATCCATGTCCCTTTTGCCAACTGAGGGGTCCAAGGTGAGGGAAGTTGCTAATCCCAACAAGCTAAGCTTTACATATAGTAGTCAAAAAATCAACCGGTTATTCTTGCCGGATGAAACACCGAGCCCTGTTACAGCAGGAGGGTTAAGCCGTTCGGAAAAATGTTTAGATTTTTTCCTTGACAAATCGTTTCTTTAACGCTATACAAAATTTTATGAACAGAACCAAGGAGACAATTTTAATCATGTCATTGAATGGCTGGTGGTGGCGCATCTCCCATTAGGAGGTGAGACCACTGGGACCGCCATAGGATAACAAGTCAAGAAACCGTGGGCTCGCTTCCATAGGGCTCACGGTTTTTTTGACTGGTGTAATTAAAGAAAGGCCGTGGGTCAATGAGCCCCACGGCCTTTCTTATGTAGAAGCACAGGATATTTATAAAAAAAGGAGGAGGGTACCATGATAAAAGAAGCTATCGCAAAGGTGGTAAGAGGGGATGACATGAATGAGGAAGAAATGAAAATGGCCATGGAGGAGATTCTGACCGGCAAGGCCACGCCTGCCCAGATTGGCTCGTTTGTCACGGCCCTCAGGTTAAAGGGGGAGACGGTAGATGAGATTACCGGGGCCGCTAGGGCAATGAGGGCAAGGGCGGAGACAATACGCCTCAACAATCATATGGTGAACATCGATCGGGATGAAATCAACGTGGAAGACGAAACCATCCTCGATACCTGCGGGACAGGGGGGGATGAGACCAATACCTTCAACGTATCGACAGCAACCGCCCTTGTTGTGGCTGGAGGTGGAATTAAGGTGGCAAAGCATGGCCACCGACGTGTCTCCAGCCATTGCGGGAGCGCCGATGTGCTTGAAGCGCTCGGTCTGAAACTGGATATCAACACCTCTCATGTGCAACGATGCATTCAGGAAGTGGGGATCGGCTTTCTCTATGCACCCCTGTTCTACGGCACCATGAAATACCCTGCCGGCCCAAGGAGGGAGATAGGGATTCGAACCATCTTTAACCTGCTGGGCCCCCTGACTAACCCAGCAGGGGCCACGACACAGGTCATGGGGGTTTATGACCCGGATCTAACCGAGAAGATGGCTCATGTGCTCAAGAGACTGGCAACAAGGGAGGCATTCGTGGTCTTTGGTGAAGATACCTTTGATGAGATAAGCATTTGCGGGCCTACCAGGATCTCTCATCTCAAGGAGGGAGGGATCACTACCTTTACCATAACCCCGGAGGAGTATGGGTTCGAGAGGGCAAGGCCTGAGGGCATAAGGGGAGGGAATGCGAAAGACAATGCCCGCATCATTAGGGAGATTCTTAAAGGTGAGAGAGGCCCCAAGCGGGATATAGTCCTGTTGAATGCAGCGGCTGCCTTTGTGGCCGCGGGTTTGGACAGTGACTTTGGGGGAGGCATCACAAGGGCAGAGGATGTGATAGATTCTGGGTGTGCCAGGGAAAAACTCGATGCCCTCATCTCTTTTACCCAGCAGTGTACCTATTTTGTCCGGGGAGAGTTGTAGGCAGCTTAAGCACGGGTTCCTTTTCACCGATCTGTCAGATTATAAATGCATTGCCCTTTTCTTAAGAATCATGTGTTCAATTTCATCCGGGTCTCCAAAATAGATGCAGTGAGCGAGACACACATTGTCGGCACAGGCGGGTATAAGCCCCTGATCCACCCTGTGATGGCAAAGGTTGCACTTCTGTGCTATGCCCTTATCCTCATCAAAGGCAACGGCTTGGTAAGGACATGCCTCTCTACACAGCTGACATCCAGTGCATCTCTCATAATCCAATACCACGATTCCGTCTTGCCTTTTGGTAATGGCCTCCTCCGGGCAAGCATCCACACAGGGGGGATCATCGCAGTGCCTGCATACAGTAAGGTGAAAGACAAAGTCCAGTTTTCCATCGACCACCTCGGGCCCCTTTTCTGACACCGAAATAAGCTTGATCCCGTCGGCCGGGGCGTTTTCCTGTTTACACGCCACCTCACAGGTCTTACATCCCCAGCAAGACTCATGATCTATGACCAGGGCATAGTGTTTCATGAACTGCCTCCTTCTTACCTCTCACGATAAATCTTGCATAGCAGTGTTCTGACAGTGGTTGCACCCATTGCGGGATCACAGGCCTCATAGGCATTGTCCGTCAAGATGTTGATGTTTGATTCGTCCCACCCGTGCCCCGGCTCCTTCCTCTCCGGGAACCACCAGGCATGTTGTGCCCCAATAACCCTTGGGTGGATGCCTGCGAAGATCTTTGCCCGCTGTCTGACCCTTCCCCTGGGAGATTCGATAACGACCCAGTCGCCTTCACGGATGCCCTCTTTCTGTGCGGTTTCAGGGTGGATCTCCGCAGCGGGGTCTCTGTGAAGCTCCCTGAGCCAGGGAACCTGGCGATTTTCTGTGTGAAAGAAACCGGGGGACCTCATGCCAGTTATAAGGATATAGGGATACTGTTTGTATATCCCCGGCGTGCTCACCGGACTCTCAGGTGGTTCACGGTATCGGGGCAGGGGGTCATATCCCCACTTCTCCAGCAACGTCGAGTAGAGTTCAAGCTTTTTAGTCGGGGTGGAAAATCCCTTTTCCTTATGCTTCTGATAATGGACCTCGCCTCTTACATAATCCATCTCCTTGAAGTCGTGCCATGTGATCCCCATGGGCTCCAGGATATAGTCCAGTGCCCCTTCAAATCTCTCCCACCAGTATTCTCCCTGCCCCACTCGATGGCCCAGGTCATTGAGCATTTCATGATCTGACCGGCATTCCCCCACCTGAATGACCTTTCGGCGAGGCAGGATGTAGCCATGTCGCTTCCAAAAATCCCCGATGTAGTCCATCTCAAGCCATGTAGCGGCTGGCAAAACAATGTCCGCGAGTTCAGCGGTGGGGGTGAGGAAGAAATCAGAGACAGCCATGAACTCTACCTTTTCAAGGGCACGGTAGACCTCTCTTGCATTGGCACGGGTCATAACCGGATTTGAGCTGATCAAGAAAAGCATCTTCACCGGGTAGGGCTTCTCCTCAAGAATGGCATCCCACACGCATTTGGGATTGATAATGGCAAAGTTACCGGCGAGACGGAACCGGTTGCCACCTAAGCGCTTTGCAGCCTGCTCTTTGGGCAGTTTCCTGTGGGCACCAAATTCCGATACGCTCCTGATCCTGGGTGGTCTGAATAGAACCTGCCCACCGGGTACGTCTATGTTCCCGGTGATACCCATGAGGGCCATGAGCGAGCGGTTGTTGTCTGCACAGGTAATCTGTTGTTCGAGTGCCACGCCCCACTGGATGGCTGCGGGCCTGGTGGTTGCAAAGAGTCGTGCGGCTTCCTGGATTTTCTCTTTTGGAACCCAGGTGATCTGCTCCACCTTGTCAAGGGGATATTCACCTACCCGTGTAACAAACGGCTCCCAGCCATGGACATACCGTTCCACAAACCCCCTGTCATAGAGTTCTTCGGTAATAATGACGTTGAGCATTCCCAGAGCGAGTGCCGTATCGGTTCCCGGTCTGAGCTGCAGCCAGATATCAGCACGGGCCGCGATACGGGTTAATCTCGGGTCAACGGCGATCAGTTTCGCCCCTTTCTCGAGGCTCACGGAGAAGGACTCTCCCTTATATTCGTCAGGGTTACTTATCACCACATTGTTGCCCCATACCATAATGCACCTGGGGTTATTTTCATAGTCCACGATGGGATTTGATCCACAGGTAATGATGCTGGTGGCAATCCGAGGGCCGTAGCAGAAGTGACCTGCGGTAAGGACATTGGGGGTACCGAGCAGGTTGGCAAAGCGGTAAATCACCGCCTCGTTTTCCCTCCCCGTTCCATAACCCATTACAACCGATTCAGCCCCGAACCTCTCCTTGTACCGGGCTATCCGTTCTGCAATGGTATCCAGCGCCTCATCCCATGAGATACGTTTCCATTTTCCCCTTCCCTTTGGCCCAGTTCTCCTGACAGGATAGGTCAATCGATCCGGGTGGTAGGCCAGCTGAAGGGATGCAATTCCTTTGCTGCAGAGGGTCCCATGATTTATGGGGCAGTCAGGATCACCGGCAATTTTAACCGCCCTGCCATCTTTGGTATAGACCAGAACCCCACAGCCACCATGGCACATGCGACAGTGGCTCTTAACCACAGAGTCATATCCGTAGACTTCCATTTCCCGGTCTATATTGGAGTAGATGAATTCAGCCATGGACCCTGAATCAGTCTTCGCTCAATCTTCTCAGGATGTCCCAGAAGGCACCGCGGTAACCGTTTCTGATTGCCTCCATGAGTTGAGAATTATCGTTATAGTTATAGTTCTGAGTGGTTTGCTCCTTGCTAACAAAGAAGAAGCGCTCGTCGCCTTCGATGAGCCTCCCAATAAATGAGTCAATGTCATCACCGAGCTCGTGGGGCAAATAGAATAAGGGCCTTAACATGGTGGAGTTGTCATTAACGGTGCCCTGAAGATGGGGGTTCTGTCTGGTTACTCCTTGTTTTTTGACCATTTTCCCCAACGAGGTATCCGGATAGAGCCGAACTCCCAGGCTAATGCCGACCCGGGTGGGCTCGAGGCTTTTCATTAGCTCAAGGGTTTCCTTTACTGTCTGGCGTGTCTCCCCGGGCCCGCCCAACAAGAGGTCGAACATGAAGGAGAAGCCGCAGCGGTGACATAGGCGAGCCAGCCTGGTAATGTCGCTTACCCGATGCAGGTGGCCCAGCCGCTGGAGTTGCCCGTCGTTGCCGGAGTCGACGGTGAAATCTATGCCTACACATCCCGCCCGGCGCATTAGGCTTGCGAGCTCCTCGGAAAAGGGCACAGTCACACAATAGGCATACCATTGAATCTTATCGCCCAGGCCCTGGGCAATAATGGCCCGACAAACAGCCTTGGCATGCTCTTCCGGCACATTAAATTCGCTGTCGCCCGTATGGAAATGAGTTACCCCTTGTTTAAGAAGTCCTTTAAGCTCCGTGGCCACGTCTGCGGGGTCCCTGGATCTGACCTTTCGGCCCTTGGCAACGGGGTCAGCACAATAGATGCACGGCCGGTCGCAGCCCCGTTTTGTCTCAAAGCCTACCATTGCCCCTTCCTGGAAATAGCGGACGTTGTCTACCAGGTCGCGCTGGGCAAGGCTCATTTTCTCAAGCTCCAAATACCGAGGCGGGGTGAACTGGTAGCTGTCCGTGTTTTTATGGAACAGGCCTGGAATAGCTGTATAGTCTGTCTTCTCCTGCAAGGCCCTGGCCAACATACACAGCGCAAGCTCACCGTCTCCATGAATCCCGAAGTCTGCATTACAGTACCGCATCACCGGGATGGGGAATACGGAGAACCCCACTCCTCCCAGGACTATGGGACAGGTACAAAGGCTTCTTATCTTACTTATTATTTCCTGGCTTCTCTGGAGGCAGAAATCCTGACTGGCAAAATAAGAGTCATCTACATTACGCAGGCTAATACCGATGAATAGGTAGTCATCATCCACGGTGTGCTCGATCTCCTTATCCACCTCATTGGTAAACCCCAGGTCCAATAGCCATACCTCAAATCCGGCCTGTTGCAGCTTGCTGTGCAGATAGTCGAGACCAATCGGTGCCACCGGTGGTTTCATCAGATTTGGATTCACCATAAGGATTTTTCGGCTCATGTCTATATCGGCATCAATTGGAGCGAAGCGCCTACGTTGGATAACTTCGGTAGATTTCCGGGCTTGAAGTAAGTGTGGGTCTTTCCTGCTCAAGGAAGAATAGATGAGCGGGGCTTGGGTGTCAAGGAAGAAACCCTCTGGTCATATCGTCACTACTCTTCGTTGATCGGAGCAGTGATGAGTGCCTCCCGCACCCATGGAAAACAGCAAGGACATCTCTCTACATGTGGCCGCTGCCTGGATCTCAGAAAGTATCTTGTTTCCAGGGATGGCTTTGAGGAACTCAGTCCCAAGGAGTTTTACGTCCATGTGGACTCGCAGAGGGGATGCTGACGAGAGCCACAAGCAGGGCCGCGAACAAAATAGCTCCTGCCCCTGCCGCAAATGCCATGAAATAGGTACCGCTGACGTCAAATACGTATCCCCCTATTGCAGGTCCACTTGCTGCTCCCAGGGCCCAGCCAGCAGACATGATCCCCATAATTGCCCCGATGCTACGCACCCCAAACACATCGCCAATGAGTGCCGTTGTCAGAACACCGAATCCTCCCCACAAGAACCCAAAGGCTATGGCAAATGCATAGAGCATGGACAACTCCCGTGCCCACATGAGCCATAGTAATGCCCCAACCTGAAGGAGTGCACAGGCGATAGCCGGTGCCTTTCTACCAATGGTATCTGAAGCCCTGCCTACTACGAGCCGCCCCGGAATCGTAGTGGCACCAATCAGGGTAAGGATAATGGCAGCGTCCATCAACGAGTTGCCCATATCAACAGCATAGGGTACAACATGGACGAATACGAGGTGCACATCCAGGGATAGGAATACCCAGACAAGCCCCAAAAACCAGAAACTGCCAGTTCTGGATGCCTCCAGCAGTGAAGGGCCAGCCAGCTTATCCTTGGTCTCTCTGTTCTGTGGACCGGGTTGAGCCGCCTCCGATTTTTCTCCGTCGGGTAGAAGGCCCAAATCACTGGGGTCCTTTTTTAGTATCAGAGACATGGAAGCGATCACGAGCCATGCAACGAGCCCCATGACAATGAATGCCGTACGCCACCCAAAGTTGGAAACAAGGTATGTGGCAAAAGGTGCCATAACGATTGCCCCCAATCCCCCTCCTGAGGTGGTAATGCCCAACACAAAACCCCGTTTTTTTTCAAACCATCTGGAGGCGGTTGAGTTTACCACAGTAAATATGGCCCCTGTCCCTAAGGATAGGAGCAGGCCGTAACTTATGAACAATTGCCAGGAGGAGTTGATCTGGCTGGTTAGCAATAGGCTGAGGCCGGTGAAGGAGCCCATGAGGAAGACGATTATCTTCGGGCCATATTTGTCCAAAGCCCGCCCACCCAAAACGGCAAATACGCAGCAAAGCAACATGTAGATGGAAAAAACACCGGAGGTTGCTCCCCGAGTCAGGCCAAACTCGTTCTCCAAGGATTTAAAGAACACCCCAAAGGAATAGCGTGTGCCAAGACCAATGACGGCTATGAGAAGGCCGGCTCCTGTTACCACCCAACCGTAGAATATCTTATGCCTAAAAAGCGATAGAATGATCTTTATCCTCCGCTGTTTTTATCTGAGAGCGGACTTGCGTATCCACTCACAAGAATCCCCTTTTGGGTGTGGGCACTACAGGATAAAGGCGGTGTGTCCTTCGGCTATTCGACCTGGTTTCGGCACCTGAAGCGCTGGCTTGTGTGCCTTAGCTCGCATCCAGTTGATAGTACGTAACACAGTTGGCTGCTGAACAATGCGTCGCTCCAACGCGAATTTTCCTGGAAAGTCCAGCAACATTATGCCAATCAGGAGGGTGATGAAACCCTGGCCTGGCAGCACCAACATCGCAACGCCAGCCAAGACAAAAATGATGCCGAAAAGATTCTTGATAACCAGGCCCAGAAGGCGTATGAGAGAATAATTTCTCCGAGAGAACCCCCGGTTTTGCCTCCCACGGTTGAAGTGGTCCACCGGGATGTGAATGACTAAGATTGGGATCACAATCAGGGTTCCCACAAAGGCAAGTATCGACAGTGTCCCGCTCACCCAGAGAGCGGTCTCATGGAGGCGAAAAAATTCAGGTATCATAGCATTTCTAATACAGACCCTGACCCTACCAGTTCTATTTTGACAAGCAGGAGGCCGGAAATGGCCTCGTGTGGCTCAGGGGTTTCACCGAACCCGCGTATGACAGTCGGGGCACTCACGGACAAACCAGTACAGTCTTTTCCCACATTGCGGGCAACGCCCTGCCCTTTCCTGCTCCTCCACCCATCCCTCGACCCCGTGGTCCCTCATATACTGCAAGTCCTCGATCACGTGGGCATGGTGTGAGATGCCGTTGACAATGTGAACATCAGTAAAATCCCTGAGCCGCCGGCAAGGAAAGTCCCGGCATTGAAAACACCACGTCACCATTTTCTCCGCGGCACATTGACGAAAGCCGTGCCTGCACTCCACACAAGGGGGGAATACACGGTCCGAGAGACACCCATCACAGCGGATCTCTTTGACGGGAATACCCCTTGTCTGGGAGATTCTCTCTAGTTGCTCGTTATCGTTTTCTCGATAAGCAAGATAGTTTGGGCATGTCCCACAATAGAGCCCACAGATACCAACGAGCTTGCTTACATCTTGCTTCATTAGCAGTTCTCCTTGTCTCATCCAGGCAGCAGCTCATCGCAGGGGGATTTCCGTTGACTTCTCCCCGCTGACGAACCCGCAAAGTGGTTTAGTGGGGCAGTATAGGATAAAGACAGTTGAGTGTCAATGGAGGAGGCATGGCAAGATATGACGGCTGGGCTTAATGGGGCTACTGGTCTTCTGCCTACAGGATTAGGTTGAGTATTGCACCGGTTATGAGGGCAGCCGAAATCATCACCCCGGCCGATTTAAACATGTTCACCAACCCAAGCTCCCTCAGGAGAACAACAAAGGTGGCAATGCATGGAAAGAACATGGCCAGAACGACGCTGGCCACCACCAGCTGTTTGGCGCTCAATGCGAGGGGAGCGAGCATACCCAGGGCCACATCCTTCCGCAGAAAGCCGATGACCAGAGATATCACTGCTTCCTTGGGTAGGCCGAGAAGACCGGTGATAACCGGGGCCGTAAGATTGGCAACGGCATCAAATAGGCCAAGGGAATAAACTATGTTGATCACCACGATAGCACCCAGAATGATGGGGATAGCCTCTGCCAAGAAACCATAGATCCTCATCCACATCTTTTGCACCACGATTCTCCATGGTGGCAGCCGATAGGGCGGTATCTCAATCAATAGTTCCGGGCTGAATCCTTTAACCGCGTGGTGGAGGATGGTTCCCAAAATGACCCAAGCAACGAATAGTGTTGCGTAGACAATGACCACGTACTGTCCTCCCCGCCGACCAACCAGGCCGAAAATCATCGCCTGTAGAGCCGCACAGGGCACAGCAATGGATATCAGTGTTGAGGCGATAAACCTTTCTCTTTTGCTCTCCAGGATGCGGGTAGCCAAAACAGCCGGCACATTGCAGCCGAGCCCAAGCAGGGTGGGAATGATCGCGTACCCGTGTAAGCCGAGCCAGTGCATCATGGTGTCCATCAAAACTGCCAGTCGCGGAAGGTAGCCGACATCCTCAAGCAACCCAAGCACGAGGTAGAAAGAGATAATGTAAGGCAGGACCATGGCAAAAGGGACATAGAGTCCACTGGACAGCAGCCCGAAGGACTCGACAAAGTCCACTGCTCCACCGGCTATCTTCCCGACCATAACATCGTGGAGGAAACCGCTACCCCCCATGAGGTTGCTTAACCCCAATATCACCGGGGCCCAGAGTTCATTAAAGAGGGGATCGAGCACGTAGGCGATGAGGCTTTCGCCAATGAAACGGATTACGAGAAAGGCACTGATCAGCACAGCTATAGCTATGATGCCGCCAGTTAACGGTTTTACACTGGCATCCTGGAGATGCTCAAGCCAGGTGTGATGGCGATGATCAACACGCTGAACCTGGTCGATAATGGTCCCGATAGCAGCCCATCGCTCATCACGACTGCGAGTGGGAATGCCAGGGGATGTAGCCTTGGGAATATTCTCCACCAGCTCCTTTATCCCCTCACCGGTTACTGCTACGGTGGGAATGACCGGCACCCCTAAGAATTCCCTGAGCCTCTCTAAATCAACATGTATGCCGCGATGCTTGGTGTCATCCCACAGATTTAGGGCGACAACTACTGGAACCTCTCTCTCCAGGAGCTGCAAGGTCAGGTAGAGGCTCCTCTCCAGATTAGTCGCATTCGCCACATTAATAACTATATCTCCGGTTTCCAACATCCGGAGGGCTATTCTCTCTGCTTCGGTGGTTGCTTCCAGGGTATAGGTGCCGGGGACATCAATGACCTCGACCTTCTCTTCTCCCAGCTTCAGGAACCCCCGGGTGTAGCTAATTGTGGTGCCGGGATAGTTAGAAACGGTTGTACGCACTCCAGTCAGGCGCGAGAAGATGACACTCTTACCCACATTGGGATTTCCCACCAGCAGTATCTTCCTCATCGTATCTAATCTAACTCAACTATTATCCTGTTGGCCATGCCGAAGCCAATAGCCACCTGAGCCCTATCTACCTCGATGGTTACCGGTCCCCGTGCAATCATAGAACTAATCTTTGTTATTCTCTTGCCGGGCATGATGCCGAGAGCATTCAGACGGTCGACCAGGCCAAATCCACCTTGAATTCGAGCGACAATACCGCTCTGCCCGGCCCGCATCCGGGTTAAACTTATTAGGTTTCCCTCGTTCATACGTCTTATTCCTTTCCTCGTTTCAGCCAGGTGATCCGCATCACTTTTCTCTTTCCATATTCTTTATCTTGGCATCATATTTATGAGCAAACCTCTTCATTCTCTCCAGGCACTTATCCCTTGGCATGCCGTGTTTCCTGTATTCATTAAAGAGCGCCAACCAGTCGTCCCCACCCCTGGGGCAGTGCTCGATAAATTCCATGAACTCCACGATCCTCTCGAGGGTAGCAGGGCTGACCGCATGCTCCATCTTGCAGGCATCCTCATCCGCTTGATCATGGTCTATCTGCAGGATATCGATTAGAAATCTCCTGAGAGTCTGATGCCGTTGATCTATTTGGCTGCCAATATCGGAGCCTCTTCCGGTGAGCTCGGGGTATTCATATTTCTCATGGTCGATCATGCCTTTCTCGCTGAGCGTTTTGAGCATGCTGGTAACAGTAGGCATCTTAACCCCAAGCCTTTTGGCAATGTCCCTTACCCTGACCGCCCTCTTTTCCTGGGAAAGATTATAGATAGCCTCCAGATAATCTTCCATGGTGGGTGTAAGGTTCTTTTCTGATGCATTACTAACGTCTTTGCTGTTCATGCTTCTTACCTTTATTTTGGCCTCAAAACTAAGTTTGAAAAATCTAATTTTATTCCGAGAAAAATGATTGTCAATCTTTTTTTTGATTTTTCTTTTTAAGTAACATTTTAGCAAATGACCCCGACGCTTCGAATCAGGGTTATACATGAAAGAAACTATATAGTGAGCATGGGGATGTCTTTTTTTGCTCCATGCCCTTAACAAAATGCATGAGCGTGCCCCGAAAATCGGGTCACCAGGAACCGAAATCTTGAATAGAAAATGTCTCGGTGGGCGTGTGCCCCGATTTTCGGGGCCTGCCAAAGCACATAATGGGGGGCATGAGACAAAAAAAGACATCTCCATGCTCATTCACCAGTTAATTTCAAAGAGCTAAAATGTTACCCTTTTAATACATCTGAGCCAGGATACATCCGAGTTGACAACAGCTCCCAGGGGTGCTAACCAAAACATGTGAAGGCGGATTGAATACCGGTCTCTGGTAAGAGTATTCCTTTTTGTCTCTTTCGGCGGCCAGAGCCGTTTCTTCCCTTGTTTTGGCTATGGGAAAGCATGTAATCATTGACACTGACCCTGGGGTGGATGATGCCTTAGCCCTTTTGTTGGCCCTGCGTTCGCCTGAGCTTTTGGTTGAGGCCATCACCACGGTAAATGGCAACGTCCCCCTGGAGCAGGCGACAAAGAATGCCGCCCTGCTCCTCGATCTCTTGGATCCCAAGCCTCGGCCGATTTTAGCCAGGGGGGCGTCACAACCTTTGATGAAGACTCTGATTAGAGCCTCGGCCGTCCATAGCTCGGATGGTCTCGGGGAACTGAATCGGCTCAAGAACGCTGATGGAAGCCGCAGATACCGTGATCCAGAGCTGCCCCAGTATGTTCCGGATGCCACCGAGGTCTTGCTGGATCTCCTGAAGCGTTATCCTGACGAACTGAGTCTCATCACCTTAGGGCCGTTGACGAACCTGGCAGAGGCCCTTGCAGTAGACGAAAGGCGTGTGAAGGGTCTGCGAGAAGTGGTTGTCATGGGCGGGGCAGTAGCGGTCCCGGGAAACATCACCCCTGCGGCGGAGTTCAACATATTCGTGGATCCCCATGCCGCACGCCGCGTATTTGAATCGGGTCTTCCCATCAAGCTGGTTCCCCTTGATGTGACGGAAAAGGTCTGCTTGGAACCGACGGAAATTGAAAACCTTGCTCAGGCCATGGATGAACCCCTGGGCAGGTTTCTCTGTGATGTCACAGCAAAGGCTATGGAGTACATGGAGCAGGTACGAGGGATGGCAGCGATCCACCTCCATGACCCTCTCGCCGTCGGAGTGGCCATCAACCCGTCCATGGTCACGACTGCACCTCTTCACGTGGATGTCGAGACACGCACAGGCCTCACCCAGGGGATGACCCTTGCCGATCTCCGCCCCATACGGGATGATCTTAAGCGGCCACCAAACCTTCATGCAGCCCTGGAGGTTGCAGCTGAAGGGTTCATATCTTTCTTTAAGGAACGCCTATGCCAAGGGTCGTCGTGATCGGTTCGGCCAATATGGATCTTACCGTCAGGCTGGACCGCCTCCCGCAATTGGGGGAGACAGTATCCGGAGGTGAGTTCTATACCTCTTTTGGGGGAAAGGGGGCCAATCAGGCCGTGGCTGCCCACAAAGCCGGCGCTGAAGTAAGATTTCTGGCCAAGGTGGGCTGCGATCAAAACGGGGAGGCCATCATAGAGCACCTTGAGGCCCTGGGGCTCACCGCTGAGGGGATTCTGAGGGACGAATCTCACTACTCAGGCGTTGCCCTCATCATGGTAGATCGAGCGGGCAACAATGCCATCGGCGTGGCCTCTGGTAGCAACAGGAATTTGACGGAAGATGATATCTACCGTGCCGAGTCCTTCATTTCATGGGGCGAAGTGGTTTTGGCCCAGCTCGAAGTCCCCCTGCTTACCATCAGGCAAGCCTTGCGGCTTGCCAAGGCCCATGGTCTGGTGACCATCTTGAACCCGGCGCCAGCCTATCCCTTGCCAGGGGAGAGCCTTTCTCTGGTTGATATCCTCACGCCCAATGAGGTGGAGGCTGGGGCCCTGACCGGACTCGGTGTTGAGGACCAGAACACAGCCACCCGCGCTGCCAGGGAGCTTCTGGAATCCGGTGCCGGCCAGGTGATCGTGACCCTTGGGAAGGCGGGGTCCTGCTGGGTCCAAAAGGATAGTGCACAAGCCTTTCCCTCCTTCCCTGTGAAAGCCGTTGATTCCACAGCCGCAGGGGATGCCTTTAACGGGGCCCTGGCGTGTGCGGTAGCCGAGAAAAGGCCCCTGCAAGAGGCTATCCGTTTCGCCAGCGCCGCCGGCGCCCTGGCTGTAACACGGAAAGGGGCTCAGTCCTCGCTTCCCACGAGGGATGAGATCGAGAACCTGCTCATAGAGCCTCAGGGATAGGACACTGAGGTTCTAATAATGTATTCTCCCCAAAAAACTCACCAGCTTCTCATTGAAGACTTGTGATGATTCCTCATGAGGAGAGTGGCCTGAACCTTTTACCGTGATAAGCTCTGCATCGGTTATTTGGTCTCTTAGGGTACGGGATGCCTCCAGAAAAGGGGTATCCTCCTCACCCCAAAAGATACAGGTAGGCACCTTAATTTCTGAAAGGCGCCCGGTGACTGATTTCCATTGACCCATTGCCCTCGCCGTGTAGATATACCCGTCGACCGAGGTCATGAGTACCTTTCGTCTGGAAGTCTCCCTGAGCTCTGGATGCCTCTTAAACCTCTCAATCCGCAAGGGATTGTTTGCTGCATCGTAGTTAAAGGCAGCCTCCATGCCTTGTGCCCTTGCCAGTTCATCCAGCTTTGCCCTTAGTTCTGCATACTCAGTGGGTCTATCCCAATCCCCGCTCGAGGTGTCCACTAAGACTAGGCCGGCCAAAAGCTCTGGGTATTTCAAGGCGAACTCCAGAGCGATGAAGCCTCCAAGGGAATGGCCTACCAGGCAACATTTTTCTATATTCAGGTGGTTCAGAATGCTGTGCACATCTTCAACGAATAGCTCAATGGAATAGTCCATTTCCCTGGAAGGAGCCGATGATTTGCCATGACCTCGGAGATCCACCGTGATCACTCTGTACGTGGGAGAGAGAGCAGACATCTGGTTGGACCAGTCTTGACTACTTCCCGTGTATCCATGAATCAAGACCACGGCCTTTCCCTCGCCAGCGACCTCGTAGTTCACACGGACACCGTTGATGTTTAACACAGGCATGTGGATCTCCTCATATCTGGTTTACAAAACTCCCCTCGTCAAAGGAAAAGGGGACATCCCATATTCCCCCTGTCACTTCAGTGAATTGTTAGGTGGCGACATTAATTAGAAATTCAAATACCTAAATAATTTCAATGGCTCTTCACCACTTTCGAAATAAACATCAGCGGATAAATTAAATTGGCCCCAGGCAATCGTTGATAACTGGAAGTTATTTTCACGCGAGATGATCTCACGATGAGGATTTGGAAATGTTGGATGAAGGTGATAGACAACTTTACTCACCCTGTCCAATAGAGCTGGATCTTTTGCCTCTAACTTGACATTGATTGTATAATATGGCCTTCCCATGCGCCGACTATATTCAGGATTGTATGTAGCTGAGTGAACTAATTGGAAATACTTGGACAACTCAAATGCAGCTTTTTCTTCTAATGGCATTTTCTTTGTTTCCTCTGCAAAATCCAGAATAACTTGCTCAGGAGGTTTTCTTGGTTCCTCTTGCTCTTCAAGTTTCGGAGCCTCACCGAGTGTAAACCCACCCGGTCCAACACTAACACGGCTGCCGCTCTCAATCCGTCTCTTAATTTCATCAAGCAATTCGCGAAACCAATTACGAAATGCCAGAACTAAGATCGCGAAGAATACTGGCCAAATGAGTGATTGAAGTAAAGGGACCCATTTATCCATGATCTGACCTCGCAATTGAATAGAATCAATTCATGTCACTATGAAAAAAGGTAATGATTTATCAAGAACATCATTAATGCCACATAACGAGAAGCTCACCCGCAGCGGTTCAGCAGAGCTGTACTGCTGTCGGCTGCAGCGAAGGGCTGGCCATTCACTTATTTCTTAGGGAAATACTTCACATCGCCCATATTCCTAAAATCTGAATCTTGAGTCCAGATGGTAGCCTCGAATTCTTTTGCTGTTGCAAGAATAATACTGTCAGCCATTGGAAGATTATGCTCCAAACTTAGTTTTGAGGCAGCAATAGCCAGTGCAGCTGTTAGATCCACAACTGTTCCTTTTTGCATAGCAACAGCTGCTTGTAAGGCTTCATTCTCACCGGACTCTCGAAGAACTACCTTGAACACCTCATATATCGTTACCGTTGGAACAACAAGCGAAGCCGCGTCATTCAAAGGGGTTAGGAAATGTTTGGCATTCGGCTCATCCGCAAAATATGCAAGCCAACCTGAAGAATCGACAATATTCATACTCTGTCTTCCTCTCGTTCGAACTCGGTATTTATGCCTTTCAGAAACCCGCGGAGCTCTTTAATATCTCGTTCTGGAATAAGTTCGATCCGCCCATCATATTCTACAACCTGCATTTTTTGGCCGGGGCGAAGATGCAGTGCCTGCCTGACTGCTTTTGGTATAACGACTTGATATTTTGGTGATACGGTTACAGTTTGCATACCAAAACCTCCATCGATATTATTTCGTATTACAATAACATGATCGATAAGGCTTGTCAATTTTATTGATGGCCAACGGTGGAGATCACCGGCACCGATATACCTTAACCCTGGTAACAGCTTGAACATCTCTCCAAATAAGGGGTTCCTTCTTCCTCGCCAACAGGTTCTTTCTCAGGGGTGGCGAGATGACCATGTCCACGTGTGAGGGCCCCAATTCTTCTATTCACATCTATGTATAGATGAAGAGGTTTCTCAACCCTAGGCAAAGTAGCTCG
>Ga0209636_10003076_pt1 | contig 17003 bp, 13 predicted proteins | sample DeeMarSWOR152_54_FD_187464 | JGI IMG/M metagenome (GOLD analysis project Ga0209636, IMG submission 187464) | Marine sediment microbial communities from White Oak River estuary, North Carolina - WOR-1-52-54 (SPAdes) (version 2) | ecosystem: Environmental > Aquatic > Marine > Intertidal zone >...
AATCCCGGCTGTGACCGCCTGGGGCTCCTCTATTCCAGCACTGCCCAGAATTTCAAAGGAAAGGATGATCCCTATTACAGTTCCAAAAATACCCAACAATGGAGAGACCGTGATTATGGTATCAAGGATAGGGAGATAGCGTCTCATTCTATCTAATTCATCGGAAGCGGCTGTCTCCATTGCCTTTGCCATGCTAAACTCTCTATGAAGTATGCCTGCCACAAGGATCCGTATCACAAAATCCTTTGAACCTTTGATCCGTAGCCGCACCTTTTCCCAATCGCCTGTTTCTGCCAATAATAGTACCTCATTGACGAGGCCCTTATTTCTCTTATAATCTTCAAACAACCAGAAGATTGTTCGCTCTATAATCACAGTCAACGCTATTATTGAGCAAATCAACAGGGGGTACATTATAGGCCCGCCTTTTAAAAATAGATCAATCATATACCCTCCTCTCATAACAATTCGTCGATGATTCTTTAGTGCTCAATGGTGCCACCTCTCTCTTCTTTGCCATTCTCTCTTTTTGAAAGAATTGTAACGCGAGGGGTTTTGGTAATCGGGTTTTTATCGACCAACACATGACACTGGTAGACTGAACTGATATTCTCAGCAGTAACTACTTCGTCGGGTTCACCTACCTTATATACACTCCCTTTGTTCAAAAGAAGCATACGATGGCAATATTGTGCGGCAAGACTGATTTCGTGGGAAACGACTATTACACTGAGTCCTTGGTTCGATGTCAAAGATGAAATAAGTTCGAATATCTCTACTTTGTGCCGTATATCAAGGAACGAAGTTGGTTCATCCAGCAAGATTATCTGAGCCCTCTGGGTCAAGGCCCGAGCGATGAGCACCCGTTGTTTCTCCCCTCCAGACAACTCATGTATTGAGCGTGTTGCTAAATCTAGAGTTCCAGTGAGCCTCATAGAGTCTCGGGCTATTTCCAGATCCTTTTTTTGCTCGAAAGGGAGGAGCCCCAAATGAGAGAAACGACCCATGAGTACTACTTCAAAGACAGAAAACGGAAATCGGAAGGCCGACTCCTGCGGTACCATGGCTATCTTCTTAGCAATATCACTTCTTCTATAACTGGAAATAGGCCTATTCAGGTGCAATATCTCTCCTTTATCTATCTTGAGGAGGCCATCCATAATCTTTAACAGGGTGCTTTTGCCTGAACCGTTTGGACCTATCATCCCTAAAAGTTCACCTCTTTTTAGCTCAAGATTGATCCCTTCGAGACACCACTGACCATCATACCTGAAGGACACATCCTTAAGGATTAGCTCTGAGTCCACTGGCTACCTCTCTGCTTTAAAAGATAGATAAAGAATGGGGCCCCTAAGAAAGCGGTAACAACTCCGACAGGTAATTCATTGGGAGATAGAATAGTGCGTGCCAGAGTGTCTGCAGCTATTAGAAAAATAGCACCCCCTAGAGCTGAGGCTGGGATCAAAAGCCTATGGTCAGGGCCAAATAACATTCTCATTAGGTGAGGGACGATCAAACCAACAAATCCTATTATTCCCGAAAAAGAGACAACCACGCCCGTGATTAATGATATTCCCAGGAATGATATCCACTTTAACGCTTCTACCTCCACACCCATTTGGAGGGCAGCCTCCTCACCTCCAACCATAAGGTTGAGGTGACGAGAGAAGAAATATATTATTCCTGAGACGATGAGGACAAGTGGCAGACAAATTGAAAGCTGGATATACCTGCTTTGCGAGAGATCACCATACAGCCAGAAAAGCATGGAATGGAGTCTGCTATCGCTCGTGGTGGTGATAAAAAACATGATGGTAGCAGTAAAAAAGGCGTTAATAATTACCCCAGTGAGTAGTAATGTAGATGATTCCAGGCCTCCTTGGCGGCTGCTAATCCCCATCACTAAAAAAATGGTTAATAGTGCACTTAAGAAGGAGAGGAGGGGTACTCCTACAGTAAATCCCAGCCCCAAAATAATTCCAATAATGGCACCTACAGCTGCTCCACTTGAGATACCGAGTACAAATGGTTCTGCCAGAGGATTTCTCAGGAGGGCCTGAAATACCACTCCGCCTAAGGAAAGCGTAAAGCCAACGAGGCCGGCGAGCAAAATCCTTGGTAATCGTATCTTATACAAAATCATCAATGTAGTCTGGTCCACTGGTCTAGAGCGGGTACACCACGAAAAAATATCCCCTAAAGGAATCTTGGCCGGGCCCAAGCTTAAAGAGATAAGGGCGGTAATAATAAGTAATAATGATAAGACAAGGCATATATAAAGCACCCTTAACGGAGTTATAGGTTGATCGTTGCTACTTCTCATCCCATTCGATCTCTGGATGTATTAACTTGGCCATCTCTTCCAAACCGCTGACCATCCGTGGCGCAGCTCTGTCTATAAGGTCAGAATCTATGAGGTATACATTTCCCTTTTGGACCGCTGGTAATGTAGGCCACTGTAACCATTCCTTGCTGGCCCTCTCATACGATTCACCCTTTTTCATAGACGAGATAATTATCACCTCAGGTCTTTTTCTTAGCACCTCTTCCATATTGAGCCTTGGATAGGTGATAAATTGATCTCCAGCCAAATTTTGGCCGCCAGCGAGCGTGATTAGGTCATGGTGTGTGGTGCTTTGATTCACGCTCATAAGGGGTTTCATGTTTATCACCAAAAGCACGAGTGGTCGTTCTTTATCTCTTACTGCTTGGACGACCCTCGTTACCCTTTCTCTCAGAGAACTCACCAATCTTTTTGCGGTATGTACTACACCACACACCTCTCCTACTCTTTCAATAGTATCTAAAACCTGGTTTACCTTTCGAGGGTTCACGACATAAACCTGGATACCAGCCTCCTCTAACTTTTCAACGTCCTCTCGTCTGTTGCCATCAGCAGTGGCAATTACAATATCAGGGTCAAGTGTGATTACCTTTTCAACATTTATATACGTGTAGGTGCCAACCTTTGGTTTTTTCTGGGCTTCCTCAGGAAAGCAACTAAATCTGGTCACACCTACAAGCCTGTCTCCCAATCCAAGAAAATAGATCATCTCTGTGATACTGGGCGCCAAGGAGATGATCCTCTTGGGATACGAGCATAACACTACCTTGCGACCCAAAGAATCCCGATACATAGCTGCCTGTGAGGGCAGGGGACAAAAAAGAAGGAGAATCACGAACACTAGGTTCACATAAATCTTTTTGCCCATATTAGTACCTTTTTGTAGCCCTTCAAAAAAAAGTCCTTAAATCCAAATGGATTTAAGGACTGCACCCTGTTTCCTTGATCCCTAAATAGTCGATTAATGACAATAAAAAACCCATCTCGGCAGGTCTTCTGACTCTCCCGACCCCCTGGCTCGCCTTCCCAATCCCGTGGGATCAGTGACTTTAACCTCCCAGAGGAGGTGTGCCAGAGAGATAGCTTCCCCGATCAATGGATCGGGGTCGGGATTACAGCGGCGGGACCGTTCCTGGTTTTCACAGGATTCCCTTTTAAACCATCTGGTACCGGTAATGGCTGATCAAAGATTAAATTGTGGCCTTGAGGCATAAGGAAACTTTATTAGAATTTTCTCATCTTCTTTCGGAGTCTTTTGGCAGCTTTCGCTTGTTTTTTTTTCTTCTGTACGCTGGGCTTGTCGTAGAATCTTCTTTCCTTTATCTCCGAATAGAAACCCTCTTTTGAAAGTTTTCTTTTAAGATCTCTTATGGCCTTTTCTATTTGGTTGTTATAGACGACTACTTTCATGAAATTAACTAAATCTAGCTTAGGCTCACCTCCCTTTAAAAGAATCCCTCGAAAAAGCGTATTGGCCTTTTTCCTTCTATTTGTTGGATTATTAGGATTGTAATGTATACTCTTAATCCACGGATTGTCAATATATTTTCTCTTAAGACCTTTCTAATGTAGCGATAGATTCTATATGATAGGTATTAGGAAACAGATCGATCGGTTGGATTTCGTCTACCTGGTAGCACTCTTTTAGCAGGGCTATATCCCTCGCTAATGTCGCAGGATTACATGAGATGTAGATAATCCTAGTAGGCAATAGATGGAATATACAGTCTAATACTTTTTTATGCATCCCTGTTCTTGGTGGATCGGTGACGAGAAGATCTGGTTTGCTCATAAGGTGAGGCAACAGCAGTTTTACATCCCCACATAAAAACTTACAGTTATCTATCCCGTTTATCTTACAATTCCTCTTGGCATCTGCTATTGCGTTGTCAGATATATCCACACCAACTATTTTTGATGATTGTGAAGCCAAAAACACAGAAACTGTTCCTATTCCACAGTAAAGATCAAGCACCACCTCCTTTCCTGTTAATGAGGCGTAATCTTTCACTGATCGGTATAATGTTTGGGAAAGAGGGGTGTTAGTCTGGAAAAAGGAATGTGCTGATATCTCAAAGGTATATTCACCTATCTTGTCCCTGATATTTCCATCACCCACCAAGGTTCTCTTCCACTCACCGACTGCTGTACCTCCCTTTCTTGTATTGATATTATTTACTATAGAGACTATCTTACTAAATCGATCCTGAAGCATTGAGGCTAAGGCTCTCACAGGCGCTTCACACTGCTCACCTGTTACGATATTTACCATCCATTCATCAAAGTAATGGGAATGCCGTAAGACCAAATATCGCCAAACCCCTTGATGACTTCTCAGCCCATAGACTGGTATTCTACAATTCTTTACGAATCCTTTTACAGCCCTCAATACCTCATTCCCTTTTTCTTCTTGCAAGAGGCAGCCCTCAATGTCAATGATCTTATCAAAGGCCCCTGGTATATGGAGGCCAAGAGCAAAACCTCTCTCATTCCTTCCCTGGCGTCTTTCGTGAGGTAAAAGCCACCTTTTGTCTGAAAAAGAAAACTCCATCTTGTTTCGATACCCAAATATCTTGTGAGAAGGAAAGATATTATTTACCTTTAAATCATTCACCTTGGCAATATGGGTCAATAACTCTATTATTAAGCCCTGCTTGTATTCCAGCTGTTTTTCGTACTCAATACATTGCCAGGTACAGCCTCCGCAGTATTCACCGTACGGGCAAGGCGCACTGGTTCTGTATGGAGAGGCCTCTATCACCTCTACGATCCTCGCCTCTGCGTAATCTTTTTTAACCCTGACCACTTTTGCAGCAACTCTATCTCCTGGAACAGCCCTATCCACAAAAATCGCCATCTTGTTTAGATGGGCAAGCCCCTTCCCGCCGTAAACGACTTTCTCTATATCTAACTCTATTGTGCTGCCCTTCTTTATATCCATCAGCGTCCGTAGGTTAAGATATATTCTAGATTAATCCCCTTAATAACTACTACGGTGAGCAAGCTAATAATTATCTTATTTGGATTATGTAGTGGATTTAAATACTGCCGTTTTTATCTGCAATCTTATCTCGACGTGTTTATGGTCTCTATATATATTATAACTCTTTTCGATTTTTTTCTCCCCCCTCTTATGTTATCTTGAGGCACAGGGCATGAGATATGCTTAGTTATCCACACATAGATCCAACAATAGTGACGCTAGGCCCTCTTCAGATACGCTGGTATGGCATCATGTATGTCCTTGGCTTTATGGCATCTTATTTACTGGTGAAATATCAGATAAGAAAAAACCGGCTCAACATTGAAATAAATAGACTAAATGACCTCTTTCTGTTTCTGGTAATTGGCCTCATCATTGGAGCCCGTCTCGGTTACTGTATCTTTTACAATTTTTCCTTTTATCTCATCCACCCATTAAAACTCCTTGCGATCTGGGAAGGTGGGATGTCCTTTCATGGGGGTCTGATAGGGGTAGTTATTTCTGGCTATATCTATATAAAAAGACATGAAGTCAGCTTTTGGCAACTCGCTGATCTTCTCGTTGTAACTGCTCCTATTGGGTTAGGTCTCGGAAGGCTGGGCAACTTTCTTAACGCCGAGCTCTATGGGAGGGTAACCACTCTCCCATGGGGCATGATCTTTCCATCAGCCGGGAATCTCCCAAGACATCCCTCTCAACTTTATGAGTGTTTGCTCGAAGGAGTCCTCCTTTTTGCCATCCTGTGGTGGGTGAAGGCTTTTCCTTTAAGAAAAGGAACTCTTTTCTGTCTGTTTTTTTTCCTGTATAGTGCCTTCCGGTTTTTCGTCGAATTTTTCAGAGAGCCAGACCCACAGCTTGGCTTTATTCTTTCTTTCATGACTATGGGTCAGATCCTTTCTGTCTTGATGGGTATCGGGGGTGTAATCTTATGGTTCCTCAGGCCAATAGATGAGAAACCCACTTAATACTTTCCTTCCTCAATTTAAAAAGATCCAACATCGCCTATTCCTAAGAGTCGAAAGGAGAGCATAATCCTTTTATCTTCATCCAGATCCTCATATATAAGCTTTAATCCCCAGCACTGAGATTCGTAATCTATCCAATAGCTGTTCTCGATATTGTAGTTGAGAATGAGATCCCTTTTTCCCTGTGCTCCTGTAGAGAATCCGTATAATAGGTTAATATTTACCTCATAATTCAGGGTTTTGGTAGAGCCCTCCCCATACACGTAGTCTACTGCGTAACTGTCTTGCCTCGCACCAGTTCTTTTCACTGTCAAATCCAATGAAATGCTTGCCGATGAAAAATATTCTCCATAGTGGTCCCACTCAAGATTAGCTGCAATATCAAGGCTTGGATAGGGGGTTAAATCCAGCGTAACCTCCAAAGGGCTAAAAGGCTCCCTATTTTCATCAAGCTCCTCTGTTGCCTCATCGAGGTCATAGTCCTGGGTGAGGCTGAAACTCGCGACTTGTGAGTATGTCCTCCTGCCTTTTTCATCTTCTTTCCGGGCGTGGATGTAATTATCGAGAGACAGGGAGATGGAATTGAGTCTCTCAAAATTGTCTATAGGCTCAAACCAGGGGTCGTACTCTTCCTCATCCTCATATGGTCGAAAGCTATATGAAATGGATGGCTGAAATTTGTGTTTTATTCTTTTAATACTTCCTGTCTCTACATTAAATATTCTTTCTAATATTGTGGAAAGTCTTACACCCAACTCATAAGCATCTTTTGTCTGTTGCCCTTTATGCCCCTCGAATTCATCAAGCCATTGAGTGGTAACAAGATACTTTACTGATGGTTCTAGCTCCAGGTAGGGAAAAGGCCATAGGGGATAGCTCATTGAGGGAGTGAGAGATAATCTCTGTCCCTTCTGACCAGTATCACGATACACATACCCATAATCAGATCCCAAGGAAAAGAAAACAGGGAGATTGGGAATTTTCCTTGGAAGGATTGTGAGGTCTAAGCCGGCTAGGGGTTGGGCAGTTGTATCCTCTTCCGGATGCTCTGGTCTTTGGTAATAACTCCCCAGGGCCTGAAAGGAAAAATTCTGGAAATCTCTGCTAACCTTTATAGCTGATCGCCTCGTTGGAGATTGGATCTCCTCTAATGGCCTCCCAGATTCCTCATCCAGCTTTACCCTGTAGTCAGATCCCAAAGAAGGCTCGTTAAATTCTCTCAGGTAATCATAATCGCTCAGGAAATCAACGTCGAGTCGAGAAACAAAGCCAAAAGGGAAGCTTTGATCAGCACGCCCTCTAAACCAGTATCGCTTTTGATTACTCCTCGGATAGGGACTAATCTCAAGATCATCCTTGCTATACATATCCTTTTCATCTCTCTTATCAGAAATGGTATCGTATAATAAGGCTCCTTTTGAATTAGCTCCAGTTAAGTAACGGAACTCAACACCATGTTTCAACCCTCTCTTTCCTAAGTAACGCTCGTAAAAGGTGGCATCTGTCTGTTGAGATATAGCCCAAAACAAGGGGACTTCGATATCTATACCGTTTCTCTCAGAGTAACCTATACTTGGCGGTAGAAACCCAGTCTGCCTTTTTCTTTTTGCGGGAAAGATAATATAGGGAAAATATAGAAGGGGAATATGCCTCACAAAAAAGGCCGCGTGCTTAACGGTTCCGTAACCTTCAATCGTGACCTCGACTTCTGACCCGGTAATTGACCAATCAGGATTTTCTCCGTCGCACGAAGTAATCCTGCAGCCCTTTATAAGATAGGTTGCCGGACCTGTTTTCCATATATCTTGACCTCGAATGTAAAAGTGATTGGTTGTAAGGAATAGGCTTCCTTGAGATAGGTAGCCTGTCTTTTCATTGAGATTAAATGTTCCTTCATCGCACCTCAAGATATCACCAGCGGATGACAGCCTTACATTTCCCTCAGCCCTGATTACCCCCAATCTACTATCATAGGTCACCTTATCTGCTATAAGGACTTCGTCTCCTTTGGAAATAGTTACATTCCCTTCTGCAAGATAGAGGTTCTTTTCTGCGAGGCTGACTATCCTGTCAGCAGTAATATGCCAGGGCGGTATTTCATCTCCTCCATGGGCATGACCCCTTACTATGAAGAGCATAAAAAAGGTAATCGATATCATGCGAAACATCAATCTTTTGGTGCCAATTAACCTGATTGTAGTATGGTTGGGGATTTTTGATGATGGTAAAGAGATTGACATTTCTTTGTGGAATCTTCTCTTAGAACAAGCCCTGTTTTAATGGCGCTTTTCTAAAAGAAATCTATTCCCTTTCTATGCGAATGAATTTAAATATTTTCAGCCGGGTACCTTTGTGGATCAAGGTATGATTTTGCCTCGCCAACGGTAAAGAGAGAGCCTGTAATCAATATTAGATCCCTTTCATCAGCGATATCTCTGGCCCTTTCAATAGCTGCTGACAAGGAGAAATTGACTTCACTAGTCTTACCGAGTTTCCTTGCCACCTCCAATAAATAGTGGGGATCGGCTGCCCTATAGTAGGCCGGCCTGGTACAGATTATTTTGCTGGCGAGCGGTAAGATCTCCTTCAAGATGTGTGCGATATCCTTGTCTGCCATAATGCCAACAACTACAATGAGCTGCTTGAAATCAAAATCCTTCCTGATTGAATCTGAAAGAGATCTCATGGCTGATCTATTATGCGCGCCGTCAAGGATAATCATTGGATTTAACGATACTATCTCAAGCCTCCCGGGCCACAGGGGATCCGCAAGCCCTGATCTTATGGCCTCCTCAGAAACACGAATCCCTTTCCCCTGCAATATCTCCAAAGCCAATAAGCATAGAGCGGCGTTTCTATACTGGAACCTTCCCCTAAGGCCAAGAGTAAGGTTTTTATACCTGTCTCTTAAACCATAATACCCTAAAAGCCCTGATGGCAGTCTGCGATAATGCACATCACGACCTACTTTCCAAAACGGTGCGTCTTTTTTCTTGCACAAGGACTCAAATAGTTTCACTACAGGCGGTTGATGTACACCTGTTACCAGGTCAACCTTTTTTTTTATCACCCCACCCTTCTCTTTCGCGATCTCTATAATGGTCTTGCCCAAAAATTGCTGGTGTTCTAACCCGATATTAGTAATCACCGAAACCATTGGGGTAATTACATTTGTTGCGTCTAGACGCCCACCCATTCCCACCTCTATGATACCGATATCAACATTGTGACGAAAAAAGTATATAAGTGCCATTGCTGTGGTCAGCTCAAAAAAGGTTGGCGGCGATTTCTTGTTCGTTACTTCCCATATCGTGCCAATAAGCGAAGCGGCCTGTTTCTCATTCATCAATTCCCTGTTAATCCTAAACCTCTCAGTAAATCTCACCAAATGAGGTGAGGTGTAGAAACCGACCTTAAAACCTGATCTCATCAATATTGATTCCAGCATCGCTCCAACTGACCCCTTACCATTAGTGCCAGCAATATGAATATATCTCTGATCATGGTGAGGATTTCCAAAGGCCTTTAAAATCTTTGAGGTCGTTGAGAGGCCAAATTTGACCCCATATTTCTGGAGACCATAGAGCAGAGAAACCGATTCCTTATAAGAAAAATTCTTCCCTTCACCATCTTTAGCTTGACTTCCCATCTTTGTTCTCTAGAATTATCAACGCATTTAATTGGTCTACTCCTGATAGACACACCTAAGTGTTTGATATACTGAATAATTGCATAGGGTAGGCAGAATGATACTAAAATTTATATCCAGGCACAATCTATATTTCTTATGAAGTGGGAGCCAGAGGGAGAATAATGGTTAGGATTGAGACAGGCCTAGATCAATTCAAGAAAAAATATTGGGGAAGGTTCAGGGGGCAATCATTAGGGCTCTTAGCCAATCAGGCCTCTGTAGACCAAGACCTACAAAATGTAAAAGACGTGATTTCCAATCTCCTTCCTGGACAGCTTAAGTTCATCTTCGGGCCCCAACATGGATTTTGGGGCGAGGACCAAGACAATATGATTGAAACAGAAGACAACTTTGATCCAGTGCTCCGTATTCCAATACTCAGCCTTTATGGAAGCAGGATGGATAGATTATCGGATATCCTCAGGAGCCTTGATCTTTTAATCATCGATCTCCAAGATGTGGGAACAAGGGTTTACACCTTTATCACTACCATGCTTCAATGTCTTAAGGAAGCTGCAAAGGCAGGGAAAAGGGTGCTTGTCTTGGACAGACCCAACCCTTTGGGCGGTATCATGGTTGAGGGAAATCTTTTGCGCCCCGGATTCACTTCTCTCGTGGGGCCACTCACCCTTCCCATGCGTCATGGAATGACGATTGGAGAGCTCGCATACCTTTTTAATGATTCGTTTAAGATAGGCTGCGATATTACTGTCATTCCCCTCAAGGGTTGGCGTCGACATATGTTGTGGGGAGATATAGGGCGAACATGGATTATGCCTTCCCCTAACATGCCTTTTTTTACCTCAGCCCAGGTATATCCAGGGCAGGTTCTATGGGAAGGCACGAACATATCAGAAGGAAGGGGAACATGCCGGCCATTTGAGATATTAGGTGCGCCTTTCATCGACCCCTTTACAATCAAGAAAGCTCTCTCAACTAAGGATACTATGGGATGTTATCTTCAAGAATATTACTTTCGCCCCACATTCAATAAATGGAAAGGGTATCGCTGCGGCGGCTTTCTCATACATGTAGTAGATCCTTATGTGTATCAGTCCTTCCGGACCTCACTCGCCCTATTAAAAGTAGTGAGAGAAGTGTACGGAGAAGATTTTAGCTGGCGAGAACCACCATATGAATACAATTTTAACCGTCTTCCAATAGACCTCATTTTTGGAGATTCTTCGATAAGAACTAGATTGGAAGAAGAGAAAGATATCGATACAATTCTTCAGGACTGCTCTCAAGAGTTGAAGGATTTTCTTGAGCTCAGGAAACCATACTTAGGTTATTAGAGTTGAGAGAAGGGAGTTTTATAAGATGCGAAAGTGCAGAGGAAATTGAGAAGTCAGGAGCTAGAGACATATACCGACTTTTTAACTCTGACTCCTGACTTCTTAATAGTTTGTAATCTATCAGATATCTTGGTTGCTATCTAGCTTTTTATAGTCTCTTACGTGCAATCTCCGCTTCTTTAGAGTTTGGGAAATTTTTAACCAGTTTCTTGAACACGAGCTTGGCTGTGGTGATATCATCTATCTTCTCAAATGCAAATCCTTGATGCAACATAGCTATTGGGACCTTATTTCCTTTGGGATAGTCATTAATGACCTTTTGGTAGGCCAAAATAGCCTCTTCATACTTATCTTGGGCTCTATAACACTCGCCAATCCAAAAATGGGCATTATCTGCAAGCTCGGATTTTGGGTATAATCTGAGAAAGTTATTGAAATCTGCCATGGCTTCTTTATAGCGACCATCCCTATAGTATCCCAACGTCCTGTCGTAAAGTTCTGATTCGGTGAGCTTTCTGTTCTGAGGAACAGAGCTCACCGTTTCTTGAACGCTTTGGGGAGGTGAGCTCTGTACTAAACGAGCCTGTTCCTTCTTAGCCTCTATCTCAGCATTCATATAATTCTCAAGGATCTCTAACCTAGATTTCATATCCTCGGTGATAAAAGAGAATTCTCTCAGTTGGGATACTATGGCATCGTTGTTGGTAGTATCTTTCTCTATAGCCGCTTTTAACAAATGGTTGCTCTCTTCTATTTTGCCAGTCAATACCTGTATATTTTCTTTCACTCCTAAGAAATCCGCTTCAATTTGGGCGACTGTTGTGCGCAGAGAGTCCCGATCCTTTTGTAAGGTCTCTATTGCCTTCTTCTGCTTAGCCTCTTGCACTGTGTCTTTAGCCTCTTGTTCTGCCTCTCTAGCCTTAACTGCATCCATCAATTCTCTTTGTTTTGACTTTTGCTCCGCGCTGTATCTCTTGAGTATCTCTCCCAGCTCACTCTGCTTAGTCTCCTGTGTTCTAATTCTCTCTTCAAGCTCACTCTGCTTAGTCTTTTGCTCGCTAATTACCTCTCCTAGAACTCCCTTCTGCTCAACCTCCTTTGCTTCCAGTGCTTGCTCAAGTTCCTTGATGGCCTTCTCAAATCTCTGCCTATCCTCCTTTGTCTGGCGAAACAGGGCACTCAGTTGTCTATTGAGGTGAACCATGTCTTTCTGGGAGGCACAAGAAGTAACAAAAAAAAGGACAAAGGTAATGAAAAGAAAAACCTTTTTAGATACAGAGGCCACTCCTTCACTCTTTTTCCTAGACTTTGGCATTGCATACCATCTCAACTTGAATCAGGGACCTCCTTTTATTGATTCAGGCAGAAGAATAAATCTCCGCCAGCTGTAAAAATTACTCTTTGATACAAATAGCTATGCCTCCCGGATATACATCTTTATTTCTCTATTATCACGAAATCATCTCGTCTGTTCTGAGCCCATGAATCTTCATTATGGCCCACAGCGAGTGGTCTCTCTTCGCCATAGCTTATGGTCTCTATGTTATCAGGAGATACCCCGAGAGAAACGAGATAGTTCTTTACGCTGTCTGCTCTCCTTTCCCCTAAGGCGAGATTATACTCATTGGTCCCCCTCTCATCGCAGTTCCCCTCAATCCTTAAAGAATACTCGGGATTATCTTTCAGGAATTCCGCCTTAGTGTCAAGAATGGGCCTATATTCTGGCTTGATGAAAGATCGATCAAAATCAAAATAGATGGACTCAGCCTCAACTCGTGCGGCCATTCGCTCTCGCCAGGCTGCTTCCTCGTCAAACTCAGCAACTTCAGCCTTCTCCTCGACCACCGGTTTTTCCTCGACTAACGGTCTTTCCTCGACCACCGCCTCTTCCTCAATTACCTTCTCCTCGACCACCGGTTTTTCCACGACCACCGCCTCTTCCTCAATTACCTTCTCCTCGACCACCGGTTTTTCCTCGACGACCTTCTCCTCTTCTACTTCCTTAGCTACCTCTGTGACCGGCGCCTTTTCCTCCTCAGGCTCAACCTTCGCTACCTCTTTTTCAGGTGCTGCTGTAATCTCCTCCTCTCCTGTCACAATCTGCTTTTTCGCACATGAGGATAGTAAAAAAATGGATGAAAATGCAAATACCACCAGTGTCATGATTATAAGATTTCTCTTCATAGCCCCTTACCTCCTTGTCTATAGTTTATTTCATACATAATTATCTTTCTCATTCATAAACCCCACTATTTATCATTTGTTAATTACAATATCAAGTATTAAGCTTCAAAATAATATTTTTCTTAAAAATCATTATTTTAAACGCTGACCCCATGAAGGGGAGAGTTGATCTCCTTTAAAAAATGTTACCTGTTTTTGGTTTTCCCCGTTCGCATTAGCAATAAAGATGTGGTAATTGCCGTCTGTCCTGTTTGAGCTAAAGGCCATATACCTCCCATCTGGAGACCAACAGGGATCCTCATTATTACCTTGACCTTGTGTAACCCTCTGCAAGTCCTTTCCGTCAGGTGAGATAGTATAAATATCGAATTGACCGTCTGAAACACCACTAAAGACTATCCTGTTAAGCTTTGACCACGCTGGTGTGGTATTATAAGTGCCTGCAAATGTAAGCCTCTCTATCTGATTGGTAATGAGATCGAGTACATATATCTGGGGTGACCCAGACCTATTTGAAACAAAGGCCATTTTATTACCGTCAGGAGAAAATGTTGGGGACACATCAATCCCCCAATTCTTGGTCAACCTTCTTAATATTTTGCCTGTTATGTCTATTAAAAAGATATCTGGATTTCCACTAATGGTGAGCGTTAAAGCAAGCTCTCTGCCATTTGGTCTCCATGCGGCAGCAATGTTTAAGCCCTTTCTGTCTGAGAGCTTTGACGCGGATCCCTTGGTCACCTCATGAATGAAAAGTATCGTCTCGGAATTACGGAAGGAGGTATAAATCATCTCAGCTCCTGAAGGAGACCACCTTGGAGAGAGAGTTATCGTGTTGTAATGGGTTATTTGCACTAGGTTGTGCCCATCAAAATCCGCCACGTACATCTCTTTATGGCCGGTAGAAGTCCCAACAAATGCCAGTCTAGTACAAAAGGGCCCAGGATGACCAGCTAATTTAAATATGATATCATCTCCAATACGATGCATCAAATATCTTGGTTGCTCAATGCTCCCAAAAAACCTCTTTCCATACAATTGTTTGCCAGAAATGACGTCAAACAATCGTACCTCGGCCTTGATCTGTTTGCCAATACATTCGTACCCAGCTTTGAAAAGCAATTCGGCTCCAATAATAGACCAATCCTTAAAATTGATACTCTCGCGCGTTATCCCAGCTTCTGATCCTTCTATAAAAGACCTTCTATTCAGTGGTTTAAAATAACCACTCAGATCGAAATCATTGGTTATAATATTGGTAAGGTTACGGCCTAAATCTGGATTTTTATTTTTTTCCCCTAAATGCTTAAAATCGGGCACCGCGATGGGTATCTTCCTCATTGAAGGAGAGGTTATATCTATGTAGAGTTTGCCCTCCACCTCTCCTGTGTTTAAAACAATGCTTATCCCTAGAGCCAAGATCCATATCGGTATCCAGCATATGGCTCTCCTATTATATAAGATCTTTGAGGCTAAAATTGATTTCAACATCATCATAACTCTTCCTATATCCTGGTGGAAATTTCGGCAGAGGATCTGATCTCTCTATAGCCTTCAGCACAGAATCATTAAATAAAGAGTCCCTCGACCGCTTCTTAAACATCGCCTTCACTATTTTTCCATCACTTCTAACGGTCAATAATATCACTGCTTCAGGTGTTTTCCCTTTCCTTGCGTGAAGAAGCGCAACAGGGTATGACCAGTTACTTTTAATAGCATTCTCGATTTCCATTTGATAGAGTTGAATGCCTTTGCCTATACCAGAAGACATCACAGCGAGCCCACCCGCTCGCCCCCGAGGGGAGGCAGTCCTATCTTCTTCAGTAGCTGGAGCGGTCTTTTTTGGCTCTTCTTTTTTGCTTTTTTCAAGCTTACTTTCAAGCCGGGAGATAGTCTCCTCTAGGCGATTTGTCTCCTCCTCCACCGTTACCTTTTTTTCAATCCGAGATATTGCCCCCTCGATGAGCTCCGAAGGAGAAATGGTCTCCTTCTCTTTTGGTGCGGTAATAGGCTTAGGAGAAACCCTCTTTGCCACAACAGTAGCAGTGCGTTTCTTTTTTCCAGCAATACGGCGGGTTGTAGAATCCAATATCGCAGAGGTTCCCTTTCGCGTGGCTACACTTACTCCCGAGGTCGTGGCTACACTTACTCCCGAGGTCCCACCACCTAAGGTTGGTGGAGGTGGAGAACCAACTAGCTCAACGTGGTATATTCGTTCTTCCAGAAAAGGGTAGTAGATCGTATTTTTTGAAATAATGAGGGTTGTAAAGAAAATTGCGAGATGGAAAACAACGGAGAGTGTCATCATTTGGACCCATCTCTCTTCCTTTGGGCCTAGATTAAGCTTTAACCATGCGGTTGTCATTTATGTAAAGGCTTGGTTATCATTCCTACTTTGGTTATCCCAGCCTCTTTAACCTGAGCCATAACCTCCATTACAAATCCATAGGGCACGTCTTTATCGGCCTGCAGTAGGATCTCTTTCCCTGCTCTATTGGCGAATATCCTCTCTAGCTTTCCTCTGAGGTTCTTGTGGTCAACTTTGTACTCTTCGATAAAAATGAACTTTTCTCTCGTTATAGTTAATATTAAGGGGTCCTCTTCGCTCTTTATGCTTTTACTTTCTGTTCTAGGAAGATCTACCTTGACCCCATGCATCATCATTGGAGCCGTTACCATAAATATGATGAGCAGCACTAACATCACATCAACTAATGGAGTTACGTTGATATCTGATATCAGATTTTGACCGCCTTCTTCCACATTCATTGCGGTTCACCTTTTTTTCTTTCAGCAGAGGCCATCCTTATTAATCCTCTCTCAAGCAACCCTATGAGGTCGGAGTTGAAATTTCCCATCTCTATCTGAAAAGCCCTTACCCTACGGGTAAAATAATTGAAGGCTACAACTGCTGGTATAGCTGCTGCAAGCCCCGCGGCAGTCGCAATAAGGGCTTCAGCTATACCAGGAGCTACAACAGCTAAACTTGCCGAGCCTTTCATGCCTATAGACCTGAATGATGTCATAATACCCCACACAGTCCCAAACAGCCCGATAAAAGGGGAAGCATTCCCTGTAGTAGCAAGGAAGGTGAGTCCTTTTTCTAAGCTAGAGGTTTGTGCAGACAAGACCTTTTTCACAACCCTCTGCACATTTTCCATGATCGATTGCTGTGATTGAGCAAGCTTATTTTCATCAGGGTTGGCCTGGAGTGTTTTAGCCCTGTTGAATTCTGCATAGCCAGCCCTGAATGTCTTGGCTAAAGGACTGAATGTAAATATCTTGCTCTCTAAATAGACTTTATTTATCTCACGACTAGAGGAAAAAAGCTCCATAAACCTCTCGTTTTCATCCCTAAGCTTCTTAAGCAATCTTAATTTCATAAATATTATCGTCCAGGAAAAAAGAGAAAAGAAGAATAGGAGCAACAGAATAAACTTTACCATAGGTCCAGCGTGAAATATCATCTGAACAATATCACTCGCAAATGGATCTGAGCCTAATATTTCCATACCTGCTTTTACCTTTGATTCATTAAAGT
>Ga0209636_10003077_pt1 | contig 16999 bp, 15 predicted proteins | sample DeeMarSWOR152_54_FD_187464 | JGI IMG/M metagenome (GOLD analysis project Ga0209636, IMG submission 187464) | Marine sediment microbial communities from White Oak River estuary, North Carolina - WOR-1-52-54 (SPAdes) (version 2) | ecosystem: Environmental > Aquatic > Marine > Intertidal zone >...
CTACAACAGGAAGACACCTATTTAAAATTGCTCTCTACAAGTCGATTCTCCAATAGAACAAACAGCGCAGCTAACTTCTGTAACTGCCTTCTTCTAATCTGGTCGTGAAAAGAACACAAGCAAAACAATTGTGATACAACAACTTTTAGATTATTTCCCTGTGGCACGAACCTCTTCGTAAATCTCGTCGATAAAGTGTCGATATCGTCTCCCGTAGCTATCCCTCGCTTTCGTCCACGCTAGCTGGAAAATTTCACTGTTCGCCATGAATCTGCCGAGAAATTGTTTCCACCCCTCCCATTCCTCTTCTCCCATCCATCCACGACCTAAGGGTGAGGCAATGAATACTATTTCCCCGATATCAATGAGAATCGAACTCCAATGAAATATTTTCCCATGTCTCCAGATTGATAGAACCCTTGGGCTTCACTCCCTGTGGTAAACTGTTTCAAGCGTTCTTTCTTCAAAAATATATAGATACCAGTGACGATTATTATTAATCCAATAAATGCATACATTAAGGAAAAAAGGTAGGTAAGAGGGGATTGTCCGTTTACAATGAGAGGTAGGTACACTATATAGAGAATTCCAAGAGTGATTGTCAAGACCCCAATGAACATCAAGGTTGTAATCAAATAGACTAGGTTAGGAGCAATGAAGAATTTATACCAATTGAACGCCACAATAGCAAACGCGAGAAATGGAACGATAAATCTAATGAAAAGTAATGTAGTGAACGGGTTTAGACTAAAAAACGGCACTACAAATCCCACATACTGCACAAAAAATATGTAAAGTGCGAAACAGGCAATAAAAAAGAAAACCCCTTGCAGCCCTGACGAAAAACCATCCTTTCTCGAACCCTCTCCTGAACCAATAACCCTATATAAATATGGGACACCAAAACTCCCAAGAAGAAGGAACAGAATCGGAATGTAATTCCAAGGATCATATGTTGTTGTCATAATGACTCCCTTCAAGTTCTGATTTGAGACTAGTAAATTGAAATCCTAAACGGTAAGTGGATTGTTGCATATTTTTCATGATAACCGATTCGATTAGTCTAAGATTGCATCTCATAGTGAAGCATCGCCTTCCTTTCTATTCTTAAGGAGGATTAACTAGTCTGTGTTGCTTCAGTCTGAATGTAAACCACGGTTTGGTCCAATGATACCACGATGATAAGTATCAAATTGCCAACTATATTGGGGGTACCAAGCCCAGACATAGTCCATGACATCATAGTGATTCCCATATGAATCGGCGCAGCCATAATCGTGCCCTGTTTCATGCATTATAATCGACCAATATCCTGCGACATAGATATTCCAGATAAGTAAATAAACATTGTATTCTGTCTAAAACTGTCACAATAAGCCTGAAAAGTGTCAGAATATTACTATTCCACACCTTGTATGTCAATTTTAGCTGCTGACTTGAAGACGCCAGCCCAACAAGATCAGCATCCTCTGATGTTGGGTTTCCCACCGTCCATAGAGAACATAGGTAAGTAGGAATCCTGGAAGCCCCAGCCCTACAAGGAGTAACAGGAAATAGGGCAGGATAATTTGCCTGTATCCATCTACCATGGGATACAACATTATTCGGATTATCCCTCCGATGATAATAGCTGGCAGGAGGATGCTATTTCCTGCTGTGGTTGTGCCGATATGCCGCAATTGAGCCCGCGTCATAAAGACCTGAAGGAGAATGACAAGACTCGTGCAGACAGCTACGAAGAGCCACCCGTAACCTATCCGAAAGGAGCGAAAGAACGCTACTGCCGCCAGAACCTCAAGAGGATTCCCTATCATTGTTGGAAGATACCGTATTGCAAGGAACCACGTACGGCCCACAAGGGCTGCCAACGCCATCCAAATGGTCAGGGTCACCACTAGTAAGCGATTCCGCGCTGTATCTAACCACTTTATGTCACCCTTTTGACTCCCGTTACTCTGCAAAAACCATACCTCAACCAAGTCTTTTCAATGGGTTCTTTTAAGGCTTCCTTCGCAACGAGTCACCCCAACTCTATCAAGACAAGGAAATTTGGTTTCCAGATGCTTTGCGTAAATTGCTTAGCAAATCTTAGCTCCCTCTCAGAATTCTATCTAATATTAACGCACCAAACCTGAATGTGTTAGAATAGCTTTATCCAGTTATTATTCTTCAATTTCGGGCAGAAGCACAAGTTGGTTTTGCCATTCAATTGCCCGAACCATAGCGCCAACCTGCAACTCCTGTGTCGGAGGGAGAAGATCAAAGATCGAATAATCCGCCTGGCTCATCAACTGGTACACCTCTGCCTCTTTGGAAATCACCTGATAGGTCTCTACCTCATCATTCAAGAGTTCCGCATCAATTTCAGCAAGGTCCTTCGGGCTCAAGGTTTCTCGCTGCTCGGTAACCGGGTTGGTAAGGGTATAGCGACCGTTTCGTATGCCAGTGATTACAAAGGGTTGTTGTTTGTAGGCAATAACATCTTGAACCTGGTAGGGTGGAAATCGTAGCAGGTATGTATCTCGTCGGAGGGTCTTGCCATCGCGCGTTCGTCCCGCAACTTTACTCGAAGTCGTTGCTATGAGCCCAAATTGCTCAGCCAGATTCTTAGCCAGACTCCGACATAATCGACCCGATATGCATTTCGCGTCAAATCCTCCCCGCGTTTCTTGAAATTTTAACGAGGAAGTTGGCGCATCATTTTCGATTAGTCGTTGGTTTAGATAGGCTACAATCTGATCGCCTTGATCAGGGTCAAGTTTTCCCGAGAAAGAACGAATTTGAAGTACGGCTTCAAAATAGCCTCCTGCCGTCTGTTTGCATTGATTACATAATATCGGGGTGACAGGAATAGTGAGAACCTGTTGTTCTTCATGGGGATACTCATCAGCCTTAGCGGTGATTTCAACCTGAACCGCCTTTATTTTCGCTGAATCGCCTAGTGGTGGCTCAAGGAGTTGAATTTCAAAGGCAGCAGGCTGACTGGGTAAGAATAACGGATCAAGCAGATCACAGACCATATCGTAAAGGTGATCCGGTTGGGTTTTCTCCCCTTGGCGGATCCATTTCCCCCGGTGATAATAGGCTTGACAGCGGGGACAGATTTTGGCTTGAGGGGGGTGGCGGAGCACAATTAGTGGCTGTCGCTCAAAGTAGCAGTTTGCGCAAAATCCTTCGATGAAGGGTTTTGTTTTGGAAGGCTCTTGTCCACATTTAGGGCAGTGACGGGTCATTTTAATTCATTTGGTCACAACTAATTGCGCATGGGGGACATTCTGAATGCGAATAATGCCTCGTTCGTGAATTAATTGGGCTTCCAAGGCTTTTTCCACGATACATTCACCGACAATATTAGCGATGGTCGCTTGCTCCAATGCTGCTAGCCCCTCTTCAACGGTGACAAGTTCGCCTTTGTAGAATTTCTCATTAACATGGATGCAGCGGTCTCCCTCTTCAAAGAATTGGCCAATGATGTTTTGGTCGCAGATTGCGACGATGTATTCGCCTTCACGTTGCATCTGATTCAGATAGACTCGCATTCACATCCGCTCTCGATTTTTATCCCTTTAATGGGGTTCGTCCACCACATGCACTGCACACTAGGATGAGAAGCCGATCCTCACGGCGAATTTCTGTATCTGGACGATGACAGACTGGGCACACAACGAATTCATCCGTATATTTCCCTATTAGCTCCTCAAATACTCGGGATGAAAATCGTCCATTGAAGAATGCTTGAGGACTACGGATTTCACCCGCTGTCGCGAGTTCGTGGGCAAGATAGCGGAGAAGGTGTTTGGGATCCCGACGAAGTGTATCCGTAATGTCCTTGTAATTGCGAACCACCGTACGGGTGCCCTGGATGAACGAATCAACCTCAGGGACACGAAATCGGGGTTGATCAAAGACTTCCGGAGGAATCTGTTCACGAGCACGTTGCAAGAGGGCAGCATAATCGGTAGCTTTGATGACTTTTGTAGTAGCTTTTGGCGTTGCTTTAGTCGTTTTGGCCTTAGCCTTGGTCGTGGGTTTCTTTGTAGCCTTAGGTTTACTCTTTGCTGGTGTTTTGGTCTTCGTCTTGGTGGTTGAAGATTTCTTGGTTGCAGATGATTTCTTCGTAGATTTTGATGACACGTAGTATCGCCTCTCAGTCTAGCATTCAAAAGAAGGGATTGCAGCCTCATAAACCATGTGATTTACGCACTTCCAGGTTTTTAGGGGCATGAATACGCTAGGCTTCTTGAATGCCGTGGAGTACGTGGCTGACCCTTCATACACACAAAAAGATTTTGGATTGATTTAGGATTTTTTGTATCGATGAATCTCCGGTTCATAAACTAGCCCTTCACTTAACAGGTCGATGAGCACCTGCTCAACCACTTCCTCATCGACACCGCCAGAAGCTTCGAGGATTTGCTCAAACCGCGCTCCCCCTTCCGAATCATGTTTTTCAATAGTCTGGATAACTGTACGTCGAAGTTCAGCCGACGGAACTGGGGCATCTTCATCCATTGTCTGATCTAATGTGGCTGTAGCACTATGCCAGACACCAGGCTCAAGCTCTTTTTGTTGAGACGTAGAAGGCGCCTCTTCGGCTTCAGTGAATTCAAATGGTGCGGACTGAAATTGGTTTTCAAGTTTATGGGGTTCTGTCCGCGCTAATGCCAGTTCCATCATTCGCACAGTTTCCCAATTCGGATTCTCCAAAACTCGAATGAGTTCTCCGTTGATGTAAGTTTCACTTTGAAAACTTCGAATCCGTCCAATAACCAAAACGAGATTCCCTATCTCAATATTTACAATTTTCGCGCTCAAGTCGCCCCACATTTTTGCACGAATCACACCGGTTCCATCGTCAAGTGTTATTGTAGCAAACCCCTTACCTTGTTCGTCCAGTCGTTCTTGCGTCGCTTGATATCGATCCACAACTGTAGCAATGACACTCACGCGGCTAACCTGTCCGAGATACGTTTCGACAGCAACGACATTTCCCTGATCATTGGTAATTAATTCGCCATCTTGGAGGTCTTGAATGGATAATTTCGCGGCGGTAGCGCGCTTTGCAAACATACTGAATCTAACTCCGGTCTTCTATCTTCATTGCTACATTATCTTCAAAAAACTTCTTCAAAGCGAACTCTCTGGGTGCTTTCAGAGAATTTATCGTTTAATAGAATAAGTTTGAGGCGTCAGCGGCTTCCTCTGGTGAGGGTTCGGTGAGGATGTTCGATTCTTGGAGTGGAAGAAGGCAACCCGATTTTAATAGTTGTTCAAGAGCATTTGCGATGTTGTATTTCTTCTTTGAACCAAAATTTTCGATTGCCACAACAAACAATTGGGGAATGTATACTCGCCCGTTAGTATTGGCAATTTTAAATGCCAAGTCGTAAATCTTTCGGGCAAAGCCCCTCGGAGGCGCCTCTGCACACTCATAGGCAATTAACAACTCACCATGAAAGCTACGCTCAACAATCTCCGATGCGGAATCAAAAAGGTCGATACGCCCATCAAAGGTTTCTAACTCAGTGGCATACTGGGAAACAAATTGTGCTGTAAAGTTGGCTAATGACTCGGTCATTTCTTCGGTCGGTGATGCATCTAAGATTAACACGCTCACCACATTTTGTCCTTCACGAAGGCTCAAGTGTAAATCCTTGTAGTGGACATCGCGGAGTTGAGATTCTCGGTCTGCGTCACCTGAGAGTTCTCCATAAAAGGAATTGACTGCTGAAATGAAGCCAGATAAGAGCGCGCTGGGCATCTTACCCCCCGCGAAATCGTAAGTGAAAATCGGTAAACCGGTTTTAGCGTACATAACAAACAGTGCACGAAGATCCATTATTCCCATCAATCGTTGCGCCCACATTCCCCCACTTTCTTCCAAGGCTAGCTGCTGGGCCTGTTTCCTGGGTTGGACTCGCTTAGCATAATAGGTCCAACCAATGGCGACAATGATGATGAGGATAATGATGAATGGAAGCAAAGCAAGGAGTAGTTCGGCCCACCACGGCATTGGCGTTAGGGGTGAGAGTGCCTGAGACGTACTAATTGAATCTACGGCAATTTCGCGAGAACCAGTATAGGTGACTGACGCCCATAAGACCGGACCATTATTCCCGTCTACCCAATCCTCTGCAGAATATGATGGAATCTGGACAAACACAATGGCATTTCCGAAAGCATCTGTTGTGGCAGTCTCTGCTGTCAAAACGAGTATCGTACCATTCCCATACTCAATCCACACCTCGACATCCACATTTGCACCAATAATCGGGGTACTATTTGCATACGTTAGACTAATCGTTATGTGGGTCTCCGTGCCTGGATAAATGAGAGTGGGAAAAAGAATGGTCAAAATGGGGTCATGCTTTGCCAACACATCAAGGCTCAAATTCAAAGTCTGATTTTCATGGTTGGCAAGTTGAGCATATACAACAATTGCATAGGTATTCGGATTAACTCCGGTCAAGTTTAGCGTGAGTCGATACACCCCGTTCCCCAATGCGGACATAGGATGGGATGCCCACACTGTTTCTGCCCAAACAGTTGCGGTGTCAACACCCAGCCCCGTATTAGTATTTGTGTAAGTCACATCAAGAATCAGGGTTTCATTCTCATATTCCGATGGAGTATAATCTCCATTTTCAGGTGTGAGAGCGGTTGCCCACACTAAATGGAATGTCTCCGAGAAATACTGAACTTCATAGTTTTCCACGCTGATATTAAACGAAATAGTCCACCAACCCACGGCAACGCCAGTAGTGATACAGCGAACCGTATAGGTCCCGTCCAAATTATCAACGACATTTATGATGGACCAATTACCCTCCACACCAGCTCCCACAAGTCCCTGGGCAAACCAATCCGTGTAAGTAACCCGAATTATGAAATCGTTATCATAGATGACAGGCGAAGAAGACAGTATTTGTGTGGATGAGGTGGTTGCTCGAATTAGCACATCGACTAGCGCTTCATAATATTGTATGTTATATCCACTGCGTACCACTCTTAGAGTAATATTGTACAAGGAATCACTGATGCTCGTGTTGAGTATGAATTGCACATGATACGTGCCGTTCCCCAAATCAAACGAAATGAATTGCGCAAAGGGCGTATCATTCAGGAGACATGTGATTGTGGCTCCTGGAATTCCTAATCCATCAGATTGTTTCTCATAAGTGACGGTGACATTGAATGCCTCGCCTCCGTCAACACTTGGAGGGGCATCTCCCGTGATATCTGTGGGTTCTCCTTGGACAATAAGTGTAATCATCAAACTATTGTTTTGAAGGTACTGACCGGATTTTGATGCGTTTACAATGAGGTTATGTGTGCCTACGTCAAGGACAGTTCCATCCAAGACAACTGAATAATTACCTCCACCCTCCTCGAAAAGCACACTAAAAAAGATTCCATCTGTGATATTGACATCTGCCCCAGTAATTCCGCCTTCACCTAGTGGTGTTAGCACTGAATAGTTCACTTCCAAGATCACTGATTCAGTGTAATTGATAGTAAGCAGAGTCCAATTGGCAACCAATTGGGTCTTTGACCACAAAGTAAGCGTGAGGTTAGTGGTAGCAGAAGCATAGCCAAGGCGATCTGCGAGGACGACACCCGTATGTATCCCCCGTGTTAGACCCATTGTTCCGGTATTCAAAGAATTGGAATAATAACCCAGTCCAGCATCATTGAGAGGATACGTTGATCCATCGAAAGTGACGTTAACCACGGCATTTTCCACACCAGCTGAAAGGAAGGCGTCTTCAAAATAGACTTGAATGAGAACACTGTCCCCAATTAGACTGGTATATGCATCCGGATCACCGGACACCGTCGTGGGGTACACCAAAGTAACACTACTCAATCCGACGCCCGCGTGGTAACTATTATTCCACACCACTTCACAACGCATCGTGATATTATCTATTCCCCACGAGACAGGGCTGAAGGGCGTAAAATTCATGAATCCACTAACGCTAGGACTTCGAAACGTCTCAAAGACTGATGCATCCGTCTCATCATAGGGGTTAAACCGACCCAGTCCATCTGTGAAGGTGGAAAGCTGGGCTGTAACGTAGAGTGTGTCGTTGATGTAGGCTTCTGTTCCAGTCACATCAGAGAGTCCCTTCCAAATGGTGGGTGTTTGCACATAGTTAGTATCGGTAGAAACCACTCGCCAAAGGGTTCCGTTACCAGCTCCTTCCCCTTCATCGATGAATAACCATCCTGGAGTGGAACTATTATCCTGGTACCGTGAAAACGGGCTCAGAGTTGATCCATTATAGAGGAACTGGGCATCCCAATAGGCTGGTAGTGAGAAGTTCAGGGTTCGACTATTACTGTCAGCGTTAATATTCGGGAACATAACAGAAGTGGAAATATTCCAGTTGGTAATTGAAAATTGATAATCTGCTGCAAAATCGGTGACTCCAACAAACGTTCGAGAAAACAAAGCGACATAGATGTAGTCGAAGGTAATGGGCCAAGATGCTGTAACATTGAAACGCGTCAGAGTACTTGTAGCAGTGAAAGTACGTGACCACCACCCTGAATTACCCGATGCATCTGTGACCGCTGTTCCATTCACTTGCATTGAGACTTGGCTAGGTGTTGGGGAGGTTCCCATTGGTATCAATGAAACATTTAGAAAATAGTCAACTCCAACGAAAACCCAATCTGTTGCATATCGCCAAGCATATCCATTATCGCCATTAGCTGCATCTGTTCGAAACTGCCAAGAAGGTGTGGCTCCTGATTCAGGGACTAGAACAGCAAAATAATAGTTATTATACGTCCCTGTTGTCGAAAGAAAGACGGGGCTTACCCATGTTGCATTTATCCAATCATCAAACGTATCAGTGCTCTCTCCCAAATCAAAGAAAATACGGCTGGACCAAGCAAGATGCGGTTTTGGTCTCCCCCCCTCTAGGGTGGCATTGTAGATTCTCACGTATAGGTCATCATTAGAATCTAGCAAATCGAAGGCATCCGCTTCTACCCTCACCATCACACTATGAAGATGACAAGAATTAGTAATCTGAAGACTCATGGCCGCCCGTATAGTGTGACTACCCTCGCTCGTAGAATCATCAGTTTCAATATCTAAAACAATGGGTCCCGCAGTAATTCCTGAAAAAGAGGCGTTAAATGCCGTCTCCCAATCTACTGGTAAAGAAACGATAAAATCACTAGCGTCATCAGTAGCAGTTGGAGTGCTCATTGTCTTGTTATAGGTCGCTAGGATGCTAGTAGGATTTCCACTCCCCCAATATTCACCAACAGGAACACCACCCCCGTATGGCGGTGGAGGGGCATTTTTTGGGCTAATCGAAGCGGCTTCATCAAGATTAGCTGATGAAATCGGGTAAATAGCAAAACAAGTGAAAAATAAAATGAGAAGAAGGGCTGTGGAAATCTTCAAGGATTGTGCCACACGATTTCACCGCATATCCGCTGGATGTAGCTGCCACTTCACTAACGACCGTCGATGGATGACTTTTAGTTCTTTCTTTAAAGAACGGCTTTTCTAAACGGCTCTGCGATTTTCGCACCTATTCTCATACTGAAATAAGTCGGTTTTACTGCTCAGTGAAAGCTAAATAGTAATTGAAGCGAAGAAACCACCTACAGAAGGGATGTACGTTGCTAAGCTTTGATGAATTTAAAAAGGTTGATTTTCGAATTGCCACGGTTTTGGAATCAGAACCTGTGCCAGGGACAAAGAATCTCCTGAAACTCCAAATTGACCTTGGAGAATTAGGAAGACGCCAAATTGTCACTGGATTAGCGCAATATTATCCTGCTGAATCCCTAGTTGGGAAACAACTGGTAGTGTTGGTGAACCTTAAACCCGCAGTGTTTCGAGGTGAAAAATCAGAAGGCATGCTACTCGCCGCTGAAGTGGGGAAGCAAGGTGATGCTGATTACCAAGTAATCCTTGTTGTGCCTGAACGTGAACTGCCTCCTGGCACTCCAGTCCACTAAAACCCCGCTAGCGCATTCAAAAGCCATGTCTTAGACGAACATGTCATGAGCGCTGCGACCATTTTCTCGTTCTCGTTGTCGGTCAAGGAGCTGCTTGATTTCTTTTTCAATCGCTTCGGCATCAGCCATAAGCTCTTCCGTTCCAATTCCTAAATCGTACAGCTGGTTAAGTACATCAATAGCAACACTGGCCGCTCGGGGATCAGGGCGGCCTCTTTCAGCATAAGGAAGAATGGCTAGGGCGGGAAAATCACGAATTTCATAATTAAGTAGTAACAGAGCCAAGGGCCCGTAGATGCCCCGTCCTTTCTCAAGAATTGGAAGCTCATGTTTTTTCGCAGTTTTTCGGGAAGCTGAGGTAAAGGCAATCCGAAATTGGTCCTCGCCTTCTGCAAATTGTTGGTCTAAACCACCCAGAAGGACGGCTTCTTTCAACCCCTTTTCTTTTGACCAGTTGGCAATCGCTTCGGTAAAGGGCGCCCACTCAGCCCGGTGTGGTTGTAATCGTGTAAACAAGAGGACAAAGCGGTCTTCATACTCATACAATTCAATGGGCATTAACAGCCGGTCACCGCCAATGAAGACGTGAGGGGGTACTAGTGGGCTCATAACACACCCAATTGAGCGTACATTTACTTGATTGGCTAAGTGGCGAAGAACAATATAGCCGGTTTCTCCTAAGGCGCTATGAAATCCTGAAATCAAAATCTTACCCTTTAATTTTACATCAGGATCTTTCATGATAATCTTAATTTCTTCAGCGTACTCCATTACACTCGCCATAGTTTCGTGATGGCTGAAGCTGATGAATATGCTGTTTTAAGTCTTCTTCCCTAATTAGAGAAACTCACAGATTACACGAATTCACATCAACTTCGAAATACATTTATGAAGTCAAATCCGCAAGGCGTGAATACAAATCCCGCCAAAAGAAAAAACTACCACGAGCAGGGGAATTGCCATCGTTGACTGAACTCCACTTCCTAGGTGGCTGCAAAACCATCGGAAGCTCTGCATACCTAGTCAAAGAAAACGACACCTCAGTCCTTGCTGACTTTGGCGCCTCATTCAACGGGCACCCGACATTTCCCCCCATGGCCCGTCCCAAGAATCTCACCGTTGCCCTGAGCCACGCACACCTTGATCACAGTGGTGGGCTCCCTCTCCTCTTCACCAGTGGTTCAGCATCTGTCTACATGACCGCAATTACTCGCGACATCATCCGGGTCCTCCTCAAGGATATGTTGCGGCTAAGTCAATACTTTCTACCCTATGAAAAACTCGATGTCGAACGGCTATTCCGCCGCATCAAAATTGTCAATTACAAAGAACCCATCAACCTGGGAAATGGCATCACCCTGACCCTCTATGATGCAGGACATATCCCCGGAAGCGCAGCAATCCACATTCAAACCCCCTCCCGAGAAGTACTCTATACCGGGGACATCAATACCATTGACACCCAACTACAAAGGGCTGCCCGCATCCCTACAAAAACGCCTGACACCATCATCATGGAAAGCACCTACGCACTCACTGCTCATGAGAATCGCCAGAAAATCGAAGAAGGCTTCATTGAAAAAACCCATGAAACCATCGACAATGATGGAATTGTCCTAGTTCCCGCTTTTGCCGTTGCCCGCGCCCAAGAAATCTTATGTGTCCTCGCCAAATACAAAACCTCCTACCCCATCTATTTAGATGGCATGGCCCGAGAAGCCGCCCGAATCTTCCTCCGCCATCCCACCTTTTTCCGAGACTACAAACTCTTGAAACGCGCTCTAAGTCAAGCTGAATGGGTACGAAATCGCCGACAACGTGACAGAATTCTCAAAAATCCAGGACTAATTGTTGCGCCCGCAGGAATGCTACGCGGAGGAACCGCAGCAATGTATCTAAGCCAAATCATGGATGATCCCCGAAGTGCAGTTCTCATGGTGGGCTATCAAATCCCCGGAACCCCCGGTCGCGACCTCCTCGAAAATGGCTTCTTCGATTATGGCATCGGACCTAAACGGGTCAAAGCAAAATACCAGCTCTTTGATTTCTCCTCGCATGCAGGTAAAGAACAATTATTAAACCTCGGCGGTTCCTTTTCCAACGCATCCCACATCTTCACAGTACACGGGGAAGCCGAGGCTTGCGAATCGCTAGCAACCACGCTTCACAAACAATATGGACAAAACGCTCAAGTTGCTGAAAACGGACAAAAAATAACACTAACCGACTGATGGTGAAACCTCCATGGCTGAAGAAATGCCCGTAATAACCGGTGACCGATACACAATCCTCGGAAACCTAATCATTGTAATGATTTCTGCAGGCTTACTTGGTCTCATAATTTTGTTGTCAGATATTCGATTCTACGCTGAACCCATCTCCGAAGGCGTCTTTGGTCCTGCAGCCGCCATCTTAAATGCCCTCCTCTTTGTAGTGTTAGCCACAGTAGGCGCAACCATGGTCGTCCTGCTCTTGAAATACGGAAAAGAACGCCTCCTCAAATTCATCCTCATCGGCGCCTTTGGCTTCATCGCCGTGGTAATCTTCCTCTACTTTGGCTCCATGTACCTCGTCGTCTTCCAGTTCATCAATCCCATCACAGCAATCTTCGTTCTCTTTGCTTTCATACTAGCATCGATTGTCAATTTCATCACAGTCGAACCAGATTACAGAATGAAGAACGGCGGCTTACTCCTGTTCGGATCCGCCGTTGGCGCATTTCTGGGTGTTGTCCTTCCCGTCTGGACAAGCGTATTACTCTTGGTCGGATTAGCCATTTACGATTATTACTCCGTGAAAAAAGGACCCATACGCAAAATCGTAGAAATGACCGAAGACGACCCCGACAAACTCAGTGCCTTAGCCGTCTCCTCTTCCGAATGGGATATCGGACTGGGAGACGTGGCGTTTTATGGCATGATCGTCGCACTCGCCATCGTCAACCCCATATTCGGCGTACTCGGAGCCATTTTTGCCATCTTTGGCATTGTCGCTGGATTTCTCATTACCCTTAGGCTACTTGAAAAACGAGGTGTAATGGCCGGACTTCCTATTCCAGTCGCTTTGGCACTTATCGGTCTAGCCTTGGGCTATCTGATTCAATGGATCTTACCCCTATTCCTCGGGGTCTGAAAAACACGTAATCCTTGATAGTCCTACACATCAACAATAGGAATCTTCAAGGCTGCAATAATCCGCTCAGCCGTGCCAGGATCCGTTTTGAAAGTATAAAGATAGCTGGGTGTTCTCAGCTTCAATTTCACCGCATCGGGCAGCCGCTTCACTCGGCACTCACTGGCCAGTTCCACGAATTCAAGAAACTCTTCTTCGGTTTGCACTTCACGAGGCATCATTAACCACCTGAGCGAATGGCTACGAGGCAGAACCCAACCTTAAAAGCATTGTGATAATCCGGCACTCCACAACAGCGATTCCTGTCACAAGACAAGTGGTGGGCCGGGCGTGAATTGAACACGCGACCTCCGCCGTTTCCTCGTTTTCACCCACTCAGGCTAAAACCTGTGAGAGCGGCGTCATACCACTAGACTACCGGCCCAACGCTATTACTTCGTCAGTTCACGCCGTTTCGGACGCAAATTCTTCCGCCGACAACGACGACACTTCGTAGCCTTAAACGGATTCTTCGCTCCACAATCACGACAAATCGTCACATACAAAAGATGCTGTAAAGCAATACGACGTTTTTCCGGATCAGCGACAGGCATCATGTTCACCTAATGCGGGTGCGCATCCCCGCGGTTCCTTATAAATTATTTTGCTGTCTTTATCGAAATCAACCGACGCGCTTATTGGGAAGAAAGACACTCTAACACCTATACAGTTGGAGGCCAGGCAGTGTACGCTCATTACGAGCCCTCAGAACAAGTATTCGTCAATCGCGAAAAGCACCTAGAGTGGATGGACAACGCCCTCACCCAATGCCACGACCAAAGTCTCGTTCTCCACCTACATGGAATCGGCGGCATTGGAAAAACCGCCCTCCTCGAACACTGGAAACACACCATCGAAACAAGCCTCCTGCTCGACTGTAACCGCGTTACACACCTCTTTGACCGACTAGAAATCTTAGCTCGAAACGCTGCCCAACTCGGCATACAACTCCGACGCTTCGATCTCCTCTGGTCCATCCGACTTCGCTTCATCAAAGGCATCGAACCCGCCAAAGAACCCGGACGCACCTGGGCCTATGATGTCATCAAACCCCTACCCTTCATCGGCTCCCTCGTCAACATCAGCAAAGCTATCCACACTATCGGCGGAAAACTCAAGGATCGACTCAAACACAAGTTCGGCGATGTTTCAGACTGGCTTAACAACCGCCTTGGATCCGAATATAGTGAAAAGCTCCTTGAAATTCTCTGGAAGGACCCCCGCCACGCTGAATTCCTCTTCTTAGATGCTCTCTTAGAAGACCTCAATGCCCGAAAGAACAAGGATCTATCCCTCCTGTTTCTGTTTGATCACATGGAAGATGTTGATATTGAACGCCTGCAATGGCGATACCGTGGACGAAACATCAGCGAAGTCGAACTCTGGTTCATCTTTCTTTCATCTTTGCAAAACGTCGTTGGAGTGACGGCTAGCCGAAGACGATTACCTGGACACATCAAAGAATCAATAACCATTGAAGAACTCGAAGTCACCGAATTAGATACAAAAAGTTGTCACCAACTCCTCGCTGAGCGAGGGGTTACTGAGACCAACCTGCAAACACAGATCACTAGCGTTGGTGGAGGAAATCCCTTTATTTTGCACACCATCTGTGATATGAACGAACTCGGCAAACTCTCGTTAGATGACATCGAAAGCTTACGCGCCGATACCCTCGAACAAGTTCGCATAAAAACCTGGAGACGCCTCTTCAACCAAGCCAAAGACCTCTCCGCCATCATTGACCGCGCCGGATTACTCCCTTTCTTCAACCGCGAAATCATGAACATCATCACCCCCACCATGAAATCAGCCGACTGGGACCAAATTCTCCACCTCAGCTTCATCCAAGACCGTGGCGATGGCACTTGGACTCTCCATACATTAGCCCGTGAACTCGTCCTTGCCGAACTCGGTAACGCCCTTCCAAGACTCGTTTCTGAAGTGGCGACCCTCCTCGAACAAGCAGCTGCTGATAGTGCAGATCCAACCTATCGCGGTCTGGCAATTTCGGCGAAAATTCTGATAGACGAACCTAGTGCGATTAACGAGTGCTGTAATTTTGCTCAAAAGCTCTGGGAGGAATTTCGTCTTCAAGATGCCATTTCCATGATTAACCTCATACCCTATAAAACAGAAGAAAGCCACGCCATCATAAAATGGTTAAGAGGGCGACTTGTTGGAAATCTATATCGTGTAGCTGAAGCCGAACAAGACTTTCTAGAAGCCCTCCTCCTCTTCAAAAAATTCACAGACAAGGAACCCGAAAAATTCCTGCCCTACCTCATCTGGACCAATTTTTGGCTTCTAAATATATTTAGCATGACAAGTCAATTTGTCCAGGTCGAAGAAATAATTCAACAAAACTACCAATTAATTACACGCCTTTCAAAAATGCAACCTGAACCAATACTAGGATTCCAAGATCTCAATAACACGTTCCTAGTATGGCATTATCATCGTTATGCTCACTTTTTGATGGTTATGGAGCGCTATAATGAAGCAGAAGCTGCATTTAAGAAAAGCTATGAGATATCCCAGGACGGTCTTAAAACAGACCCCTCATATGTTACAGATGTAAATCTTAACCTTTACAATCTCATTCTTTTGTATCTTGAGTCTGGTAGATATAGTGAAGCTGAAAGTACTCTCCAAGAAATGGTAAGCGTTCTATCCGAATATTTTTCAAGAAGGCCATCTGAAGAGGCTGAACTGATCCCTTTAATAACATTCGGGTCGAAATATTCAATTCTTCTAAGTACTGGGGAATTTGAGAAAGAAATAGAAGAATTTAAAGAAATATTCAAATCCGCTCATAAATACTTTGACATTAAAACTGACAAACGGTTCTTATGGTACAGTACGCTGTTCTTTCTCAGATTGGGCATCATGCTCAAACGCACAAATAGGCTCACAGAAGCAGATGACGCCTTCGAAGAAGCCCTGGAATTTGTTAGAATCGGATATGAGAAGGAACCACGAACCTTTATCCAAATTTATGGCATGCTGCTCAATAGTTTGGCTATCTTCCAATGCCAGCAAAATCGTATCTCCGAAGCCACAAGTGGGTTTCATGAAAGTCTAAACATTTTTCGCCAGCTCGCTGATCAAACACCAGAATTATACTTGCCCTATTTAGCTCAGGCAATCAACAATTATGCTATTCATCTTCGACAAACAGGGAACCTTAAACAAGCTGAATCAGCTATCCGTGAAGCTCTAATTATTAGAAGAAAACGCGCAGAAAAAAATCCTGACTATTACCTTTATCAAGTAGCCAGTTCGTTAAACAATATGGGTGTAATTCTAGCCGAGGCCAAGAAATTACACAAGGCAAGAGATGCTCTTTTCGAAGCGTATCAGCTTCGAAAACCCCTTTTCGAGAAGGCTCCTAAGCTTTACTCCCAAGATTACGCAACAACATTGACAAATCTAGGACTAATAATGAAACGTTTGGAAAAGTTGCAGAAAGCAGAGCAGTATTATCAAGAAGCTATTAGCATTTGGGAACCTTTAGTAGCCAAGGCTCCTGAAACCTACCACCGATATCTTACTCAATCCCTCGGAAATCTTGCATTTTTACATTCAGTCAAAAAGGATTCTTCTGATGCCTTTGACTCAATTATGAAGAAGCTTCAAAAATTGGGTGTTTCCTCGCTCCCTAAAAACGAAGTTTGGATTGAAAACGCGGAAGAGTATTTCCGAATTCCAGATTAGTGATGCAATTTAGGAGAAAATACCCCAAACAGTTCAAGTTTCTAGAGAATCTTTTGTAAGGCTTCATCAACATCGATGGGGCGTTCAATGACCGTTGCACCAGCTTTGCGAAGCGCTGTGATTT
>Ga0209636_10003078_pt1 | contig 16996 bp, 14 predicted proteins | sample DeeMarSWOR152_54_FD_187464 | JGI IMG/M metagenome (GOLD analysis project Ga0209636, IMG submission 187464) | Marine sediment microbial communities from White Oak River estuary, North Carolina - WOR-1-52-54 (SPAdes) (version 2) | ecosystem: Environmental > Aquatic > Marine > Intertidal zone >...
TTTTACATGGCGATAGCCATGCTGGAATACTCTGCCAAGTATAAAAAATCTAGGAAAACAATAAGGGAATATGTGCGTAAATATTTGAACTGGCTTTTTAAGAAAGCTCAAAAGATTGACGGGTCTTGGGCGCGTTCTCACCTTGTAAGCGGGGAAGTTAAGGATGATGTTTTTCAGTTAGACCAGCAGTTATACCCATTGTTACTGGCCGTTCTTTACAGTAAAGTTATGATGAACAACTTTCTTTTAGAGGTGTATCTAGAGAACATAAAAAAGGCTATCGATGTAGTTGAAGGATATAAGCACCCCCAATTACCATTATATAGAACAGAAGAAACACCAGCAGATGATTTAGTTTCATATCCGTATCACTTTTCTTCCCAAGTAATTGCCTGGACGACTTTTTTCCAGCTTGGAGATCATTTAAAGGATATAGAGCCTAAATTAGCAACTTTCTGTGAGAAAAGAGCGTCTGAAATAAAAGAAGCAGTCATGGAAAAAATGGTGGCAACACACCCAAAATTAGAGAAAGAAGTTTATGTTTATACCACAGATCTTGCGAGCAATTATGAGTTTATTCACGATGCAAACGACCTGCCCACCATTCTCGCTCCTTATTTCGAATTTTGTGAAAGAGACGATCTGGTATGGAAAAACACCATTGAATTCGCGTTCAGTAAAGAAAACCCTGCCTATTATCCAGGGAGTTTTGGTGGCCTTGGGTCCCACCACGCACCAGCAAAGTGGACTCTTGGAGATATCCAAGAACTTTTAGCATACAACCTCCTAGGGCCACCAAGAAAGGTAGAAAAAGCCAGAAAAAAACTTAGACAGGACATAATGGTTGATGGACTATTCCCCGAAACAATAGACCCGGAAATAGGGATCCTGTCAACCCGGGCATGGTTTGCATGGCCTGGAGCAGTATTCGCTTGGGCATTGACAAGTTGGCGCTTTGCAGAAGTAGGATACTATTAGAATAAAAAAGAGAGATCAACTTTAATTTGTTTTTCTGTCTTTGGCTTTTTATTTGGATTGTTTTCATTTTTTATTTTGTAACGATAATGTTTTTGATGGATCTTTCCGTTGATATATTTGTATGGCTTTTAAGGTGTAAACGTTGGTGTGGGAGAAAAGCGGAGAAGAAGGGATTATTGGTCCTGCAGAAAAGGTGAGACGTGCCCAACATAAGAAAAACGTTTTGTTAGCTCTTGCAGAAAATTTTCAAGGGTTTTTAGCGGGGGAGGTTAAGAAAGAGACGGGTATTGAGCCTCATTTAATCGCGATACACGATGTTAATTTTGTGGCGAAGGCGGGGAGGAGTGCACGAGTGAACTTGGTGAATGTTAATTTTAGGTCGGAGCAGGGGATTCATAAAGCAAGTTTAGCGGTTAAGTTCTTTAAAGAGAGGGAGATTAATACTAATGAGGGGCAGGAGAAAGTTTTAAAAGAGTTTGAGCGTGCTTTGGAGTTATATCGTAGGCTTGAGGGATATGAAAAAGTGAGAACCCCCAAGCCGTTGTATAATAACCCTGCTGAGAGAGTGATCGTTTATGAAGGAATCAGGGGGCATTCTTATTTAGAAGTCCCTATGGATCGAAATAAAAAAGCACAGCTTGCGGGTCATGCTTTAGCCATAATTCATGGTTCTACTATCAGGGCAATAGATATTGAAAGGTTACAAAAGTTATCTGCGATAACTGTAATCAAGTTACCAATATCAAAATCAAAAAAGGAAGAACTTTTAGAACTGATCAAACCACAAATTAGCTTACTAGAAAATTCTAGTGGAGGAGCCATGGCTTTTGGTGATTTTCATGCAAACAACGTCATGTTTTCCACCGGAGTGAGTGAAAAAGAAAAGAAGATTGAAGAGATTACGTGGGTAATAGACCCAGAGTATTTTGATCCAGAGGAGGAACATATTTGTAGGTTTGAGGATATTGGCATCTTTTACACCATACCCACTCTTGAGGAATACATTAAATTTGGAACGCTTTATGAGGTTTACAAAGATATTGAAGCTTTCCTTCAAGGTTATGACTCATTTCTCTTACAAGAAACTTGTATGAACCTAGAAGATCTTTATCCTGAGGGCATCCCCTTAGATTTTCACATAGCCCTAGGAAACATCACTTATGCCCTCGATTTATTCTATCAAAAAGGAGACAAGGGCAGATACATAATTGAAAAATGTATAAAGACAGCAGAAGAAATATTAAGAAAAAAACCTTTCTCAAGCCTAAAATACAGAAAAAAATGAAACAAAAAACGAAAAAACTAAGGACTGTTATATATCGCGATTTTTAATTTTAGTCAATGCGACCCTTCCAAGCTAACGCCGCAGTAATATACAACAAGAAAGCAGTAAAGCATGCGTATGCTAGTTGAAAGCTTATTGAAGATAATCCTTGATCTAAGTGGACCACTCTACGCAATGCATCATTTGTCCAAACGTACGGAATGAATTTTACAACCTCTCGTGTAGTTTCGGGAAATAGGTCAATAGGTTGCAAGATACCGGTAAGAAATATTAATGGTACCATGAAGGCGAAATTCGAGATTACTACAGCGCGCTCTGAGATATTTCGTACTGAAATTACTAGGCCGATACCGATTGTGTTTACTGCTATTAGGGTTGCTATGATAAAGATGAGAATGAGGTTACCCATGATTTCAACGTTGAAATAGAATTTTACAATTAAAAGGAGTATAATTGTCCTGAAGATTGTTAAAATGATGCTTGAAAGCGTTTTTCCGATGAATAAATCCCATCGTGATATTTTTGAGATGAATAGACGGGTGAGGGTGCCTTTTGATCTTTCCCTGGCTATTGCACCTGCAGTATCATCGAAACAGGAAAATACAAGGGCTAATCCTAAAATTAGTGGTACTGCTGCAGCCCTTATAGGCATATCACGGCCAGTAATTGTTTCGTCTTTTATAGTTAAGAAGCTTGCTTGACCTGAAGCTATTTCGTTTTCTGCAAAATCTGCTACTATTTTGCTTATTTTTGATTCTAGATATGGTGGGACTATATGTTTGCTATCGTCTGATTTTACCAAAATAAATGCCGTTGCATTATTGAGAATAGAGTAGGAAAAATTATGAGGTATTATTACTGCTCCTGCAACCTCTCCCTTTTCTATAAGTTCATCAGCCTCTGTTACTGTCGAAGTGTTAGCTTTTAAGTAAACTAGATCACTGTCCTTTAGATATTGTGTAAAAAGATCGCCGAAAGGCCCTTCGTCTTGATTAGTTACTGCTATATCAAGCTCTACTGCAAGAATTGGATCACCTTTTGAATAAGTTAATCCAAAGGCTAAAAGAATGAATACTGGAACAGCAATGGTGAAAAAAAGACTTGTCTTGTCCCTTGAGAGAGAAAGGAACTCCTTTTGAACTATTTTCCCTATTTTTATCAGGGATCTTATCAAGCTTTTATCCTCCATGTTTCTCTGTGATCGAAATAAAGGCTTCTTCTAAGGTAGGAAGGAGGGGATTCATTCTCACTATTTTGAAACCGGAGTTAAGGAGTTCTTTCGCTAACTTATTAGCAGTTTCTTCATTCGTTTTAATCGTGTATTTTGTGTCTTCTGAAATGAGGGGGGCGCCAAAATCTTGGGCAATCTTTTCTAATTCAGCCTCTTTATTGCTAGGACGCGATACTTCGATGATCCAAAAGTCATTCTTCCATGCTTTTTCTTTTATTTGTTTTGGTGTCCCAGTGTCTATGATTTTGCCTTCGAGTAATATTGAAAGCCTGTCGCATAAAACTTCAGGCTCAAAAAGATAATGAGAAGTCCAAATCACGGTCTTCTTTTCTTTTTCACTAAGAAATTTCGCTATTTCACGAATTTTTATAGCAGTGTTTGGATCTAAACCTAAAGTAACTTCGTCAAAAAACAAAATTTTTGGGTCATGTATTAGGGATACTGCAATAGACAGTTTGCGACGCATTCCTGTAGAGAATTTTCCCGCAAGACGGTGTTGGTGTTCTTTTAAATCGAAAAACTCTAAGAGCTCGTCTGTTTTCTCCCCTATTTGGGTTTTTGATATGTTGAACATGGAACCCCAAAAAAAGAGGTTTTCACGCGCTGTAAGATAACTATAGACATCAATCCCCTCACTTACTACGCCTACAACCTCTTGAACTTTTCCAGGATTTTTGCACACATCATTTCCATCGATTATCGCTTTACCCTCGTCAGGTTTCATTAGACCGCTGAGGATTCTTATCAGGGTAGTTTTTCCCGCCCCGTTAGGCCCTAAAATGCCGAATATTTCACCTTCATCGATGCTGAAAGTCACTTTTTTAAGAGCAACAATATCTTTAAACCGTTTAACGATCTCCTCGACATCAACCATTCTCATAAAAACTTCCCCATTTTTAGTATCCCGTTAAAGCTTTGTTTTTCGGGGCATGTTTTCATTTTCTCTTTCTTGGGAAGAGCTGATCCTTTTACCATTAGAACCGTATAAGAAGGGAACTATTACGATCTCCAGTTTTTTTAGGTCCCTTTTCTCCCGTATTTTGTTTATTTCATAAGCACGGTGTTTTGTTTCTTCGGTTACTATGATGGCTTCAGCGTTTTCCAAAGTTATGCTTGGACCATATGGGTCATCTATCTTAACAATTGTTGAATTTTCAAAAACATTTTCTTCTTTCAAAAATTTGATCAGGTTGGTTAATCTTTCTTCATATTTTTGGATTTTTTCAGGAAAAGGTTTGTTTTTTATCATATTATATGAAGTTAGCCCTATAATTACCCTTTCCCCCCTCATTAAAGCCGCTCTAAGAAAAGCTTTATGGCCTTCGTGCAAATGATCAAAAGTACCTCCACAGATCACTAATCGATATTTTTTATCAATCATATATCGCACCTTATAAGGTCAAAAAGAGGAGAGGGCTCTTAATCTTTTCAAGCGCCGAACTTTTTTGATCTATTGATCAGATCCAAGATTATGGGCATAACTTCTGTACCTTTTATTCTTCCAAGCATTCCTTTGCTCATCTCTTTTTCAGTGCACTTTTCTGCGAAGTCTTGAAAAACTCTGAGAGTTGGACCCCACATGATTATGGGGGTGGGGTTGGCTGTGTGCTCCGCTATTTCGGTGGAGGTTGTGTGGTCGCTAAGGATGACGAGAAGGGCTTTTGGAGGGATTTTGCTTAGAATTGTTTCGATCATTTTATCCGTTTTTTCTAGGGCGGTTATTTTTGCTTTGTAGTCTTTGTCGTGGGACACTTCATCTGTTGCTTCTATGTGGAGTAGCACGAAGTCATGGTCTTTTAAAGCTGCTACTGCTGCGTTGCCTTTCGCCTCATAGTTTGTATCTATGTAACCTGTAGCGCCTTTAACCTTTATAACGTTCATGCCTGTAAGATAACCGAGACCTTTTATTAGCCCTATTCCTGCAATACATGCGCCTTTAAGCTTCCATTTTGAGTAAAAATCTTCAAGAACAGGGGTTTTTCCCGCACCCCTTGGCATAATGACGTTTGCTGGAGACGTGTTCGCTTGTCGACGAGCAAGGTTTACAGGATGATCCTTTAACACTTCGTAAGTTTTTTTAACAAACTCGTTAACAAGGGCTGATGTTTTTTTTGCTTCCGCATTAGTATTCTCAGGTCTTGCTTCAAGGAGTTTTTTTCCCACTTCCCCTGGATCAACGTCAGAAACATAGGGTGAAAGATCATCACCCCTCAAAACTAAAACACATCGATAATCGGCGCTGTTTCTAAAAATAAACTCTACTGATGGATCAGACAAGCTTATCCTTTCATTTATCACCCTTTCTAGTTCTTCTGTACCTTCACGAATATAGTCTGCTGTACGGTTTATAAGCGTGAAATTCTCATCAACAGTTGCATAGTTGCATCGCAAAGAAATATCTCCAGTTTGTAAACTCAATCCCGTGCCAGCAGCTTCAATAGGACCTCTGCCAGTATAAACTTTATAAGGGTCATGCCCTAAGATAGCTAAATGAGCAGTATCTGAACCCGGAAGCTTGCCGGGGCCCAAAGAGTGAAGCAGCCCACACATACCTTCCTTCGCAATTTTGTGTATGTTAGGAATCTCTGCTACCTCGAGGGGAGTTTTTCCCTCTAGGGTAGAGAGGGGTCTGTCAGCCATTCCATCTATCACGATCATTAGGCATTTTCCTTGCATAAAAATCACCGCAAAAACCAACGAAATAGAGCGGGATATATATAAACAAATAATTAGATCGAAAACAGGGCTTTTAAATATTTCAATAAAAAACAATAAAAATTAAGAAAGATAATAGGGGTTTAAGGTGGGGAGAAGATGGTTAAAAGGTTTTTAATGCTTTTTTCGGATTTTTGCTATGAAAAAGCCTTCGCAATTTATCTTATCAGGTAGTAATCTTTGAGCTTCAGGCATGTTAATAGCCGGTTCTCCTAAAAAGGGCTCTGTCCTTTCAAGGTAAAAATCGGGGTGGTTTTGCAGAAATTTCTCTATGATATCCTCATTTTCATTTTTAATTATTGAACATGTAGAGTAAACGAGTGTTCCTCCAAGTTTTACTGCTTTTGATACGTGGTTTAAAAGTTTTATTTGAAGTTTTGATATCCACTTTGTGTATCTTTTTGTTAATCTCCATTTGTTTTCTGGGCGTGAACCTATCGTCCCACTACCAGTACAAGGAGGATCTAAAAGGATTTTATCAAAAGTTGCTTTAAGGGGTAACATATTAGCGTCTGCAATTATGAGTGAAGTGTTTTTTACAGTGAAAAGTTTTAGTTTTTTATGAAGTTCTAAAGCCCTCCTTCTCCGTATATCTATGGCCACTATACGTCCCCTATTTTGCATTAATTGAGCGATGTGGGTTGTTTTTCCCCCAGGTGCAGCACAAGCATCTAAAACATCATCCTCTGGACTAGGTTTAAGGACGTGGGACACAAGGGTTGAAGCGAAATCTTGTATGAAAAATAAACTTTCTTTATACCCTTTAACCCTTGGCAGAGGTACTTCTGTTTTAACCACATTAAAAACGTCGAGCAAAGGTGTTTTCTCTAACTGCATTCTGTGATCCATTTCGAGAAAAGTATCAGGGCTTATTTTAAGCGTGTTGACCCTTATGGTTCTTTTTGGAGGTTTTCCAAGGTTAGACATTATGGATTTTGCCCGCGCTTCTCCCCAAACTTCTATCAAATGTTTTACAAGCCATTTTGGCATAAAGTATTCCAATGCAAGGACATCATAACGATCCGATGTATTTTCAATTATGGTGGATGGTTGTATTTTTTCTATCCTGCGAGCTAAAGCGTTGATAAGTTGTTTATCTTTCTCCTCCATATTTTGTCCTATTGAAACTACGGCCTCATTGGTTGCCAAGGCAGCGGGAACATTTTGAATGTGCATTTGGTAAGTTGCAACCCTCAAAACATTCAACATAAAAGGATTCAAATCTTTTAATGATTTATTGTTTAAAACTTCTTTTATTATCCTGTCTAAAACGTTTCTCGCTCTGAGAGTTTCAAAAACAAGGGCATGAACTGCAGAATGAGTTTTCCAGTCTGATATGGCAAATTTTTCAGCCACTTTTTTAATAGCCTGGCGAGCAGATAAACCGCTACCGATTAACTCGAGACTTTCGGCAGCTATAAACTCCCGGTTAACAGCGTTTTTAATGCTTACCCACTCCCTGTTCATATATAATAGATAAATACAAAAGATAAAATAAACATTACGATTGTAAGATAGGAAAATGGGAAACCCTATTAGGTGGAGGCATCTTGTTTGGCGACGATGAAGGAGGTGGTCGAGAAGATAGAAGGACTATTTTCTCACCACCTTGAAAGACCTATCGGGATCCAGATAGGGGATATTTCGAAAAATGAAATGGAAAAACAAAAGATTTTAAACTGTACTGTTGCTTACGCCGTTGATCGTGTTTCTGTAACTGAAACACTAAAAAAACATGCAAACTTACTAATACACTACAAAGAGTATAGAAACATGTTTTTGGGCGAAAAATTAAACCTCACGAAAGCTTTGATACGGAAAGGTGTCAATCTCTACGCTTTAGGAAAGGCTTTTGATAACGTTAAAAACTTCGGACCCAACACCGATATCCTACAAAACATGCTAAAAGCGGAGATACAAGAACCAATAATTGCTCAAAATGAGAATAATGTGATAGGTTACGTTGCAAAACTATCTGCACCCACTAATCTTTACGAAATAGCTACTACTCTAAGTAAAAATATTGGGGAGAACTCCATCATACAAACAGGAGAGAGAAAAAAAGAAAAATCAATAGATTTACTTGCAACCATCATAGGATATTCAATAAATTCTGAAATAGTTAATAAATTGATGAAAATTTTAGACAAAGCTTCCCAAGGACTTGCAATAATAGCTTCAAAAATAGGGTATGAGGAAGCAAATGATCTCCTCAACATAGGAGCAAATATAGTAAAAATAGAGGAACAACCAGCAATAAGTTTGAGCCTAAAAAGGCTTGCAATGAACCTAGATCTCGAACTAAGATCTTTAGAGGCTAGAGCTTATTACGTCGAATCAGAACGCCTACTTTTCCCCTTCACAGAGAAAGAATAAAACTAGGATCAGGATCTTGAGAAAAGGCTTCGTATTCAAGAAAAGTTTTCCAAACCTCGTAACAATCACAAACCGCACCAAGCATTTCTGGATCTTGGTTTAAACTTGTTTTTCTTATAGCTTGTAAAACCTTTTTATCGCACTTGCCACAATTGTGGGATCCTCTACTTTTTCCTCCTGCAACAGGGTCACAAATAATTCTGTCGACATCGCTTTTTATTTTGTTAAAGCTTTTTTTCAAAACCTCTATTATGCTCCAAAGCCAAGGGGGACGATAACTTTTATTTTTCCAAAGTTTTTCAACTAATGTGCCTGATTGAACGTTACAAGGATTAAAAGATATGGATTTTGCCCCTACTTTTGAGGCGTCTATTGCCGATTTTATAGCGTCATTTATAGCTTCTTTTTCTGATAAAAAGGGTGGTTTAATCAAAATGTAAGCTTTTACGCGTGCCTCTCCGTCAATGATTTCATGCACAACTTTAGAAAAATCTTGGAAAGAAAAGCCTTTATTTATACACCTAGACCTTACAATATCGTTACTGGTTTCAAGACCTATTCCTACTTCCAGGGTCTTTCCATTTAGGATGTTTACTGTTTCCTCTATTTTTTCTGATGTTACATATTCAGGACGGGACTCAACAACGACTTCTGATACATTTTTATACGTAGAGATAGTTTCAAAGATTTTTTTCTGTGCTTCTTTTGAAAGCTCGGACTCATCAAAGAAACTGCCACTAGTGAATATTTTTAAAGCTTCAAACTCTTTGTCAAGGTTGTTTTTCAAAGTTTTCTCAAACTCGTATACAAGTTTTTCACTATCGCATACACTTTTAGCACCATATTTTACTGCGTCGTTTATGTAACCGCACATAGAACAGCCGCCGCTTTTTGAAAGAGCCCATGAACATCCCTTTGTTGGTAAAATAATGGTTAGAGCCTTTCCAATACCTTTCAATAAACGATCCTGTTCTATCCAATATTTAACGCTTAAAACTTCTTTCTTCTTAATCTTTGATAAGTGATAGCTTCTTATAGCTTTGATTTCGTTAGAGAAATCGGGATCTTTTAGGCTTCTTGTCTCAAAATTTTTTACTGACATTTTTAGGTTTCATCCTGTTTATTTTTGCGTCTTATCCGCACAGCAGGACCCTTCTTTGCCATCACCATCTGTTTACCGCTTAAAACAGCTTTTCCCACGGCTAAAATGCGCCTATCTTTATTCACGATAAAAACTTCATCTTGGGGTCTTATTTGCTTATCAGCTTCAGATACGGCGACACAGTAAAGTGTTCCTCCCTCTATCTTATTACCATCAAATTCCACGAAATAAAAACCTTTTTCAACCAACTTCTCTCCCCCCAAAAAGGTTAGGGCAAGTAAACCGTCCTCAGGGACAAGAGTGGCAACTTGTGCGTTATTTATAAAAAACCGTTGAACACGGGGATAATTTCCCTCAACTTTTATTCTCATACTTGGGGGGAGGAGAATGTTTCCCACACCACTTCCAAACTGAAAATCAGCAATCATCCTACCCCTGCCTATATGAAAAAGATTAGGATTAGAAACAGCATTATTTCGATCTTTTAAAGCCTCGTATACTGCACTTTTTAGCCTTTTTAAAGAGCCTTCAGCCTTCGGAGATTCACCGTTTAAACAGGTAAATTCAACATCTCTACTCAAATAATCTGACGCCTCCCTAACAATTTCTGCATAAACCCCATCAACGTGAGCAAGAAAATGGACATCTTCCCCAAAATTGCTCAAATAATTGCCCATTACTTCGGTTACTGTCTTTTTTTCTTCCCAGTCCCAATGCCCCGTCACCGGTATTTCATACTTAGAAGCAGGGTAAGTCAGTTCAAGCTCCCTTGGAACAACTCCCAAGGGAGAAGTTAAGATGATCTCGTGTACCATTTTGATCTTTTTCCTTGCTCCTCCTTTTATAGATCGAAGGAAAAACTTGTGAGACTTTGAAAAAGAGTAGGGTTTTCTAGCAGAACATGGCAAAATCACGACGATTTTTACATGTTTTGGAGGCTTACACCGTTCAATAATTCTTTTTCTCCATCGTTTAACCATAGGACGATAAAGAGAATCTGAACTAGAGCATAAAAAAACAGACTTACGACGAACTGGAATAGCCTCTTCTACTTGACTGGAATAATTTGAATCACGATCAAGAATGCGAAGCGCCCCCTTAATAGAGGGTGAGGCGTGTGTTATTGCCTCCACGCTTTCCCTGAAAACCTCTCCTCGGATATCCTCTCTGATCGATCTTATCTCGCTCTTATAAACCGAAAGATTGTGGGCAAGTAAAAACTCAAAAATTTCCTCTCTACTATGTTTAAAATCTGCATTTAGGTCAAAATTTTCACAATGAGTACAAGGACATGGAAGCTCCTTCAACCCTTTAAAATCAAGGACTTTACTAAAAGTTAAGTAATTTTTTTGACTTGCAGCAATATATGCGACGGAATCATCAAAAATGTCCACTCCGAGATAGGAAAGAAAACGCATAAAATAAGGAGGGATAAAGGAGCTTAAATGGAGGACGGAATCGGGGGTGCAGATGTTTTTAATAACGCCAACTATTATATCAATCATTTTACGAGGATTCTTTAATAAACTAGAAACTCTTTGAAGTATAAAATACCTTAAACCTAATTTAACGGCTTCTTTTAGAAGATAAGAAATTTTAGAAGGCTCTAAATTACAAGGTACGGGAAAAGCTAAATCTTGAGCATCAAATAACTTTTTTTCACAAATTAAATTCTTTACAAGGTTCAAAAGATTAACAACGTCTCCCTCGAAATTTAGAGAAGGAATAGTATACAAAAGGTCTGAATTTTTTTCGGTCTTAATTAAGGCGGGTGAGGAAGATCTAAAATTTTGAGGAATTAGTACTTTTAGGGGGTTTTCTGAATCATCTCCTACCCTCCATAGATTTTCAAAAATCGATGGATGAGCAATACAAGGCGTCAAAAAACTGTTTCTATTTAAGTAAATCTTACCGATTCTTGCCAATCCATCCAATTTATGTGCCTCAAAATAAAAATCCTGAGAGCTCAATAAAACACAGCCGCCAAAAAAATAGAAAAGAAAGGATAATAATAACGTTATTGTAATAAGTTACCTCTTAAAAAAGATAGAAAGAAAGTTTAAGAGTTTCTAAATAACTTTCGTTTTTTTAGATTTCTTCGAGTTTTTTAAGGGCTTTTAATATTTCAGAACGTTCATCATCAGCCCCTTCGACTCCAAACTCTGGAAAAGTAGGCGATTGGGGAACAGGTGTTTCAGGCTCCGAAGTAGGAGGTGTAGATGGTGTGGCAGGTTTTGTATCCATAGAGGGGGGAGGAACAGTGGGGATAGACGGCGAAGTTGTAGACGTGGAAACAGAAGGAGTTGTCGATACAGCGGGGGAAGGTTTCACTTCGGGCGCAGGAACGGTAGGGAGAGGAGCAGGTACTTCAGGCACAACACCTACCTCTGAGGACGGTTCTTTTACCATAGTTTCTCGTGGCGCTAAGGTAACAGGGGGATAGATTGATGGCTTTTTTTCTGATTTTTCAAAAGTGATCATCCTTTGTTCTAACTCGGAGAGTTTTGACTCTAACCTGCTAAGCCTCTGATGTATCTCTTTAAAAGCTCCTTTACTAGCTTCGGAGAAAATTCTTAGGGTTTCAAGCATTTTCTGGGCCAGTCTAGAATCTATTTCCGTTTTTTCTTTTTTCTTTCCCATTTAAATACGCCACCAAAAACTGAAAAATAAGAAGAAAGTGAATTGTGAAAACAAATTCTAATTATTATGTACCTACTATCCTAGTACATAAAAAAATTTTGGTTTCATTCTATGATGTTAACTAATGCGTTTAATTTTTGGCTTAATGTTAACAGGATAAATTTTCACATTAGTGCCCTTTTGCCCCTTGTAACGAAGGTTAAAATCGGATATTTCACAATTTGTAGCCTCCAATTTACGCGGTATGTGAAGAGGCGTGGAACAGGCAAAAAAACGAAGGGCAGGATCAAAAGGAAGCCAGCCGATTTTAGGGGCTAAAGCTTCAGCCCAAGCGTGATTCGCAGGGTTATTAGGTCTTGCAAACAAGCCTGTTATTCTCCTTGCAGGGATCCCTACAGCCCTACAAAAAGTAATAAAGAGATCAGAAAACTCATCGCAATCACCATACCGAGCTTCGAGGGTTTTTAAAGCACCGCGACGTGTACGCAAATTCTCACGAAAAATGAAACCATCTAAAAAGGAGAAAAAACGCCTAAAAATCTCATAAACATCCCTAACTTCCCCAATAATAGAACAAACATACCGCGAAACTTCCGGTGAATCAGCTGTCCAAAAGGGGTGTAAAGGTCGACAATATTTACGTTTAGTGAAAAAACTGACATCATCCAAAGCCCCAAAATCCCTAGAAGTAGGAGGTAACACCACCTTAGGAGAAATCTCTAAATCAACCCTTAATACTTGTACAGCTTTAGGTTTAAGGATGCCCAACTTAAATAAACCAAAAACATTCCCTTGTCTATCTTTAAACTCGCGACACTTGGGAATTGATTTCAAAATTCGCGCCTTAGAAACTCCATGAGAAGTATAAAGTTGGATTTTTGCAAGAACTTCTTTTACTAGACCTCTACCAAAATTTTTTACTTCAAACAAAAAGGAGATATGAAACAGAGGACTACCATTATCAAACATAACAATTATCCCTTGCAAAGCTGTTAAATAACTAATATTCGTAATTATTACGGAATAGGCAAATTTAGGGGGCTAAAATAGATGGAGGGCCCGGGGAGAAGTAAATCTCCCTTAAAAACCCTGGGTGCCAATGGACCCGGCGGGATTTGAATTCGCGAGCATGGTTCAAATAATGAACAATCAGCTACCCGCGGCCTCTGCGTTTCTTGTTTCCATCCTAGAAAAATGCAAGCGCAGCGCTCTTCCAGTCTGAGCTACGGGCCCAAAAAACGGGGACTATTTAAGCCCGATAAAATCATGATAATAATTTAGTATTTCAAAATTTTTAAACACTTTCGGAATTATTTATCTTTCATCTCTATAAAAAGTTGCCCTCTTTCAGAAATGGTATAACACTTGATAAAACGGGCAAAATCTGCCAGAGTAAAGGGAAAACTTAGAAAGCAAAAAAGTAAGGAGGGAGGATCAAACCGGTAAAAAAGCGGACAAAAATACCGAAAGAAATAAGTTTCACAATGGGTTTAGTTTATTTAACAATAACTTAGTGTAGTAAGAAAACATTCCAATCTATTTTTTAATGATTTTTGGGTGTAATCGTCATGGAAGAAAAGGTTAAAGAGCCTTTGTTCGCTGGTTTAGTAGTCTCTGTGATGGGAGATGCTGGACCTCAAATGATATGTAGTATAGCACCACCAGATCTTGACGAGATTACCCTTTTAAACATGAATGTTCAAGGCATGACCCTTTTAGGTTTGGCGGATGGTGTGCCTGAAAATAAGCTTCATGGTCCTGTTCCTGTGCCTACAAGTGACAAATATCAATCGTTAGTATACTCTTTTATTGTAGAAGCTAAAGTAACCAAAGATGAGAGAATGCAAACATTTGGTGTTGATTCTGTTTTATTTATTTTATTCAAGGCAAATCGTTTAAGGGAAATACTTGGATCTTATGGCATTATCGAGTCACTTTTAAGCAGATTGGTTCAAAACATTAAAACTGAAAATGATTTAGCAGACTTTGAAAAAATGCGGGAAATTTTGGACAGTTTAAGATATGCTTCTTTCGGGTTAAAAAGCAGGATATTAGAGATCACGGAAGATGGAGAATTAAAGGAGATAGTTGGAGCAACACCTTCAACGCCGGTTATCCTCATAGTAGATGTAGATAAACATGTTATTTTCGTAGCCCCTGTAGAAGATAATGTTTCCCATTACTATAGATCAATCGGGGCAAAAAGCGCGATGAAGTTAAATTTAAAAGATTATAAAAACGCTTTCAAAATAGAAGCACTAAGTAACATAAACGAGGCAAGACCGCTTCTCGAAAAGTTTAAAATTACACCCATATCCTACCGCTAACTCTATAAAGATATGATTATTTTAAAAACCCTAAAAACAAATCGATTTTTCGTTTTCGCTTTTAAAGTTATTTTTTCTCCCTTCTAATCCTTGTCCACGATTTTCTCATGTCTACGGGGCGTTTATATGTTCCTCTCGGGCCAAAATTACGATTGGAAACATTAACATCAGTATTAACTTCGATATCTTCCCCCTCTAAGTATGAGATTTTCCCATAGCGTCCTACACTTAACCTCAATGAGCCCTTAAACAAGTTAGTATACCCATTATTAATCAGAATTACCTGGCTTTCTTCAACTTCAAACTGATCGTTCCAAAGTGTAAGAAAAATACAGCCAGTATCATCCCCCACCAAAACTTCCTGGAGCACATGCGTAGATTCATCACGCTTAGAAGTTACCGTTTTCGCAGGTTTTTTCTCAACACATTTAACGATCAGGTTTACCCTTCTTGAACCCGGTTTTAGAAATGCAACTTTCGTAATTTTTTCTTCTGTTCCTTCGGAAGATGAGTCTGTCATATTAATTTTATTAAACTTTTAAACACTTAAGATTTTTCCTAAAAAAAGAAACACGCAATATATCTTTAATATTATCTTATCAACACCTAAAAAGGCCGAGAATGATGTTTTTTATCTTTGTTTCTTGCGACAAATTAAAAAAGTTGATACCACCATTATTGATATAAAACTTTTTTGGGAAGTGATGAGATATGAGCCTGAAATTCATAAACTTAGATCCTGATTTCATAATTACCTGGATTCAAAAAGATGGGGTAAACGAAATCCAAAAGGGGAGAAGGGTAAAAATCCTCCAAGAAGTAGAGAGGGTTATTGCATGCGCCGATCTTAATATTCCGACAGATGAAGCTTATCCTAGCTATGTTATTAGGGCTGTTAAACGTCTCTCCTCCATTGAAAATATTTCAAGCCTAGATGGATATCTTCAGTGGGAGCTTCCGGATAGAAGGGTTCTTGAAGCATCTATAGATTTAAGAAAACTTGTCGATACGGTCATAAACCCGGATAGAACTGTGATCGCTACCACCCATAGAGAACGCCCTGAAACAGAGATTCACATAATACCAAATGGTGAAGTACAAGTTATTGGGGAATATGATTCCCTAGAAAATCAAGTGCGATTTTTAAACGATCTTCTTTTTTGCGATGTAGTGCTTCGTAGATGGGAAGATATAAACGAACCCTTTGATCCTCAAGTACTTACAGTATTAGATAACGATAGAGTGCCTCCACAAGGACGTAAGCCTTCAGGTGATTGGCAAAACTTATGGATGACAAAAATACTTGTAAAAGACCCTAAACAAACCATGGGGTATGCCATGAACATAGCAAGAATACACAGGGGAGACCTAGCTAACCTGATCCTTGGAATGATACCAACCGTACTTTCACCAACCTTTATAGACTCAATGAGGGCCCTAACTGACTTCATTTTACCCATCTTTAAAAAAGACACAATGATAGTGATGGACCTCGGAGGGAAAAAAGAAGACAAGGCAGAAATGGCAGCAAGCATAGCAGAAGTCCCGGAATATAGAGACCGTTTCAAGTTCTTATTAACAGGAGTGTTTCTACCAGCAATGCTCCTAATCCAAAAAGGAGAAGAACAAAAAGCCAAAGAATACCTCTTAAAAATTTACAAAAATAAAGAAAAAGAGGCCAAAAAATGCTTTGAATCTTTGAAAAAACTCCAAGAAATAGGAAAGCCAATATTACCATCCCACGTTAACATAGACGTTTCAGAACCCGGAGAAACAAAAATACAACTCCAAGAAAAAACAATAGAAGAGATAAAAACAGAAGAAATAACAAAAATAGTTGATGCCTGGCCCGATGAAGAAGATATCCCAGATATAAGTAGTGCAGCCATTTTTGGCCCCCCCGGCATTGAAAAATCTCCCAAAGGCCTAAGAGAAATGACTGCCGTTTTTGAGAGGGAACAGATACCTGTATGTATTTTTGGTGGAGACACTACAAGGGCTTTAAGACTTGCAAAAATACCTTTTGATCAACAATATTCGATGGGCGGAGCAGCCTTAAGAATAACAGAATATTTGCTTGGAATAGCGCCTATACCCACAGGTCTCTACTACGCCGTAATAGGCACACTAAAAGCAAAACAAGCCTGCGGATTCTAAAAAACCCTTAAATAACTTCCAAAATAGAAGTTAAAAAGAACAAAAAGTTCGCAAAAATGCTTGTTAGCAGAAATTGCGAACTCCGGCAACTACTGATTTGCCCAAATACCCTGGGTTGAATCTTTCGCTATTTACACCTTTTGAACTAAACTGACCTGCTCAAGTTTTGCCAAGATATCAGAAAC
>Ga0209636_10003079_pt1 | contig 16992 bp, 21 predicted proteins | sample DeeMarSWOR152_54_FD_187464 | JGI IMG/M metagenome (GOLD analysis project Ga0209636, IMG submission 187464) | Marine sediment microbial communities from White Oak River estuary, North Carolina - WOR-1-52-54 (SPAdes) (version 2) | ecosystem: Environmental > Aquatic > Marine > Intertidal zone >...
TTCCAAGAAATTTTGTTTCAATATCAATCACATTATTAATTTCAACTACATCGATACTAATTTTTTCAAGCTCATCATTTCCTTGATAACTCTTAGTAACAGCATGCAGTGAAACGTTATTGCTATTCCAGCTATTGATTTTAATCTCTCCGTTGATATTCGTGACTTTCAGAACAGTATTTTCATTTGCTATGTACTCAGCGTTAAACTCTTTTGATACGAGTCCTATACATCCGGTCAATCCAGCCAAGAGTAATAAAAAGATTATTCCAACTATTAAGAGTTGTTTTTTCATACTTTTGCCTCCACCAAATCACCGTCGCATATCTTCTCCTTCTTAATAAAACTATGAGTTTTATTTAATTTAAGTTATTTTGCAAAATTTTTGAATGTTTTTTTGTATCAAAATTTTTTCTCCTTTGGCATAAGGAGGATAGAAAAATATAAATAGTAAATGTTATATATACATAACATAATGTTAGAAAAAACAAATAAAAAGTTATTAGTAACAAATATTGAGTTAGGAAAAACTAATAAAAAGTTATCACTAACTAATATAGAAATGGAGGTAAAAAAATGAAAGATAAATTAGGAATTGTATTAGGCATTGGAATAGCAGCAGCGGTAATAGTGACATTAGCCTTTTTTATACTAAATGCGGGTCATCTTGAATTAAATGAAATATTACCGATAGTGATAGTAGTAATATTAGTAGTTTCTACGTTCTATATATTATGGGATAGAATAAAAAACATAAAAAAGGGATTACCTGCCCAAGATGAAAGGTTAAAAATTACGAATTATAAAGCATGTTACTACGGATTCATTGCATCAATTTGGAGTGCAGTTGGTGCTCCCTTGTTATCAGGAATTCTGTTCGACCATGAACTTCAGGGAAGCCATGTTACAGCCGTTGTTGTATTATGCGGAGGATTAGCATTTATGATATCTTATCTCTACTTGGCCCACAAAGGGGACTAAGAATGAAAACGAGAATCAAGGAACTTAGAGCACGTTATGATCTTACACAAGAAGACCTAGCAAGAAAAATAGGGGTTCGTAGAGAAACCATTTTATTCATAGAAAAAGGAAAATATAATCCTTCGCTCAAACTTGCACATGACATTGCGAAAGCGTTACAGACGACAATCGATGAGTTGTTTATTTTTGAGGAGGATTAAATATATCCTTCTTAATTTCAAAAAATGGTTGACAAAAATGGCTAAATTGATGCGAATTCGGAGTGTTTCTTTTGATACTTCATTTTTACTAAAAGATAATAAACTAGTTGATGACGTAATAAAAGCATTAACCTATGATGGCATTCGTTGTTTTCTAACGTCTACAGTTGTTTCTGAGTTGGAGTTATTGAAGGTTGGGGGTCGCATTACACAATCAGAATATAAACGAGCAATCAAACGATGGAAACATGCAAATGCTAGCATTATCGATTTTCGAAACAGATTATTATCAGATGCTTTTGGAAGAGCATGCGTACAATCAATGAAGAAACGTCATGGAGTAAAAGCCGAGGATATTGCAAACGACTGTAATATTGTTATATCTGCTTTGAAAAATGGTGTCGACCTTTTTCTTTCTGAAGATTTTCATTTTACATCAAAAATTACAAGGGAAGTTATTGGGGAGGTAACCAGCGCTGCTTGCACAGAATATCATCAGATGTGTGATTCGACACTCTTTAGTATTGATTCAAAGACTTTTATAGAGTCATATAAAAGTGGGTGGATCGATCCTGACATCGTAGAATCTCGAATAAAATCGATCAGGAAAAGTGGAAAACGTCTTGGCTAAAGACGTATTAATTTACCATGATATTATTTCTTATTTTGACTCAATATTATTTATATAATGAGGTTTGTTTCATTTTGCGGAATTAATGGAATCAAAGATTGGTTTTGTAGTAAATCCCATTGCTGGTATGGGCGGAAAGGTAGGTCTCAAAGGGACTGATGGTGTTTTAAAAGAAGCTATTAAATTAGGTGCAAAACCTATCGCACCCAACAAGGCTCAGGAAATGCTTATAGAATATTTTGCTCAGTATTCAAAAAAGAACAATATAAAATGGTATACCTGCAAAGGAGAAATGGGAAGAGATGAGTTGATAAATGCAGGTGTTAAAAATATTGAAATCGTTTATGAGCCTAAAAATAAAAAAACTAATTCTGCTGATACTAAAAATGCATGTAAGAAATTCTTGAAAATACCGGTTGATTTAATTCTTTTTTGTGGAGGAGACGGTACTGCAAGAAATATCTTTGAGATTATTGGTACAAACATTCCGATTTTGGGGATACCTTCTGGAGTAAAAATGCATTCAGGTGTCTTTGGAATAACTACCCGTGCAACAGCTATGATGCTTCACGAATTTATCAATAAACACCTTACTATTGGCGATGCAGAAATAATGGATCTCGATGAAGATCGATATCGTAAAGGAGAATGGAATATTCAATTATTCGGAGTAGCAAAAGGAATCGTTGAACCTAACTATGTACAGGTAGGAAAAATGAGTTATGAATCAGTTTCAGATGATGAAATTAAGGATGAACTTACTGAACATATCGAGGATGAAATGGAACAACATTCTGGTTTTCTTTTCCTTTTTGGATCTGGAGGAACAATTGACTATATCGCTAGAAAAATGAATATTAAAAACACCTTACTTGGAATTGATGCTGTTTACAAGAGAAAAATCATCGGCAAAGACCTAAATGAAGAAAAAATTCTGAAACTTCTGGATAAGTACAAGAAGGCTAAGCTTATTCTCAGCCCAATAGGGGCCCAGGGTTTTATTCTTGGTCGAGGAAATCTTCAACTTAGTCCCAAAGTCATTAGAAAAATTGGATTGGACAATATTATTGTTATTTCATCCCCCGCAAAGCTTGCAAATACTCCATTAATCCGTGTTGACACCGGAGATAAGGAATTAGATAGATTGTTTTCAGAATTAGATTATATGATGGTAGTGATAGGCTATCGCTTTAGCAGGGTTGTTAAGATACAAACCAACAACTTTTAATACATTTATTTGTTTCATTGGAACCCTATTTGACATGGGAGGAAATAATTTATGAATCGAAATCCAACAGCATTTCTAAAAGAGGAATATGACGAACTGGTCAAGAAAGATTTTGATTGGAAACTTCGTATCTTAGAAACTGGATCATCTCCTCATTCTGTTGTGGACGGAAAAGAAGTCATAATGCTTTGTTCGAATAACTATCTTAACCTAAGCAATCACCCTCGGCTTATCCAGGCATCAATTGATGCTGCAAAGAAATTTGGAGCGGGATCTGGTTCGGTACGAGCTATTGCCGGTACCATGAAACTTCATATGGAAGTTGAGAAAAGGTTAGCAAAATTCAAAGGAACCGAATCCTCACTTATCTATCAAACTGGATTTGCAGCAAATGCGGGTCTTATACCACAACTAGCAGGCAAAGGAGACATTATCATTAGCGATGAATTGAATCATGGCAGTATAATAGATGGTGTTCGACTAACGAAAACAGATCGTGCAATTTACAAACATAGAGACATGGGTGACCTTGAAAAGGTTTTAAAAGACGCAGATAAGAAATTCAATAGAATTCTTGTCATAACTGACGGTGTTTTCAGCATGGATGGAGATATTGCTCCTATGGATGAAATCGTAAAACTTGCGAATGAATATGGTGCGATGTCTTATGTAGATGATGCTCATGGAGAGGGAGTGATTGGTCCTGACGGTAGAGGAATTGGGGCACATTTTGGAATAGAAGGAAAAATCGATGTCGAAATGGGAACTTTCAGCAAGGCCTATGGTGTTGTTGGAGGTCTTATTGCAGGAAGTCAGGATCTTGTTAATTTCGCGTATAATAAATCACGAACATGGCTTCTTAGTGGTTCACATCCTCCAGCTGTTGCTGGAGCTCAACTCGCGGCTATAGATGTCCTGGAAACAGAGCCTGAGCATGTGAAAAGATTATGGGATAGCACCAATTATTTCAAGAAAGAACTAAATTCTATGGGATTTGATACAGGAGAAAGTGAGACACCCATAACCCCAGTTATTGTTGGTGAATCAAGTAAAGCCAAAGAACTTAGCAATCGATTATTCGATGAAGGTGTTTTTGCACTTCCCATAGTATTTCCTATGGTGGCACGAGATAAAGCGCGGATTAGAACAATGATGAATGCAGGATTAACAAAAGAAGATATCAACTTTGCATTAGAAAAATTTGAGACCCTTGGTAAAAAGTTGGTTATTATTTAGTAATTTTACTAGAGACAGCAATATGCTGTTTCTCCTGTTATGAAACTTGCACAAAGTATAAATAAAAGATGTTAGATTCGTTAAGCAGTATTTTTCCAGAATTTATGGGAGTAGAACTTATATGGAAGAAGATATGAAGAAGACCGGTACTACAATTCTAGGTATGGTATGTAAAGACGGCGTTGTTATGGCAAGTGAACGTAGGGCGACTATGGGCACCCTTATAGCCCATAAAGAGACAAAGAAACTGTACAAAATTGACAACCATCTTGCTTTAGCAACGGCAGGTTTGGTTGGTGATCTGCAGGTTCTTGCTCGTTATCTAAGCGCAGAGGTAAACCTATATAGACTTAAGAGAGGCATAGATATGCCCATACAAAGTGCAGCAACCCTGATGTCCAATATACTAAATTCAAGAAAATTCTATCCCTACTATGTACAGTTGGTAATTGGTGGTTGGGATTCTACAGGCGGTCACGTATTTTCATTAGATGCTGCTGGTGGCGCAATACCAGATAAATACACGGCAGGAGGTTCTGGCTCACCATATGTATTTGGTGTGTTAGAAGATCTTTTTAAGGATGATTTAACATCCGATGAAGGAGTTGATATTGCCCTTAGGGCAATAAACGCAGCTATGAGCCGTGATTCAGCTTCAGGAAATGGAGCTGATGTTGCCATTATAAATGCGAAAGAATTCAAAATATTTTCAGATGACGAAATAAAAACACGTATGGAAAAAATGGGAAAATAGAGCTGTTCATTCGATTTATTATATCAAATTATTAGGATTAATATTAATTTTACAAGGTATAAAAAATGACAGTAGATGATGTTTTAAGAGAATTTAAAGGTAAAATTCGCGGTTCGATACCCGTAAGTGTAGATGTGTCGGAAGTCGAATTCGAAGGGGCATTACTAGTTATTTATACAAAAACACCAGATAGATTTGCTAAGAACAAGGATCTTGTAAAAAATCTAGCAAAGACATTACAAAAGCGCATAGTAGTTCGGCCAGACCCCTCTGTTCTAACAGATATTGAAATAGCTGAAAAGAAGATTAGAAGTATAATTCCAAGAGATGCAGAGATTACAGACATCTTCTTTCAGCCCGATGTAGGTGAAGTAACTATTGAAGCATTGAAACCTGGAGCTGCTATCGGAAAAGAAGGTCAACTTCTTAACGAAATACGTAAGAAAATTAACTGGTCTCCAAAAATTATCAGAGCGCCCCCCATTAAATCAAAAACCGTTCAGGAGATTCGAGGTTATCTCCGCCAAATGAGCGACGAACGAAAAGAAATCCTTAGAAAGATTGGTAGAAAACTTCATCGAGGCAGTTCAGAGGGAGAGAAGTTTGTTAGAATAACTTGCTTAGGAGGTTATAGAGAAGTCGGTAGATCATGCACCATGCTTTCAACCCAAGATAGTCGTGTGCTGGTTGATTGTGGTATCGATGTTTCCTCAGATAATGGCTCGCCCTACATTCACTTGCCTGAAGTCTTACCCTTTGAAAGTATTGACGCCGTTGTTGTTACGCATGCTCACCTAGATCATTGTGGTTTGGTGCCTCTCTTGTATAAATATGGTTACGATGGTCCAGTTTATTGTACCCCCCCTACCAGAGATATGATGACACTCCTTCAGATGGATTACCTTAAAGTAGCTGCTGCTGATGCAAAAAAAGTTCCGTATTCTTCTGAGAATATACGTAACGTGATTAAACATTGTATTACCATGGGATATGGAGATACAACAGACATAACTCCAGATATTCGTTTGACATTTCACAATGCAGGCCATATATTGGGGTCATCTATCTGTCATTTTCATGTTGGAGAGGGTATGTATAATATAGCCTTTAGTGGGGATATTAAGTTTGAAAGGACCTGGCTTTTTAATCCCGCGGTGAATCATTACCCACGATTAGAGGCGTTAATAATTGAGTCGACTTATGGGGGAAGAGACGACTTTCAACCAAGTCGAAAAGAGGCTACCCAACGTCTTAAAGATATTATCCAACAATCAATGAAAAAGAAAGGAAAGGTCCTTGTCCCTGTTTTTGCAGTAGGAAGAAGTCAGGAAGTAATGATTGTTATTGAAAATCTTGTCAGAAATAAAGAGATAACAGAGATACCTGTATACTTGGACGGTATGATCTGGGAGGCAACTGCGATACACACTGCGTATCCTGAATATCTAAATAATAAACTGAGAAGCCAAATATTCCAACAGGGAGACAATCCATTGCTGTCTGAAATTTTCAAACGGGTAGATAGCGTAGAGATGAGGGAGAAGATAATTGCAGATGATAGCCCTTGTGTTGTTCTTGCTACAAGTGGGATGATGAATGGCGGTCCTGTTATGGAATATTTCAAAACCTGGGCATCGGATAAAAAGAACACGATTGTATTTGTTGGATATCAGGCAGAAAGAACAATGGGACGAAAAATTCAGAGAGGAGTAAAAGAGATTCCCATGAATATTGGTGGAAATATTGTTAACCTCTCAATGAAAATGAATATAGAAACCTGCGATGGCTTTTCAGGACATAGTGATCGCAGACAACTAATCGGTTTTATCAACAATATGTCTCCACGTCCAGAAAGAATTGTATTTGGTCATGGAGAAGAATCTAAGTGCGCAGATATTTCGTCTACCGTTCACAAACGACTTAATATAAATACAGAAGCTCCAATGAATTTAGAAACAATAAGATTTGTATAAAGGACTTTTTATAGAGATTCTGCTGTTTCACATATGTAAAGATTCACACCGACATGTGTTATTGACATTTCACGAATAACTTCTGGATCACCTGGAGCATGACTGGTTCCAAGCTCGATAGTATATGGAATGATACCTTTTCTGCCATATAACCAATCACATGCATCACCTAAGGTTGGATATAGAAATATAGATTGTGCAAGGGCGTACTTGTTTATTTTCTCAATTCCTTCACCAATAGAAACAAATTTTTGTTTATGTAATGCAGGTAATTTTGTATAGCCCCAGGGATAGAGAATTAATTCTCCATAGGTATGGTATGTTAAGCATATTTCGATTTGATGTGAATTAACAAACTGTCTTATTGCCCTTGTTTCAGCTTCACTAAAGGGCCTTTCGCCATGGTATACATTGCTATTATCGTTATAATGGGTTGAGCCAAGATAGAGTTCTGGGAAAATAAATAGGAAGAACCATCTATATCCGTAATTTCTGTTTAAATCAACTCCATAAGAAGTAATCTCTCCCTTAAATCCAAAAGGTCCATGGTTAGGCGCACAGTTCTTTCGTGTTCCTGCCTCGACACCATCTGGGTTAAACATAGGGATGATAAATATCTCAGTATTGTTGATTACTTCTCTTACCCTATCTTCTGATGGATCTTCATCAGTAAGTCCATCTTCATCGTTATCTTCTCCATCAATAGGATCTTCATTTACTGAACCATCTCCATCATCATCTGTATTTTCCTTAGTATAGTTTATGACCATATGCTGGATAAAATAAATTAACACTTCAAAAGAAGGTTTTTCATTTCCATGGTGAGCACCCATTAATAACACTTCTGGCTCACTTTCATCTTCTTCTACATTATCAGAGAGTTTAACCATCCATAGGTCCCGTTCTTCATATGTAGTCCCAATTGATGTTAAGGACATAATATCAGAATGATTGTCTGCTAGATCGTGAAGTAGATCTGTCATTTCCTGATAAGTATGATATAATCCAGTGGGAGTTGGAACTGAAATTTCTTTTTCAATATCTTGCAATCGCTTCTCACGTAATTCATTTAAAATATCTTCTTTATGTGACTCAGCAATCATAGCTGAAATGCTGGAGGAAATCAATAACCCTCCTACAAGAAAAGTAATTACAACTGTTGTAATCTTCATATTTTGCCCCCAAATCGTATAGAGTTCAAATAACATATTATGTTTTATATCTTATAAATGTATTGCTAAAAACTTTGGCTCTATTTTATTCAATGATTGCTCGTCTGCTTCCAATACAAAAAACAGCAAGATACGTTGGAAGTTCTTGTTTTCCCTCTTTGAGACTAAATGCCTCATCTTTCATCTTTATGTTAACTGGTTGCTTTACCTCTACCTTAACAGGATCATCTTCAAAAACAACTGCATCCCGTAATGGATCGAAGTCTTTTAGCTCATCTATGTTTATTTTAACTACCTTGAATCCTGTCTTACCATGGAGTGAAAAGGGCAGACGAATCAATCGTTTAATATCACAGGTGACAGGCTCATCTGTCTCCCCAGCACTCAAAGAGACAGCGGTTTTTCGGAGAGCACTATTGAGAAAGAACCTTCTAATTGTTTTAGATTGATCCAACAAACCATCTTTTATTCTACTGACTCTCTCATCTGAAAGTTCTGCAACAAGTTTTTCAGCATCTTTTTCTCTCACGCCATATTCCTGAAGTTTTTGTATAGGATCATCACTTTTTCTGATTTCATTTACTATTTCAATGATTCCTCTGCTTATCCTTCCCTTCCAACCCTTTTGATCTGGTTTAGGCATTGTTAAACTCTTACCACTTGCATAGTATTGACTACCGTACCGTTTTCTTCCTGTTACTTGCTCATGAAAAATAATGGAATCTCGTAAATCCCGTCCTGTAATATAATCTACCAATTCTCTTCTCTCACTGCTGTCTAAATCAAAGATGGCAGGATCTTTTACATGGCAGTGATATCCTCGCCCTCCGCTGAAGTACAATTCAACATTTTTTTCATTGAAGCCAAAATCTCCAAGCAAAAACTCATTAACAAGTTTTTCAAACTCTACTTTAACCTTTTCTAACGATTCGGCATAGCTCATTTTATCTGCATCTGGAAGGTGATCAGAATCTAAATCAAAGATAAGTTCTGCACCCATCCAATTTTTCTCCTGCATTGTAGGTGCGTCTGGTATTTGATAGTATGCAGAAGAATAATAGGCATGCTGGGGAATTTGCTCTTCTAAATATTCTAATAGGGCGTTCTTCTTATCAAATGATAAGTGCCTGATCATACCCTTTCCGCCAAAGAGCAAAAATGCATATTCCCTCCTACTAAACCGATCTGGTAGTTCAAATTTGTTTTTGCTATAATACTCTTGAAACTTTACTTTGAGAAATTCTAAAGATTTCTGAGATGAGCTAATATCTGCCATTGTTAAAAGCACAATAGTTTTTCTGGGTTTAATCTTTATCCAAAAAGGGAGATAAAGTTTTATTACCTATAGGTATTACTGGATTCAATGCGTGATATTATCGAGGACGAACTATTTTCTTCTTCTGTTATAAAAGATCTTCATGCGCTTGACTTTGATTACGTTCCAGAAGAATTACCACATAGAGCTGAACAGCTTCGAAAGTTAGCTCAAATGTTTAAACCTGTATTGAACAATATTGCCCAGAATGCAGTTATAAGGGGGCCTGTGGGTACAGGTAAAACAGCTATTGCAAAAAAATTCTGCGATTCTTTAGTAAACATAGCTAGAAAACAAGGAAAAATCATTGAGTATGTTCATATCAACTGTAGAAAACGATCAACAGATGCTATGGCAATGATTGGTATTCTAACACATTTTGACCAGCGATTTCCAGATCGAGGATTTTCTGTTCAGGAGATGTTACAAATCCTACATAAACAATTAAAGCGAAGAGAAGCCCAGATGCTACTTGTGTTGGATGAGGCAGATGCTCTTTTGAAAAAAAGTGGTTCCAATCTTATTTACAATCTTACAAGATTTACTGATGAAACCATAAAAACAGATAATCCAATCTCAATAATCATGGTATCTCAAAAAGACGTCTTATCAGAGTTAGATTCATCAACTCTTAGTACTTTCAAAAGAAGCAATACCCTAGTATTAGACAAATATGCTCGTGATGAACTATGTGACATTGTTACTCAGCGTGTGGGGCTTGCTTTTCATAACGATACGGTCTCGTCAGATAGTGTTGATCTAATTGCAGATATTGCAAGCGAATTTGGAGATGCACGTTTTGCGATAGAACTTCTCTGGAAAGCAGGAATGGCTGCTGATCAACAACACGTTCAGCTGGTTGTACCTGAACATGTGCGTGCTGCCAAGGCAGAAACATACTCTATAGTTACTGAGACGAAATTGCAAAATCTTGGAAAACATCAACTCATTGCTTTGCTATCCATTGCAAAACGTTTGAAAAAAGATGGCACTGCATATGCAAATACAGGCGATGTTGAAAAAACATATGCAATAACTTGTGAAGAGTATAGTGAGGAACCAAGAGCTCACACAATGTTTTGGAATTATTTAAAAGAAATTGAAAACGCAGGATTTATTACAATGAAACTTTCTGGAAAGGGTCAACTTGGTACAACTCAGCTTATTTCTCTTCCCGATGTGCCTGCCGAAGTACTTAAAGGTAAATTAGAAGGGCTTTTGAGATAGTGCAAATTCACAGTTATTTTTAAAAGGGCACTTCTCACAATATGGTTTCTCCCGGCAATAGGTCTTTGCTAGTCGCACAATTAACGCATGCAGTTCTTTATACAATTCTACTATATCCATTTCTGGAAAGCGACTCTGGAGTTCGTTTTCAAAAAATGATTGAATTTCTTCATAAGTCTTTCCGCTATTTTTAATTGGTAGTCGTTTGCATATCCGTTTAGTGTAGGCATCAACAACAAAAATAGGTATATTTCCAGCATATAGTAACATAGAATCAGCTGTTTCTGGACCAATGCCATTAAGTGATAGCAATTCTTGTCTTGTCATTTGTAAATCTTTTTCGAAAAATTTGTCTAGATTATCGTTATATTCATCATGTAAGTAAGAAGCCAAAATCTTAAGACGTTGTGCTTTTTGGTTAAAAAACCCTGAAGGCTGTATCATAGTTCTTATATTCTCTATATTTTCGTCAACAATTCTATTTATAGTGAGAATTTTGTTTGTCTTTAGATTTGTCAATGCCTTTTCTACGTTATCCCATGCTGTATTTTGCGTTAGAATTGCACCTATCATAATCTCAAATCGCGGATCACTTCTATTCTTTTTGTGATACTGATAATCTACAGGCCACCATTCTTGTTTTCCAAAATGATTGAGAAGATTTTCATACAGTTTTTCTGGAATCACCACCATTTTGCCCAGTCCTAAATTAAAAAAACATTATAATGAACTTTCTACGATTTTCATTATTTTATTACTCTTATTAGTGGCGTTTTTTTGTAATTCTTCTATTTCTTTGGATATATTCTTTACGAATTTTTCATCCTTTATTGAACCAAGATTGATCTTTACATTAAGTAGTGCAGATTCAACACCTGCCTTTGCCATAATAGCAGAAACTGCTGCATCAGTTATTGAATTCTTGTTTCCCTTTTCAGCTACAACTAATGCTACATCCAATATTTGTTCACAAGTTTTGGCTGTTTCAAGTGGTACAGATGCTGCAATTTTATAACCTTCTTGTATTGCTTGCTTTCTCTTCTTGATTTGTTCATCATTTTCCTTTGGCATCTTAAATGCTTTCATAACATCGTTAAACGCGTCCGTATCTTCATCTATTAACTCAGTCAATCGTTTTCTTAGTTTTTCACTTTCATTTAAAACTTGTTTGATTTCTTTCTCTACAGCAAGATATGTCTCTTTTCCTATAGTCAAATTACAAACCATGGAAGCAAGTGCCGTGCCAAGAGCCCCAGAAAGTGCAGCAACACTGCCCCCACCGGGAGCAGGACTTTTTGATGCCAGTTCAGAAAGAAAACTCTTTACGGTCATAGATGCAAGAGGACCAGCTTCCTCAACCATATATTCAATGACTTTTTCCTCAAGCTTAAAGGGATATAGTTGTGAAAGACCAAGTTTATCAATTGCCAATGATAAAAGCTCATTTTCATCAGAAATTTTTAATTTATCTTTTTCAGAATAGAATTTTCCTGCTAGAACAAGCGATTCCTTTGGGACAAGACCTACAATTTCACTACCTGTAACTTTAGCGCCTAATTTCTCTGCCTCTTCTGTGCAGACCTCATAAACATGATGAAGGTTCACTTCTTTGTAGTTAAGAAGATTCATTGAAATTTGAGCGATGTTTTCATCATACATCATACCGCCTGCTTGAACTCCTTTAAATTTACCAGGTATTCTTTCAGGTTTGCCATCAGGACCAATTATCTTATTACCGTCTTTGTCTTTCTTAATGACACCACTTGTTCTAATCTTGCTAGCAATTGTTGATGCAATTGATTTATCGCTTGTGTTCAAGTTAATGTTATATGCCAGAAGTATATCTCTACAGCCAGTAGCAGTTGCCCCGCTTTTTGGAACAAACACTGGTTTACCAAAATCAGGTTTGAAAGAAGGATCCTTAAACTTCTTTTCAAGTGCCTCATATTCACCCTTCCGAATGTCCGGAAGACGAACTCTTTCAGGTTTAGATGCAGATTTTGCATAAAGGAAAACAGGTACACCAAGTTCTTTTGCTATTCGCTCTCCAAACTTTTTTGATAAAGTGATGCAATCCTCATCTGTTACGCCTTTTATTGGAATAAACGGACATACATCAAGTGCCCCCATACGAGCGTGTTCACCCTTGTGTTTGGTCATATCAATAAGGGCTACTCCGACCTTTGCAGCTTGAAATGCAGATTCAAGAACAGGGTCAGGCTCTCCAACAAATGTGTAAACTGTTCTGTTAAAATCGTCTCCAGGATCTACATTAAGAAGTTTCACTCCATCGACAGTCCTTATAGCAGCAGCAATCGCTTCTATAACTGATTTATTCTTTCCTTCGCTGAAGTTTGGAACACATTCGACGATTTTTTCCATAACGACACCGCAAACCCTTAATCTAGGTTACTCTTTTAACTATTTGGGACATTGAAATGAACACAGTCGATATTCTCATCAAAAATGCACAAGAAATCATAACATTGAAAGGACCAAATTCTCCTAGAAAAAAAGAACAAATGAGTAACTTATCAATAATAACCAATGGCTCTATTGCGATCAAAGACGGAAAGATTGTAGAAATTGGAAAAAATCTCAATTATAAAGCAGAAAAAACGATCAATGCCTCAGGAAAAATAGTAACACCCGGCTTTGTCGATCCTCATACTCACCTAGTTTTTGCTGGTTCAAGAGAGTTTGAACTTGATATGAAACTTAAAGGTTTATCTTATATGGATATTTTGAAAAAAGGCGGAGGAATTTTTTATACTGTAAATGAAACAAGAAAAGCTTCAATTGAAAGTTTAATAGAGCAGAGTAAAACTCGTCTTGATACCATGCTTTCATATGGTACGACAACATGCGAGGCGAAAAGTGGATATGGATTGGAAACTAAGACTGAGATTAAAATCCTCAAGACACAACAAAAACTCGATAAGATGCATCCTATGGATATAGTCTCAACCTTTCTTGGAGCTCATGCAATCCCAAAGGAAATGAATTCCAAGGGTTATGTCGATATTGTCATCAATGAGATGCTACCAAAAACCAAAGACTATGTAACATTCTGTGATGTTTTCTGTGAAAAAGGTGTCTTTACCATTGATCAATCATGGATGATATTGGAAGCAGGAAAAACCCATGGTCTTATTCCAAAAATACATGCTGATGAAATCGTTGATACTGGTGGTGCATCCCTCGCTGCTAGTGTAGGTGCCATCAGTGCAGATCATCTTTTAATGTCTTCTGATAAAGGATTACAGGAAATGGCTAAAAAAGGTGTGATTGGCGTTCTCCTTCCCGGAACTCCATTTTCTTTGATGCAAAAAGAATATGCATCTGCGCGTAAAATGATTGAAGTTGGTGTACCAGTTGCTCTGGCCACTGATTTGAATCCGAATTGTTGGACTGAAAGTATGCAGTTTATGATCCAACTAGCATGTCTTAATATGAAGATGACCCCTGCTGAAGCTATCACTGCTTCAACATTTAATGCTGCTTGTGCAATAGGTAAGAATGATACTGTTGGGAGTCTTGAAAAAGGAAAGCAAGCAGATATTATTATCTTGAATTGTCCGAATCATAGGTTTCTTCCATACCATTATGGAGTTAATTTGGTAGAAAAGGTGATTAAGAAAGGTACTATCATACAAGAGTGCTGAAAACATAGTTATCTAGAACACTGTCTAAAGTTAGCACTGTTTTCTACAAATAGCAAATGTTTTTATGTCAAATAAAAATTCCCTTCCGAGGGAGGAGATAATACACGAAAAAAATTAAAAGATATAGGAAAATACCTAAAAGAAACATTATTATTCCTACTTTAATACTATTCATATTTTGGATTCTTTTAACATCCGATTTTTCATATTTTTCATTAATTTTGGGATTTTGTATTTCAATCTTGATTAGTTTGGCTATAGTTAAGATTATATTTACTAATGTAAAAAGAAAACGAAAAACATTCCGAGAATATTTTTTTGCACTTGAGCATCTGATTGGCATAATATCTACCACAATAGTTAGAGTGATTATTGCTAATGGCCAATTAATATATCAGGCAGTGACACTGAAAATTAATCCAAAGGTTGTGAGAGTAAAAGTAAATTTACGATCTGATGCTGAATTAGCGCTAATTTCTCATTTAATAACTCTAACACCCGGAACATTAGTTATTGATGTAGAAGATGCTGAAGATGGTGGAGGTTCATATCTATATGTTCATTTTTCGTATTTGAGATCTAAGCATTTAGGTAGATATATAGAAAGTACCATAGGGCAGTGGGATAGAATGATAGGAGCGTTATTTAAATGATGATCTTTGTGTATTTGTTATTGATTGCTGCAGTTTTATCATCTTATCGGTTATTTGTTGGACCAACTATACAAGATAGGCTTGTTTCTCTGAGTTGCGTCTCCGTGATATTAATAGTTGTTTTAGCGATTCTGAGCATTCACTATAATCAAACATTCCATCTTGACATTGCCATTGCTTTTCTTTTCCTAGATTTTGTTGGCGTAATAGCATTCACGAAGTATCTTGGCCGGGAGAAGATATAATGAATATCATTCTAGAAATTTTGTCTTATTTCTTCATAACAGTAGGATGTTTGGTGATGTTTTCTGCTGCTCTTGGTTTGTACCGATTTCCAGATGTTTATATGCGTTTACACTCAAGTACAAAAGTGAATACCGGTGGTGCGATGACAATTCTTTTTGGGGCAATGCTGAGAAGTGGCATAAGTGCTCTGTCTTTAAAGATTTTTATTATAATAACACTTGTGTTTATTATAACCCCCGTTGTTTCTCATGCAATTGCTAGATCAGCACATTTGCAAAGTAAGACACCTATAGTATCCTTTGAGAGTCATCCGAAGAAGAAATACAAGTATAATCCTGATTATTTAAGGGGTAGACAATGATTGGGGAAGTTCTTTTAATCGTTTTAGTGTTTTTTTCTATTCTAGTTGTTACATCACAGAAATTATTGAGGTCATTGGTTTACCTAGCATCAAGTACCTTGGTCCTTGTTGTCATCTTGTTTCTATTACAGGCTCCAGATGTCGCTATAACACTGGCAGTTGTTGGCACTGGTGCAACAACTATACTTTATCTTACAGTAATTAAGAAAGTAGGAGCATTAAAATGAAAATTGAGACCATTTGGAAATATCTGGTAGCGAGCATTTTGTGTATTTTAGGAATCATTGTTATTATATCAACAATGCCTACATATTCCACTTCTTTTAGTTCTAAGATTTCAGAGTATTGTTTAGATAATTTATCATTAACTGGTGCAATAAATGTTGTTTGTGCAATTCTTTTAGATTTCAGAGCATACGATACTCTTGGAGAAGTCTTGATTATATTTGTGACTATTTCTGGAGTTACACTGTTAGCTGGGAGGAAAAGATGACCTCGAGGATTGTTAAAACCGCAACAAGGGCACTTTTTCCGTTTATCCTATTGTTTGGGGTTTACGTCATTCTTTACGGTCATTTATCACCTGGTGGGGGCTTTCAAGGGGGAGTCATTTTAGCCATAGCAGTCCTTCTCACTGTTGTGACATTCGGGAAATCGAGATTGCAGCCGTTTGTTCCCCATCTGCTATCTGTTGAAATTGTTGGTGTAACCTTATTTGTCCTCGTCGGACTATCAGGTATTGTAAGTGGAAAACAGTTTTTGACAAATCTTGGTACTATTCCATTGTTGAATATTATTATTGGCATAAAGGTATTTGCGGGTGTAGTCCTGATGTATATTTTCCTTGTCGGATGGGAGTCAAAGAATGATTAATGGAATAAATATAGGAATCATCCTTTTTTTAATAGGTCTTTATGGTATTATCACGACTAAAAATGTAATTAAAATCATTATGTCAATTGGTATAGCTGGAAATGGTGTTGTATTATTTTTTATTTCTTTAGGATACGTTTTGGACAGTAGTGCCCCAATTATGGTCTCAGGAATTGGAAGCATTGTTGACCCATTGCCTCAGGCACTTATGCTTACCATGATTGTAATAAATCTCTGTCTAACAGCTCTGGCTTTAACTATTATTGTTTGGCTGTATAATGAATTTGGCACCTTAGATATGGGAGAGATGAAATGATAGAACACTTTCCTATGCTTCTGGTGATTACGCCTCTTATATCTGCGTTGGTTATTGCTCTGATCTCATTAATCTTAAAAACTGAAAAGATTCAAAAAATAATTACATTCATAGGTTTATCTCTTCCATTTTTCTATCTGACATTACTATTTCAAGAATTA
>Ga0209636_10003080_pt1 | contig 16987 bp, 13 predicted proteins | sample DeeMarSWOR152_54_FD_187464 | JGI IMG/M metagenome (GOLD analysis project Ga0209636, IMG submission 187464) | Marine sediment microbial communities from White Oak River estuary, North Carolina - WOR-1-52-54 (SPAdes) (version 2) | ecosystem: Environmental > Aquatic > Marine > Intertidal zone >...
TAAGTCACCGTTCTTCCGTCACCAACGGCTTTTCTGCGAATATGATCTCGAGCTCTTTGAGGAGAGAGGTAACTACGAAGAGCAAATGAAAGAGCTGGTTCGGTGCCGTCAAAAAGCTATAAAGGAAGTGGCTGCCGAAGGAGGAGTAAAGTTAGTAATTGAATTTGCACAGGTTGTCGAATCACCTCTACGTGTCGGATTTGCATTGGGGACAATAGCAAGCCCAGAAGAGGATAGTATCGTCTTACCATCCCTCGTTGATTCTAAGCAAAGGGAACTTGCACAATTCGCGGGAGGTTATGTAAAGGGGAGGTTTAGCAGTGAGGGCTGGGAGTGGGTAGACAGCATCAAATTTTCAGAATGGAACCCAGTACAGATTGGAAAGTTTCTATCTTTGTTACCATTCACGCCAGAGACGTGGGAACATTCAAAGCAGCTTCTCGGGGTTGATCAATCATCCTACTGGAGTGAGACAAGCGCAAATCCATACGAAACCAAAGAGGGCCTCGAACTTGCTATTGATCAGCTAATCCAATACGGAAGGCCATACGACGCCATCCGGTGCCTAAATAAGATGTTACACGACAAGCAACCGATCGGAACGTCCCAGGCTCTCCGAGCCTTGCTCGAGGCGATTAAGTCAACAGAAACTCAATATTCGACAAATGTTTATGACATAGTTGAGATTATCAAAGCACTACAGAATGATCCAGGAATAAGTGCTGATGATCTGTTTAAAGTGGAATGGGCTTATTTGCCGCTTCTGGATGAACACACTAGCGCAACGCCCAAGCTGCTGTGGCAGCGGTTGGCAGATGATCCAGCTTTCTTCTGTGAGGTGATTCGGCTTGTGTTTCGATCAAAAAAGGAAGAATATCCGGCTGAAGAGGAAACTGAAGAAAGAAAGAAAATTGCTACAAACGCATATCGTCTACTAAGAGGGTGGCGCACCCCACCAGGTCTGTGCGAAGAAGGATCATACGATGGTAAAGCACTTAAAGCATGGATAAGTGCTGTGAAAAAAGAATGCACCGAAACAGGGCATTTGGAAGTTGCCTTGACTATGGTGGGCCATGTGCTCATCCATGTACCTCAGGATACGGATGGATTATGGATCCATCGTTCAGCGGCAGCAGTCCTTAATGCAAAAGATGCCATAGAAATGCGGGAAGGATTCCGAAGCGAACTATTTAACTCCCGCGGAGTTTACTGGGTAGATCCCACAGGCAAACCAGAAAAAGAACTCTCAGCCAAGTATCGTGATAAAGCTGATGCTGTAGAGAATGATGGATATCACCGTCTTGCCTCCACACTCCGTGAATTAGCAGATACATACGAACGTGAATATGAACGAATGTCGTCAAAGGAAGCTCATGATGACTAAAGATATTGGATCCATATTAGAGTAATAATCCATACTGCTTTCATTATGAATCCAGAGAAGCCATGGCTTTAAGAGATTTGACTCTTCTACCCAGCCAGCCTCTTCTTCGCATCCTCAACCTCAGCGATACCAGGGTCAGCGTCTTTCCAGCGGATAGGAATATTTCTATTGAACGTGTGATAAGTCAATATCTATTTGTCCGAATTTAATTTCCGAGGCCTTCGGAGGCTTTTCCCTATATGGATAGACATACGTCAACTGAACAGGTGTTGTATACTTTGGCATTTCAAAGAACACATAACCCTTCATTCTACGGAGTATGATCGGGAGCGAGAAAATCTTGTCGAGGACAGCCTGATGCTGGGCTTTGGATTTGTCATACTGTGCTTTGGCTTCCTCGAATTGTTCTCCAGTGACGAGCTTTTCTTCAAAAAACTGTGTCATTCTTTTATAGAATCTTTCATCTTTTTCCAATGTTGCTTTGGCCTTTTGGAGTTCGAAGAAGATGAGGTCACGGTCGCGGTCAGACATGCCTTCGTCCAGGGTTGTAATATCAAACTGAAGCGTTCCCGCCCAGTGAGTCTCGCCTCGATCATTAATCAAATGAGGACAATTGGGCTTATTAGTCTTAAGTTCTGAGGAAGCAGTTTTTAAATCTCTTTTTTCAACTATCGTCACATGAATAAAAACAAAATCGCAGCCTTCATTAGGTGGCAGATAAGTCGCGTTGGGTAGCTTATACTTATCAGGAAAAGAATCAACTCGTTCCACTTTGTCCACAGTTATACTGATTCGTTCATCTTCCCATATCTTTTTTTCTTTAGATTCTTCCTGGGAAAACAGCGTCAAGGAGAAGACAAAAAAGAAGAGAAATACTGAAACCAATAGTTTTTTGTTCATTGATTCAACCTCTTTTACTTAATGTGCTTAATCTATATTACAGCAACCTGCTTTTGTCAATATAGACCTCTCCCGGCGTCACAAATACGTCACAAAAAATGCCTAAACCTGCTTAATTATGGATACGGTTGAATAAGTGAAAGTGAGGCTTTTATCCCTGAAAATCGGGTTTTTCCCTGGACTTCAAAACTATAGAGCGACGGACTCCGGATCCGTAGGTCCCAGGTTCGAATCCTGGTAGGCGCGCCATTTTTCCCCTGATAATTAATCATTTCCTTTAAGCACCATTAGCCAGAATTAAGCGAGATTAAGCAAAATCTGTGACATATTTGTGACGCGGGGGGAGATCTATTTTCAATTTGACACTCCCCTCTCGAATTATTATCCTATTGCCAAGTAAGCTGAGGAATTATGGGTGTAGAGTGTCCTAAATGCAAAATTAAAAATACCTCTGACTCTCAATTCTGTAAGAGCTGTGCAACACCCCTTCCTTCCTCAAAGGAAATCCCTGTCACTGAAACTCTAGAGACCCCCGCCGAAGAACTAACCAAAGGAACCACTTTAGCCTCTAGATACGAGATCATCGAAGAGCTGGGAAAAGGAGGCATGGGTAGGGTCTATAAGGTCCACGACACGGAGATAAAGGAAAAAGTGGCATTGAAGTTGCTAAAACCTGAAATCGCAGCAGATGAGAAGATCATTGAGCGTTTTCGGAATGAGCTAAAAATCGCAAGGAAAGTTTCACATAAGCGTGTGTGTCGAATGTATGACATAGGCAAAGAAGAAGAGAAATACTTCATTACAATGGAATATGTTGAAGGTAAAGATTTGAAGAGCCTGATAAGAGAAAAGGGGACGATCCCTGAGAATGAAGTATTGAAATTAACCAAGCAAATATGTGAAGGACTGGCTGAGGCTCATGAGCTTGGAATAGTTCACCGTGATTTAAAACCCCAGAACATCATGATAGATAAAGAAGGCAACGCGAAGATCATGGATTTTGGGATCGCCCGTTCTGTTGAGGTACCAGGTGTAACTCAGACAGGGATAATAATAGGAACTCCTGATTATATATCTCCAGAGCAGGCGGAAGGAGTGGAGGCTGACCAGCGATCCGATATCTATGCTTTGGGGATTATCCTGTATGAGATGATGACAGGGAGAGTTCCATTCAAAGGTTATACGGCCCTCAGTGTGGCTATAAAACATAAATCCCAATTACCTAAAGAACCGAAGAAGCTCAATCCTGAGGTTTCAAAAGACCTAAATCGTTTGATACTGATCTGTATGGAGAAGGATAGGGAGAGAAGGTATCAGAAGGCAGAAGACCTTCTCTCTGACATAAGGAACATAGAGGAGGATTTCCCTCTAGGATCCAAGATTAGACCAAGACGAATGACTTTTATGGAAACACTAATCCAAAAGAAACTTTTTATGCCGGCTTTGGCTTTCGTAACTATTATAGTTGTTATTATCATAACAGTATTTCTTATTAGAAAACTTCCATTAGGAAGACCTATCCTCCCCACTCAGAAACAGCTCACCTTTACCGGGAAAGCAATATATTCAACGATATCTCCAGATGGAAATTTCATCGCTTATGTGAATCAGGAAACTTTAGATGAACAAGCAATAATAGTTCAGGATATAGTTAGTGAACATTCCATTGAAGTCTTTCGTATGCAAAGTTGTATGGATATGCGTTGGATGCCTGATTCCTCAGAAATTTGTGTTTCAGGGCAAGGGCTTGATTCCAAATTTGGGATTTTTATTATTCCTCGGCTTGGAGGCACGTCTCGAAAAACACCAGATTTTTTTCATTTATTTACTTTGTCTCCTGATGGCACTCAACTCGCGGGCACTCTTGATGGGAAAAAGATAGGAATAACGGATAAAGCCACTGGCGACATGAAGTCCATCCCTTTAGGGGGAGATTTCATTTCGTTTACAGATATAGACTGGTCTCCTTTAGGCCACCTAATTCTCTTTTTAACATATGATAATGAAAAACAAACAATTTGGACAATCAATATCGATGGTAGTAATCAGCAAAAAGTCATTGAGAAAAGAGAAAATTTGCCTTCTGCTCGTTGGTCTCCAGAAGGGGATACAATATTCTATCTTCGAGGTGGAGGGATAGAAAAGGAGCTTTGGAGTATTCGTGTTTCACCAGATACTGGGAAACCATTAAAATCTCCTTCTCTTGTGTTGCCAGCACTTCAGACTGGGGATTTCTTTTCAATTACAAACGATGGAAAGAAGTTGGTGTATACGCAAGCACTTGTTTATGCTAACTTATGGCTCACAACATTGGGGGCTTCAGGAGATTCATCAGCAATAAAAACCAAACAACTAACGACTGGTACGTTTTTGAATTTACTTCCTAGTATTTCACCTGATGGAAGACAAGTTGTTTTTCAAAGAGGATTTGATAAATCGAATATTTATGTGATGCCGATAGAAGGCGGTTCTCCCACACAAATTACTTTTATGAATTCCTGGAATACTTCACCAGTTTGGTCTCCTGATGGCAAGGAGATTGCATTCATCTCCAACAATGGAGATACTATTACAGTATGGAAAATCAATGCTAAAGGAGGGAAACCCCATCAGTTTGCCCGAAGTGAACCAGGCTTTCTTGCTACTTGGTCTCCAGGGTCAAATATTCTTTATCAAACACCAGGAAATCGTAATATTAAAATTCTTAATCCAGAAACTGGCGAAGAGACTCCTCTTGTCCAGGACGACTCAGTTGGGTTGATATTTTATCCAAAATGTTCGCCAGACGGGAAAAGAGTTGCAGTGCAATGGAATCGTAGGGATAGAACAGGTCTTTGGTTAATTTCCCTCGATGGTTCATCCACTGTCTTTATTAAGAAGGGACAATTTCACCCAATTGGATGGTCAGCCGATGGAAAGTGGGTCTATTCGTATGCAACAGAAGGTAGAACAATAAGGATTTTTATGATTGAAACAGAAAGCGGGCAAGAGAGTACTGTGATGACAATACCATTAACTTTTGAATTAGGTGAGCCAGGCTTTCTATGTATGTCACCAGGAGGGAATCATTTTGTAATTCGTATTGCAAAGAGTAATACTGATGTATGGCTTATCGAAAACTTCAATTCGAAAACGAAATAGAACAATAACAAGCTGAAAACCCAAAACTATAGAGCATTACGAGAAATTCCTCGACCTCTGGAAAGATGCTGATCCTGGCATTGCTTAGGTTGAGGATGCGAGGAAGAAGCTGGCTGAGTTGAAGGATCAATAATCCCCTTTATTTCTTTGTGTCGTCTAAAAATTATTATGTCAACTAATTTACAGGGGTAGAGGCACAAATCTGTGAAACGGGACATTATGCGTTAAATCCATCCCAATTGCACTCTTTTTTGTAGCAATATCAGCCTTTATTATCCCAAAACAGGCTATATATGCTGGCAATATCCCATTTTAAAAACAGCCATTCCGCATAATTAGCCATAATTCACCTGATTTCCCCCTTAATTCTACGAACGGGACAATTAAAATAGCTGTAATCTAAACGCGTGGATATGGAACACCAGGGGTACAAGAGAGAATCTGGTGAGTTAATACTGGCTGATATGGATAGGGTGAGGAGCTGGCCGGGAAATAATAAGAGACCCGTTATCCCCCCTAGCGTAAAACGGGCTGAGATAACCTCCGCGAAAATATAGCGACCATTTTTAAACATATAGGCCAGGATAGGATGATAGGCATAGATAGTAGTGGGGCGAAAATAGGAAAAGGACAAATCGCAACTCGCAAAGTTATATAGAAAATTTTTTAAGCATATAGGGGTAGACTGTATTTGACTCTGACTTGTAGATATATAGAATTATAGGACATAGAATTATTATGTTGTAATTAAGGGAGAAATTGATGGGAAATCTTGATTTAACCAATCCACTTCATTACCTAATAATTGGAGTAGCCATTGTTCTTGTTAGTACTACATTAGTTTTCGGGATTCGTTGGTTATCAAAGCAAATGTCAAAAGGTCGAAGAAAGATTCGATGTCATCTCAAGCGAGTTTGGGCTTCACCTCGGAAGCCTGATGGTTATGGTGGAAATGTGCCTTGTAGTTATGAAGAGGCAACGCATGTTGAATATTCAGTTTCATTAGATATCTTTAATGAAAAAGAAATCCCGATAGTTATCAGAAATCCATTAGTAATATTCGAGAAAAAGAATAAGGGGGTAGAGAGGATAGCCAAGAAAACTATCACTCATTTTTTGGAAGGTGCTAATATCACATTACCGCCAAATAAACCTGTTGAATACAATATGTATGGAACTTTAAGGGAAGGTGAATTAAGTGCTTATTGGGTAATAATAGGTAGCACCAGGTTTTATCTTGAAGGGAGTCTCCCGAATAATAAGAAAATAAAAATTCACATTTCGGGAAATCAAAAGATTCTTGTGATACAAAACAAATACCGTGATTCCTCGTCTTTAAAATGAGATGTTGCCACATTATGGTATAATGGCGAGGATAGGGCGGGCTTTCCAAGTAAGGTGCTAGTTGTCAACGACTATCCTGAAGGTCACTTCAATTCAGATATACGAGGTGGAATTGACATCGCAATATTTCTGTAATATAGATTATGCAAGTTCTGCAGGAGGAGGAAAAAATGAAAAAGAACATCTTGGTTTGGGCATTGATTTTTCTGGTCGGAGTTTTGATCGGCAGGTTCATCAACCCAAGCAAACGCCTCTTGAATTTACAGGGCATCACGCTGGACGAGGTTTTCAATATCAAATATGAACTGAATAAGCTTCATGTGACCCTTGAAGAGTTTATGGAAACGGAGAAAATAAACGATACTTCTCATAAGAATGACACTTCAGCCACAAAGTAACGCCTCATAGGAGAATCGCTTAGAAAGAAATTCTCAATGAAGGCATGAGAAAGGGATGAAGGAAGATGTGAAAGAGAATCTCAAGGCTTTTTTCTGCCGTTTGAAATGGGGCATTTTTTGGATTCTCATCATCCTGATTTTTGGTGTACAGTTTTTTTAAAATGGAGCAAAAATAAAATCTTAGGAAAAGAAATGAGTCAAGAGCTTTTAGAAAAATTTAAGGAATTTGACACAGAACGATTAGAGCAAATAGTTTATAGGGACAAAAACGAATATACAGAAAAAGCATTGGATGCAGCTAAACAGATATTATGCAACCGAAATGATAGACTTATAGATATTACACATCAATATTGTCCTTATTGTAAACAAAGAGTAGAAATGCAGGCTTCGGTTTGTCAATGTGGCTATAATTTTCAAGGGCCAAATATTGAAGGGCTTAGAACTGAAATAAAAAAAAAGAAAAAACATAATCGAAAAATGGGAATAGCGTTCATCTTCTCTGGTTTAATATGGGCATGTTTATGGTGGCCTCCCGGCGGAAGAAACCAAGCATGGCTGGACGGTTTTCCTTATTTGGTCATAGTAATAGGAATTATCCAATTAATCACAGGGGGCAAGTACGAAACGGGTATATCTTTCATTGATGGCTTCCTTCATGGCAAAAAACTTGAAGAGCCTCGGAAAAAAAGAATAAAAGAAGACAAGAAGAAATATGAGCGGGGAACCCACGAGAGAGAAAACGAGGTATCAAGGCTCCTACAGGAAGAGGAAAGAAGCAAATCTAAGGCCAGAGAAATCGGTTCAAAGGAATGTCCAAATTGTGGATTAATAAATCCCATTTCAGCAATGAAATGTGACTGCGGCTATAAGTTCTAAATCTAATTCTTATGAATATAAATGCGTTAAATACAATTAATAAAATATAAATTGCGCTTGGAGATATACGATACTAAAAATCGCATTCACACATTGACAGAACAATATATTTGTAATATCGATTAGTCAGATTATGCAAAGGGAGAGGAAATGATAAATTGATTTTTTCAAACTAATTATATCAGTAGCTCATCTAATATAAGGAATATTTTATGGTTGAAAAGTGGCATGAACGTTTTTCTCCTGAGCGATTCCTAAGAAGAGTAAATATTGATCAATTCATAAAAAAAAATGAAGCTTTCAATGAAAGCAAAGTTGATACTCTTGGACAACCTTGCTATATATGCAAAGGATTCCAGGGGCCTGGAATATTATTAAACGATAAATCATATCTTTGTAAGTCATGTTTTGAGAAAATTACATCAATTACTTATCCCGAAAAATATGAAAAACTCTACCGAGAATTTATTAGGGAACGTGAGGCACGAAATGAAGCAAGGGAATTATTAATTAATAAATGTTTATTCCGAAAGGCTTCAGTTTTTTTTAAAGTTTTGGGTTTGGTTTCGCTTTTGTCGCTTTTGATAGGTTTTGAATATGTGGCTATTCCTATTTTTTTTGGACTTTTTTATTTATTTACGAATACGATTCATGAAAAAAAAATTAGGCGATGGGAATCTAAATACCCCATGCCGGAAAAGCCTAAACTTAGACATTTTCATGATCCTAATGCTGAACTAAACCAGAATGATTTTCTTGTATTAAAAATTTTTAATAATTGGCCAGGATACCCACCGTTTTGGGGATATCTACGAGATTTTACCTTAAATCGTGATAATCATAGATGCCAAGTTTCAGGATGTCCATCACGTGTTGCACTCCAGGTTCATCACAAAACACCTGTTTCTCAAGGCGGAGAACACGTGCCTAGTAATTTAGTAACATTATGCGACTTCCATCATTCATTAGAGCCTACAGAGGGGCATGGAAGAATCTGGGGAAAAATACAATATCGATATTTCACAATGGTTCGGGCACACAGTAGACGAAACCCAGTAACACCAGGTTTTCATTATGTTCGGGCCCATGTACGAAGATTAGAATTAATTGATGAGTCCGAATTAAAAGATATAATTGATACCTATGGTTTTCTCTGCCCTTCCTGTGAAAATCAAATAGAAAGTTTTGAGATTGATAGGATTTCAGCAGAAGTTTACGTACATTGTGATCATTGCCAGAGATCATGGATTGGAATTAGGAAATTGGCTGAAGAAACAGGCCCAAGGCTTGCAGAAATATTTATAGTGTCTAAAAACGAGGGGCAATGGAAACCAAATTGGTCTATGTTAGAAATGCGCTCAAAATCTGCATTTAGAGTTTTTTATTCACAGAGAGAAAAAATTTAATAACTATTTCGACAAACTGAATAAAATAATTATGATCAAGGCAAGTCGGGACAGGTTATCCTGACCCAATTATCGAAATGACATGTTGACCACAATAATAGTTGTTCTAGTATTATTTATATGCTTGGCTTTAATAATTCTAAAGAGGAGAAAAATCAAGATGAATGGCTACTTTGACACAAATATATATAATAGAATTTTGGATGATCCTCACAAAGAATCAATAATTAAGAAAATCAAGAAAAAAGGAATAATTCCAATACCAAGCGCCATAAATTTATGTGAGATTTTGTCAACCTCAGATGAAAATAGAAAAAATGATTTAGTTAACATATACAATACTATTAGAAATAATTACTTTCCATTGAAGCCTTATACTTGGTTATTAAAAGAATCTGTAGAAGCAGTAGAAAAAGGCATGGAGGAGATAGAAGTGAATTATCCTATTGAAGTCAACAAAGATACAGAAGATTTATGTAGAAAGATTACCAGTAATAAAGGGATTGAGCTTGAAAAATACATTCAAGGGGCAAGAAAGTATGTTCAGGAAAAAATTAAAGAAATGAAAATTGCTGATGAAAAATCATTCTTTGCATATGCAGATGGTGAGAATGATTTCTCAATTTCTCTTTTCGATGATTTATGCCAGGCCATGGGAATCAAACACAACCTAAATAGGAAACAAATTCTGGGAATATTACAATCCCATAGTATGCCCTGGTTGTATATTTTAGATGCTTTTCTTTACTTATTCTATAGAAGACCCTTTAAATCTGAAGGATATGGAAAAAGAAGCAATCCAGAGGTTGCTGATTTAGAACAAAGTGGTTATCTGTTTTGGGCAGATCTATTTGTAATTAAAGATGATGCCTTTTTTTCATTCATGAAAGAACTGAAGCAACTAAGAGGATATGAAAAAGAAATAATGAATTATTCTGAGTTTAAAAAACATCTTGGTTTTACAAATTAAGCCTAGGATTAACAAAGTAATAGGGAGAATGAAAACTCAGATACAACTAAGACTCATTAGTAAAAAGTGAGATGGACTCATTTATAAGTTGGCTTAAATCTCTTCCCTGGCTAGAAATAATTTCTATTTCAGTTGCCATCATAGTTGCCGTCATATCTTATTTTCAGGCAAGAAAAGCCTTAAAAGAATCTAAAGAAGCAAACAAAATTGCCAATGAAGCTCTTGTGGAATCCAAAATACAGTTTACAACCTCAAATAGACCATTGCTTACAATTAAGCCCGTGCTTTTTAAGGGAGGAGATGGTTATTTTAATATATCTTTTTTAAATGAAGAAAAATTAATTATAAAAATGCCAATTGCCATTAAGAATGTAGGAAGGCTTGTTGCAGATAATATCTTCTTGCATTCTGCTAGATGTATGTTACATATAGACAATCAACTTAAAACAGGGTCTATAAAAGAATATAAAACAGTAAGTGGCAAGCTAACACTTATGGACTTACCACCAGGTGGAGAAGTTGTAAAAATAGTAGATTTTGATTTTCAGTTACCTCCAAACTTAGATATAAATGAATTTCGTGATGATTTACTCTCTTCATGTAGGATGGACACAAATTTTCTTTTCCATTATTACAGCCATTATGATAAAGAAAAAACACTTGCATCCAATTTTTCTTATGCCATCAGTTATGATTGGTATAGTATTCTAATGATGAAAATATAGTGAATAAATCGAGGAATAGAGGTTGAACTAAACAACTAAAATCTTAATTACTATTTTGGTGAAATTAGCTATAAAAATGTATTTAACTTTCATGGATGAAAGCGGAGGAATTGGCTTTTCTGAAAAATCTATCTATAAATATTTTGTAATGACAGCATTAACCATTGAAGAAGGTATAGAGCGCAAAATTAAAGCCATCATGAAAAAAAAGAAGGCTAAATTATATAATCTTGGATGGCCTAGAGATGTAGAGATTAAAGCGGTTACATTACACAATCTAAGACGAAATAAAAAAATAAAACAAATGCTAACCAGCCCAACTAATGGTGATAATTACATCCAGGAAGTACTAATAAGTATTAAGAATTCCTGTCATCCCAGAATTGACTATTTAGCAATTAATAAAGATGGAATAAAAGATAAATCTCTTAAAAGTGCTGATTATGGGATAGCTTATAATCTTTTTGCGGGAAAATTTCTATGTCCTTTAGTAAAGGAACTAAAAATTGTAAAACTTTTTGCTGATCCTAGGAATAAGGAAAGACACTCAAAAAAACATTTCGAGGCCTATATAAAAACTGAGATTATCAAAATGACTGTTGATGATAAAATTGAAACTAAGTTCGATATTCAGCAGCCATATTCTCATATGAATTTAGGCTTGCAGGCAGTCGATTTTTTCTCATGGTCAATTTATAGATATTTTGTAAATAATGACTCTAGATTTTATGATGTGTTTTCAGATTTGATTGTGAATGGGAATAAACTCTATTTTGAGGGGGAATGAGAGATGTTACGTTCTGACAGGGCTACAATAGATGTAGCTTATGTCCACGTTGGGCACCGTTCAGACGATTTACGTCACCTCTCACCATAAATATAATGCATTTTTTGAAAAAGTCAATATAAATCTAGGCGGTTGCATTAAAGACATATCCAGGAAAAGCTTGGTTATTGCTTTCGAGTCCCAATCGCCCCCATTAAAATTACTTCTGATATTACCATTACTACTTATCATCCAATATGAATTTCTTCTGTATATTACATCGCCATCATACAAAATGTACTGTCCATTTTTTTATCGTGCTGAAAAATTAGCTCGGCTATTCATCAGGATTTAAGTTTTTATCAAAGATCGCCTTTTTGCAGTCGCTAGCTGCCTCATGAGGGGATCTTCCATCAGAATGCTGAAATAAATTCTCTAGCCTGCTATTGATGACAGACCTGAGCGGAGAGTACCGGCATTTTTTCTGTTGTCCTCCACAAAAACAACGGCTTGGGAAAAGAATTTTCTCTCTTATTTGCAAGACAATATCCTGATAGCTGTCTCCTTTTACAGAGCTTAAAACTGAGTTTATCCAATCTCGCATATCATCAAAGTGTTGCTCCACTCCTCTGTACCAATTCCCGCATATTGAACATTGGTTTGTTGCACTCCGTGGCTTTGTCTCTTTTTTCTTTATTTGACGCCTTTGTTTGCGTAATGCAGTTGCCACCCTTTTTGCATGCCTTAGATTTCCAAAAAATTCTTTGATTTCGTGAAGAGAAAAACTTTTAATTTTTCCATCTCTAAAATCTTGTGTTGTAGGATATCGGTTATTGTTATTCCGTTTGAACGCAATTAGTCCATCTAGAAGATGGTATTCAATCGTCCCTTCTAGTGGAATATCTATTTCAGGCTTTTTTTTGTCACTGACCCCCTCTTTTTTTGTATGTTTTTCCCCGAGAGAATGTAACAACGTACTTTTTGACCCGTCTATTTTATCGTTGGAAATTGATGTTGTTACATTTTTAAGCGTAAGTTCTTGAAAAATAAAATCTTTACTCCTCCTGTGAATTTGTCTCATTTTTTCTGCAATATCAGCTGGAATTGGCCGTTTATTTCGCTCCCAGAAGGATACTATTTCTCGTTGAATCCCCAAATAATTTGACATCTGTTCCTGTGTCCAGCCTCGTTTTTTTCTTACTTTTCTAAAAATCTCACAATTTTTCATTTTTCCTCAAATTCAGTTGATACACTTCCTTGAATTGCTTGAATGAATGCGCCTTCTTGTATCAAAGGGCGCTCATCGGAACTCTTCCTCAAGTATTGGTGTCCATTCCTCTGGCTTATCTCGAAGCTCATCGTTATTTGCAAGAAGCTTCAAGCAAAAAGCGTTTTTCTCAAACGCCTCTAAAGAAACCAGGGTTTTTTTGAGTATAAAGTTGTCCTGGTATTTCTCTAGAAAATCTAAGGTCGCATCAAATTCTTGCTCGATCTTAAAATCTGCAAAAAATATTTTGTCCAGCAAATCAAGCGCATATCTGGTCTTGTTATTATCGTTTTTCGAGAAGGGTATCTGCGTAATTTTACAGAGCCTGTGGAGGCGTGTGTATGTCGCGGATGACTCTAACTCGGAGTCTAATGCGCCACCCTTCAATAATGCCTCGCCATCAGGCTTGGACACCCGCTGGATTTGAGGGGCTATATGGCCATGACTAATGTTGTTATCATTATGGAAATTCTCTTCATCGAAAGTGGAAAAACCTCCCGAAGTGGAAGCACTTTCTATAGTGCTGGAACGTAGGGAGGATTGTCTGTTTTTACCTCTAAGTGAAATGTCTTTTGTTTTATCTTTGTCTTTAGGTTTCTTTAAGTGTTTTCTTTTAGTGTTTTCTTTAAGCCTAGAGGTAGAAGGTGACTGGTTGGTAACCTTTAAGGTTACTCGCTGGTAACCTTTAATGTTACTTTCATTGGAAGCTCCATATCTATTTTCGTCTTTAGGAGTAAAGGTTAATGATTGGTAACTTTTATAAGTTTCTTTTTTGCTTTTTTCGTTAATAGCAGAAGAATCTAAATGTTTACCCATGTCCTGCAATCTAACTCTGAACTTTTTGCAGAAAACACTTTCATCCCACTCATCGACATTAATGTTAATACTGTAGCTGTAAGGTCTTTTGCCTGTTCTGTGAATTACGTTCCAACCTAAAAGTTCTTTTATTGCTGTGCTAATTTTAGGTCCTGCCCTGCCACAATATTCCTCAAAATATGATCTCTTTATTTTTGCTTGTGTCTTTCTACACTCAAGGCTATTTCCTCTGTCTGAATTTTTATCATGGAAACCGATAGTTCTGGAAATGATACAGTGAAGAATGGCTTTATGAGTGTTGCTTACATTCATATTCGCAAGAACGCGCAGCAGCTTTTGCGGCATTGGAAAACTTCCCCATTCCATATCAATTTTAAATTTTTTCTTTGTTGATTTGTGATTTTCTCCTGTCATGTTTATCTCTCCAGTTAAACTTATTCGCCCCCTCAAGCCATGACAACTCGTTTCCGAGCCTGGAGAGACTCTCAGGGACGAAAAAAATTTTCTCCAGTTCGATGTCAGTTAGTCTTTCATTGAGTTACATGTGTCACAAAATAGATTCTGACTTTACATATGCAGCTCTGCGCCAGGGATGTCTTTTTAGAACTCCGTCTTTTACAAGGCGAAATATCTTCATTCTAACAGCTGCTTTTCTCGTTACGTCATCGGCACCCACAACTGAATAGGCTTGACGCAGAGTGAATTGCTTTTCTACAGTCTCATCAATGAATTCTTCGAGGTTTTCAGAAATCATATTTCCATGCTCCTTTCAGATTTATCTCCTCATTCATTCTTACTCCTTCGAACAAATGCACTCTCACCCCCCGATGCAGACGCATCGGTGCGTCTGCCCTCCTTTGGATTTTTTTATTAGGTTGGTCGCTGGTTTATACCTGCGATTACATGAAGGTATTCTTCATTGTTAATTATACCATTTCGTGTCAAGAACTTTTTTCTCATTTTCTCTGTTGCGCTACATATTTTTATTTATTACTAACAGTCTGTTTTGAGGAACAGGCGTACAGGGGCCAGGTTTGACAAATAGGCAAGATCTACTTATATTAAATACATTCTTTCAGCAAAAAAAATCGGGAGGTAAAAGGAAATGTTGAGTACTATTTATGAGAGACGAGAGAGACGAACCAAAGAGGGCAGGGAAAAGTCCGCCGCAACTTCTGAGCCTCCCAGAAGCCGCCTTTTTCTTTAACGTATCTGAATCTTTCCTTTATAACCATCGCGAAATTCCTCGAATTAAAATTGGACGTAAAATTCTATTCGATAAAAAAGAGCTTGAAGCATTCTTAAAAAAACATACTCATAGAATTGAACGTTTCACACTTGAGTTTCCTTCGCTTGACTTAAGCCTTGAGACTTATGATAAGCTTTACCTGAAAGGAGGTAAAAGCAAAGTGGGTCAAAAGGTATGGTCTTACCCTTTTGGCTCGGTTTATCTCAGGCTAACAAAATCAGGGAAAGAAAGGTGGTATATTTATTACCGCGTCGATGGTGAGAGAATCCGAGAGGTAGTAAAAAATGCACAATCAAGAGCTGATGCTTTAAAGGTCTTACAAGTTAAGGTTGCTGATGCTTTTCGGGGGAAGCATGGATTTAAAAAAGAAAAGAGAAGAGTCAAGTTTTGCGACTTCGCCGATCAATATCTTGAGAATTACGCAATAATTAACAAAGCAGAGAAAAGCTGGAAGACAGACGGGTATTACTTAAAGGGCATGAAAGAGTTCTTTGGGGATATGTATTTGGATGAAATTACTGCGCTAAAAATTGAGAAGTACAAAGCCAAAAGATTGGAAAAGGGGGTTCGCACATCAACTGTAAATCGATGTCTTGCAATCATCAGGAAAATGCTGAACCTGGCCGTTGAATGGGGATACCTGTTAGAAGAAAGTAAAACTAAAATCAAACTTTTTCCCGAGAAGGATAATTTAATTGAGAGAGTGCTGACAGAACAAGAAGAAGAGCGTCTCCTTGCGGCGAGCCCAGTGCATCTTAGACCGATTTTAGTTGTTGCCCTTAATACGGGAATGAGGTTGGGAGAAATTTTATCCCTTCAGTGGAATCAAATCGATTTCAGGACAAAAAGAATTCGGGTTGAAAGGACAAAGAGCGGGAGAATCAGATATGTTGATATCAACAATCAGCTGCTAGAAGAACTTATTAATTTGAAGGGTATTAACGGTCAAAGGACATATTTGTTTTTCAATCAAAGAACAAAAAAGCCGCTCACTACAGTAAAGAAGGCTTTTAAATCGGCATGCGCAGGAGCAGATATTAAGGGATTGCGATTCCACGATCTAAGGCACACTTTTGCCACCCGGTTAGTTGAAAGGGGAGTGGATCTTATTACAGTTAAAGAATTGCTGGGTCATCACAGCATTGTTATTACTCAGCGTTATACTCATTCCAATTCAGAGCAGAAGAGAAAGGCTGTTGAAGTTTTAGATCAGAGCGAAACCAAGGCTTTTGTCCCCGTGTCGTCCACACAGAAAGACGATGTGTTTTCTAATCGTTTATTTTCAACAAATTAAAAAATGAGAGAAGTGGACTCCGGATCCGTAGGTCCCAGGTTCGATTCCTGGTAGGCGCGCCATATTTCTCTCTAATCCTCTAAAAACACATTAATTGACGTAAACACACCAAAAAAGACTCAAACAATCGAAATCAGGAGGCTATAGTCTTATACGTTTCCAAATGGTTGAGCATTGTGGTATCATTTTTGATTCATTTTCCAGAGGCTGAATCATGTTTTATCGGAATTTCTTCAAGCAATCGTTTCTTATCTTATGTCTCGTTTTGCTCGCCGGAAGAGCCTGGACTGAAGATCTTTTAAAATATTCCCAACAGAATAACTCCATCCTACGCGATGGGGATGGTAAACGGTCCATTACTGCCGTTCGAACAGAAATCCCATTAAAAGTCGACGGGTTATTAAAAGATCCGGCCTGGCAAAACGCCCTGTTTCAAGGGCAGTTCACC
>Ga0209636_10003081_pt1 | contig 16986 bp, 14 predicted proteins | sample DeeMarSWOR152_54_FD_187464 | JGI IMG/M metagenome (GOLD analysis project Ga0209636, IMG submission 187464) | Marine sediment microbial communities from White Oak River estuary, North Carolina - WOR-1-52-54 (SPAdes) (version 2) | ecosystem: Environmental > Aquatic > Marine > Intertidal zone >...
AGCTTGGTGGCTACGAGTATATCCCTAAGCCCGGTAGCGGCTTGCAGGCTGATATGATATTCCTTTATCTCCTCAGGCACTCCCCTTTTTTGAAACACTTTAGCGAAGTGCTTCTCGGCGTCGGTGGCTGCCTTTTGACTGTAGAGCTGGGTCACAACCTCCCTGGCCAGTCGTTTCTTGAGCGCCATAGGATTAACGGTCTGACGGCTGAGCCCTTGCCTGAACTCCTCCAGTTCCTGGTCGGGGACATCGGTTACCAGTTCAAAGTAGTGCAGGATAAGGCTATCAGGAATAGACATCACCTTGCCGTATATCTCATCAGGTGGTTCGGCGATACCGATATAGTTACCCAGGCTCTTGCTCATCTTTTGGCTGCCGTCGGTGCCGATGAGGAGGGGGGCTAAAAAGACCTGCTGAGGAGGCTGTCCGACTATGGACTGAAGTTCCCTGCCTACCAGCAGGTTAAACTTCTGGTCGGTGCCGCCGAATTCAACATCGGCCCGGATAGCTACTGAATCATAGGCTTGAAGTAAGGGGTAGAGCAGTTCGGTCACGGCGATGGGTCGTCCGGCACTGTATCTACTGCTGAAGTCCTCTCGTGCCAGTAGCTGGGCGACGGTAAACTTGCTGGTAAGCTGAATGATATCACTGAGGGTAAATTTGCCAAACCACTCACTCTGCCACCTGACCTCGGTCCGCTTCTTATCAACTACCTTGAAGAACTGCTTCATATAGGTTTCGGCGTTAGCCTCGACCTGTTCTTTAGACAGCATGGGTCGGGTAGCCGAGGCACCACTTGGGTCACCAATTTGAGCCGTCCAATCACCAACGATAAGAATAACCTGATGCCCCAGGTCCTGAAATTGACGTAGCTTTCTCAGGGTTACCACATGACCCAGGTGGATGTCGGGAAAACTGGGGTCAAAGCCCTCTTTTAGCCGTAGTTGTTTGCCCGAGCCTAGCAGCTTCACCATCTCTGCCTCAATGATAATTTCAGCTACCCCTCGCTTTAGCAAATAACTAATATCCTGGTTGCTCTTGGCTTTTTCACCGGTGTCCATACTTAGCCTCTACCTGGGAGTTTAGTATTGCTCGGCCTCGTTTTATATCCTCGGTTATTTGTTTCTTTAGTTCCTCAGCGGTGTCAAATTTTTTCTCACTGCGGAGCCGCTCCATGATATCAATTTTTAGCTCACGCCCATACAGGTTATTATGATAGTCAAGGATATAGACCTCGACAATACGCTGGCTACCACCGAAGGTAGGTTGTGGGCCAATACTGGTCATTGATTTATAGGCTTGACCATCAATATGGGCCCAAGTGGCGTAAACTCCCTCAGCGGGGATAGCCTGCCCCGGCTCTATATCCAGATTGGCAGTAGGAAAACCCAGCTCTACCCCTCGCCCCGCCCCCCTGGTTACACGCCCGTTTAGGCTAAAGGGGCGGCCTATCAGGTTAAGCACCCTCTTCATATCTCCGTTGGCCAGGGCATTTCTGATGGCGGTGCTACTTACCAGTTCGCTATTTATCATTACCGGGGATATTACCGTTACACTGAAGCCCATATCTTGCCCCAATGTGCCCAGGGTATTGGTGTTACCTTCCCGGTTTTGACCTAAGGCAAAGTCGGGTCCAATTACCAGTCCGCGCATCCTGAGGTATTTCTTTAGTAGACTGACGAACTGGCGGGCACTGAGCTGAGCTAGCTCGGTGGTGAAGGACAGGGTAAAGATGGCTTCAACGCCCTCATTTTGGAGAAGGTTGATTCTCTGGGCAAGGTCAGTTAGGAATGGTAGCCTGGTCTGAGGTGACAGTACTTCGTGGGGGTGCTGGTTAAAGGTTACCACTCCGCTAAGCAAATTCTGCTCTCTGGCCTGTTTTGTTAGCTGGGAGAGCAGGTATTTATGTCCCCGATGAACTCCATCAAAAACACCGATGGTTAGCAGTGTATCTTGCTTAGGTTGTAATTCAGCCAGCTCTTTCTCTACTTGCATAATGCTTTCCTCTGAGCAGGACTATTGGTGACAAGCACCGCCTTAAATAGCCAAGGGATAAAAAGCTGAGTAACCACCCCATAGGCTATCATAGCTAGAGCGTTTTAAAAATACTATCATAAGCCAATCTAAGCGTCAATTACGATAGCATTTAGCAACCTATCCCCCTAACCCCCTTCCCTTAATAAGGGAAGGGGGAGTTGAGTGAGAGGGGGCAAAGCCCCCTCTCAAAAATCTCTTCCCTGCCCCCACCAGTGGGAGGGATAATTTCTTAAAAGTGCTGTTAACACCCCGTGATTATTCCTATAGAATTTATGGGGAGTTTAAGAGGGGCGAAGCCCCTCTTAAAAGTCTCTTCCCGTGATAGGAATATATATCCGTATTACGGAGGGTCAAAGGGAGGCGGAGCCTCCCTTATACAACCAATTCCCCCTCCCTTGTAAGGGAGGGGGATAAAAGCGGGTCCCCAGGAAAATCGGAGATTTTTCTGGGTGCTTAAAGGGGGTAGGTTGCTAACGAACAACAAAACAAGATATAGCTTGGGATGCTATTCATCGGTGGCGTAACTTTGTGCTATACTTAGGTACAGCCAGCGTAGCTCAGGGGTAGAGCAGCGGTTTCGTAAACCGCCGGTCGTCGGTTCGAATCCGACCGCTGGCTCTGTCTGTTTGCGCGTCAGTTGCTAACATTTTGCTAACATCAGACCGCTGTGCTAATTCCGGGCGTAGCATATCGTCCAGTCGTTTCATAGCTGCTTGCTGTAGTGTTGGGATGACGTGGCTGTATGTGTCCAGAGTAAAGGCTACGCTTGAATGCCCTAGCATTTCGGAGACTATCTTAGCATGGACTCCGTCTAGGCATGTGTGACTTAACTGTCAATAAACCTGTGAGACTTTAGATTCTTGGATTTTTTACTTGCTATTGGTGTATTTCTATTGCATAAATTGATTTTTTTGTTCAGCCCCGAGTGGTAAACTTAGATCACAGCTTATCACATTGGCAGCAGAAGCACTAAGAATGGGCTCATAGCAAGGGGTGATTATCGCATGAAGCAAGATTCTGAGGGTTTGCCAGACAGAGCTGAAATACTGCAAATAGCTAAACTGAAGGATAAGACCCTGTTAGATATCGGCACAGGTTCTTTGAGCATTATTGCCGCCAGAGACTTTAATTGTCGGGTCACCAATATTGATATTTCAGCAGAGGCGCTGGAGGGAGCGGAAACGGAGGTAAAGAGACAAGGCTTGGAACACAAAATCAGATTGGAGCAGAAAGACGCAGCGGATTTACCGTACCCCGACCGGGCCTTCCATACAGTCATAAGCTACGGCGCATTGCACCATAATCCCTGTGATATAAGGGAAAGAATAATTCGTGAGGCATATCGAGTAGCCGAAAAGCAAATCATAATCGCTGAATTGACCGAAGCTGGCTTTAATCAGCTACACGGCTCTAGTGTTTTTGTGGCAGTTGACCTTAACTGGTTAGAAAGCATATTGCGATCGTTGGGCGAAGTTGAGCGATATTCCAGTGAAATGATGAACGTCTACGTCTGTAGAAAGGCGGCGTCGTTAAACAATAATATTGGCTAGCCGAACTTAACATTATGACGTTTTGTTAATCCAAGCGACAATGAATTAACGGACGTCGGCCACAATGCGGGCATCTTACGGCTTAGTGATTGCGATTCATTGCCAATCCCGGCTGGCAGATGTATTATACTATAGGCTGTAGTCGGACTGAATAGTTGAGCCAGTCTTCTATAGAACGCTTGAGGTCTCGTCTCTATGATATGCCCTACCTGCCAAAATGATATGATGGTGGTGGAACATAACCGCATCGAGCTTGATTACTGCGGTAAGTGCCACGGAGTGTGGTTTGACACCGGCGAGCTTGAGCTGCTGCTCGGCTCTTTGGGACTGGATACTGCCAGCCCATTTCTTGATAGTCTTCTGAAAGCTGAAGATGCTGAAACCGATGAGAAGGAGAGGCGGTGCCCTCTCTGCCGCCAGAAGATGAAGAAGAGAAGGCTGGAGACGAAAGTGCTGGTTGATGTCTGCCCACAGGGAGAGGGGATATGGTTTGATGGCGGGGAGGTTGGCGAGCTAATAAGGCAGTTGGCTCAAAAACTGCCACTAAAACCAGGCGTGCCGCAGAATGTCATCAGCTTTCTGGGAGAAGTCTTCAAGCCCTGGGAATAGTTTAGAATAAGAGAATAAATAACGGAGGTGTCCTATGCCTACAGGCGCAATTGTTGGAATAGTGGTGGCGGTGGTGCTGGCGATTATATTCGGAGGGAGTTATAACCGACTGGTGGGGCTCCGTAACCGGACCAGGAACTCCTGGGCGCAGATTGACGTCCAGCTAAAGCGGCGCTATGACCTGATTCCCAACCTGGTAGAAACGGTGAAGGGCTACATGAAGCACGAAAGGCAAACCCTGGAAACGGTGACCAAGGCCCGTAACCTCGCCCAGAAGCTTTCCTCCGCTGGCGCCGCCGAGCGGTCCAAGGCGGAGAGCGAGCTGAGCTCAGCCTTAGCCCGACTGCTGGTCGTGGTGGAAAGATACCCCGACCTCAAGGCTAACCAGAACTTTCTCGCCCTCCAGGAAGAGCTTACCTCGACCGAGAACAAGATAGGCTTTGCCCGCCAGTACTATAACGACTCCGTTCTAAAGTATAACAACGCCACCCAGATGTTTCCCTCTAACGTGGTCGCCCGGACATTCGGCTTTATAGCCACCGAGTTCTTTGAAATCACTGTAGCCGAGGAAAAAGCAGCCCCGAAGGTCAGTTTCCCTCAATAAGAAACTACAATGTGGGAACAGATAAGATCAAATCAGGTGCGCTCAGTGGCGTTGACTCTCGGTATCGGGGCGATACTGCTTCTGGTGGGCTTTCTCATCGGCTGGTACTTTTTTGGTAACGGCTTTGCCGGCTTAGTCATCGCCCTCATCATCTGGGGGATAATGAACCTGGTTGCCTTTTTTCAGGGAGATAGCATACTGCTTTCGGTCTCCAGGGCGAAGAAGATAAAAAAGGAAGACCACCCCCGCCTCTATAACATAGTCGAGGAGATGCAGATTGCCTCCGGTCTGGATAAGATGCCGGATATATACATCATTGATGACCCGGCACTGAATGCCTTCGCCACCGGGCGCGACCCAAAACGTGCCAGCGTGGCTATCACCTCAGGTCTGCTCGAAAAGCTCAATCGTGATGAGCTCCAGGGCGTTATCGGTCACGAGATAGCCCACATTAAGAACCGCGATGTCCTGCTTATGGTCATGTGCGGCATCATCCTCGGCAGCATTGTCATGCTGTCCTGGTTTGCCTCAAGAGCTCTCCTTTTCGGTGGTGCCCCCCGCGGCCGAACCAGCTCATCGTCAAGAGGCGGTGGCGGCATCATCATAATAGTGGCTATTGTGCTTATGGTTATCGCGCCTATCGCCGCCCAGCTCATCTATTTCGCTATCTCACGGAAGCGTGAGTATCTCGCCGACGCTTCCTCAGCGCTTTACACCAGATACCCCGAAGGACTGGCTTCCGCCCTGGAGAAGATGGCCGCCTCTACTCAGGAGTTCCGCTACGCCAATAAAGCCACCGCCCCGATGTTCACGGTTAACCCCTTCCGTAAAAAGGGCAGGGCAGCCAGCGACCTCACCAGCACCCACCCACCTATCTCGGAGCGCATCCGCATCCTGCGTTCTATGGCGGGGGCTTCCTTCTCCAGCTACGAGGAGGCTTATAACAAACTTCACGGCTCCCGTCGGGGGATTCTGCCCAGTTCAGCCCTCGCCCCAACCCCGACGGTAGAAATCCGCACGTCAAGACCAGAGCCGGTAGAGCCGTTAAAGGCTGGTATTGAGCGGAGACGTGACACCTCAGAGGCACTCTGGCAGATGAATGACTATAAGACTCTTACCTGCGAGTGCGGCACCCGTCTCAGGATACCGCCCAAGTTACAGAACTCAACCGTAAGATGCCCCCACTGTGGCCGAACCAACTTGACCTAGAATTGAGTGGCAATATTCCTCTACAGTCTCTGGTATCATCATGAACTAAGCTACTAAAACTAGCCGTCTTAAAGGTAGAGGTCGACAAAAAGCAAGTTACAATACACTATCAATTGCCATTACCACAGGGAAACGAGCAAAGAGTAACTTTTGAACTGGTTTTCAGTCTTAGCATCTAACCCCGTCGCCCCATCCCCAGTAATTGTAACAATAGGACGCAGTATATTCAACTACCGGGTAACAATTCGATGAAGTGTTCAACCCTATCACGGATGGCATGATGACTTTCAGGTTGGGCGTGGTCTAGAATGGATTCTCCCATAGGTGATCGATTACCCAACGCGATTTGAGTTTTGTGGCAATCGAAACTATACGGGAGACAGAGTGATGGGTGAGCGCGGTACTGGCAGGCCTAGCTTGCATGCTGCACGGTTGTGTGGTAAAATAAATAAAACTGGACGCTGTCCAGTTTCGCTTTTTCTAGGTAGGGAAGATCCCAAAGAATATGTTCAAGCAGGGGAGTTCTTTGTCTCCAAAAGGTTATGGGGCAAACAAATGGGCAAGCAGGAGCGGAAGAAAAGTCAGAGAGACGCCTACCACAGAGAATTCAAGACATGCCGTAAGTCAGGGAAAAGTAAGAAAAAGATGGGGAGCCGAAAGGTCAAATGATAAGCTTGACTGGGCCCTCGCATAGCTACAAAGGAACAAGAAATACAACATGTTGAGAGGTTAGAATGATTTCACGGAAGGACGAGGAAATTAAGCAAGTCCTTTCTTTGATCGATGAGATTGCCCTTGTTCAGAAGGTCAGTAATGACGTTGGTGAAAAGTAGCTGGCCGAGCTCGAGACTACTCCTTCACAGAGTGATGCTGGTTTAGTGAAAGACGCGGTGCGGATGTATTTGTCCAGGCTGCGCGACCCCCACTATTAGACCCCGAAGAAGAACAGCGCCTTAGCCGCTGGGTAGAGGAGGAAGACCACTAGATATAAACTAGAGCTTGACGCTAGACTAGATGGGTCGTTATACTATCTAGTGGCAGTGGGTGGCTGGGTGGGGCGTCGGGACCAGAATTCGTAAATCGTGGTCGTCGGTTCAAAGTCGACCGCTGGCTGTATCCTCTCGGTCGGCTAGATAGCAAATTGACGCCTAGTATTAGCCATTAAAAAAGCAAGAGAAATCAGGAGGTGCTATAGAAGATGGGAAGATTAGAGGGCAAGGTTGCCATGATAACCGGAGGTGCCTCCGGTATTGGGAAGGCACATGCTGAATTGTTTGCTAAGCAAGGAGCTAAGGTTGTAATTACTACGAGGAGGAAGGTAGCTGAAGGAACAGCATTGGCTGAAAGCATCAAAAAGGAGGGTGGAGAGGCTACTTTTATTAAGCTTGATGTAACCAAAGAGGGTGAATGGAGAGAGGTAATTAATGAAGTTATTGGAAAATATGGCAAGCTGAACATTCTGGTGAATAATGCTGGCGTTTCACTGGCGAAAACAATAGAGGATACTTCCCTTGATGAATGGAATTTGGTAATGGATATAAACTCAACCGGGGTTTTCTTGGGTACAAAATATGCCATTGAGGCCATGAAGAATAATGGTGAACCGTGTTCAATAATAAATATATCGTCCATTGATGCTATGGTAGGCGAGGCAGAGTTGCCAGCGTATTGCGCCTCCAAAGGTGCGGTAAGATCTCTTACTAAATCAGTAGCGCTTTCTTGCGCCCAAGCCGGGTACACCATTCGGGTCAATTCCGTACATCCTGGTTATATTCATACCGAGCTTACGGAAAAGGAGGCTCAAGATTCAGGATTGACACCAAAGCAGTATTTTGAAAAAGTAGGCAAAATGCATCCCATTGGCCGCATCGGTGAACCAATTGATATTGCTTATGTCAGCTTGTATCTTGCTTCTGACGAGTCCAGATGGGTTACTGGGGGAGAATTTGTAGCCGACGGGGGTTATATAGCAAGATAAAAAGTGGTGCCAAAGAGAAATAATCCTCGGGCATTAAGCTAATTATTCTTGATGGTTGGCGGTCCGGACATCTGGGTTTACGCCATCAGTTCCTTAACATCTGGCATTTAGATGCCAAAGTATGTTTTCCTAACGTATTCTTCTCCCTTCAGTTCTTCGGGGGTACCTCCCATGGTTAACGTTCCCCTCTCCAAGAGATAGATCCTCTCGGCGTGTTCGGCGGTAAAACTCACATTCTGCTCAGCGATGACAATAGTAGCTCCTCTTTTCTTCAAGTCCTCTATGGTAACGGCTATCTTAGAAATTATAATGGGGGCAAGCCCTAAGGTTGGCTCATCTAGTAATAGTAGTCTGGGGGCTGACATCCAGGCTCTCCCCAAAGACAGCATTTGTCGCTCTCCCCCGCTTAACGTGCCAGCTATTTGCTTTTGACGTTCGTCAAGAAGTGGGAGCATTTCAAATACCGCTCCAAAATTTTCACCCATCTTCTCCCGCGCCAAGTAAGCGCCAACTAACAGATTATCTCTGACATTCATAAAGGTGAAGAGGTTCCCTCTCTCCGGGGCGTAGCCAATTCCTAACTTAATTATCTTTCTTGGGGGTAATCCATGCAGGTCAACACCATCAAAGATAATCTGACCTCGCCAATCGGTCAGCCCAATGATGGAATCAAGCAGTGTTGACTTCCCGGCACCATTGGGACCAATTATGCCTATACATTCCCCCCTTTCCACACTAAATGAGACGCCCTTTAAAGCTTGAGCCTTCCCATAATAGGCTTCAAGGTCTTTAACTTCTAGAAAAGCCATGACTACACCTCCCCTATCACCTTATTATCCAAAATATGCCTCTTTAACCTTTTCGTCATTAACGATTTGGTCAAACGGCCCTTCAGCAATGAACTGACCAAAATGAATAACCACCACTCTATCGACTAAAGGGGCTAAAGCCTTTAAATCATGACTGACAACGATGAAGTCTAAGCCTTCTTGTTCCCTTTTTCGTCTAAGTAATTTATCTATTTCCTCAATTTCTGCCACCGTCAATCCGGCAAAGATCTCATCGAGCAAAACGATTCTGGGGTTAGTCGCTAATGCCTTGGCTAACTCTACCCGGCGAAGGTCTCCCATAGTTAACTCATGAGGATACATTGAAAAGCGCCCACCAAGCCCGACGTCTTCGGCGATTTTGCTTACTTCTTTAAGGCGTGCTCCCCCTCCCCTGAAATTCCCCACTATAGAATCAGGCATAGTACCTACTCGGATGTCCTCAATGATTGGCAACTCCCTGAACGGTCTTGGTACTTGGTATGTCCGGGCAATGCCCATCTTTACCCTTTGGTAGGTGGGTAGCTTCGTAATTTCTTCTCCCCTAAAGAAGATTTTACCGGAATCGGGGGGGTAGTCTCCCATAATTGTATTAAAAACAGTGGTCTTGCCCGAGCCGTTCGGTCCCATAAGACCAAGAACCTCTCCCTCCTCCACATGAAAACTAAGGTCGTTAACGGCTACCAGCCCGCCGAATTTTTTGGTAAGACCCTGCACCTCAAGTAGCTTAGCCATATACCTCACCCCCTGTCCTTCTTCTCTGAAACCAACTTCTTATATCCTGGACTATACCGTAAAACCCCTTTGGTCTATAGATAACGATAAATATTGCCACCAGGGCATAAGCAAACAGCCTCCACTGCCCGAAGAGATAGGGGCGCAGATACTCCAGGATAAAGGTCAGGAAATAGCCGCCAAATATTGGTCCGGTAATAGTGCCCATGCCGCCAATCACGGCCGCGATTATTATATCAAGGAGAAAGGTGGCGCTGAAAGCCCGTCGCGGGCTTATTGATTGCAGATAGTGGGTGTAGAAGGCTCCCCCGAGTCCCGCCGTCACTGCGCTCAGGAGGAAGGCAAACCGCTTAAACCTGTAGGTGCTGATACCACTGGCTTCCACTACATCCTCATCCATGCGTATCGCATTTAAAACATTCCCCACGTTAGACCTTGACACATACCACAAGCCAATGGCAACGGTAAACATAAGTCCAAGGGAAAGGTAATAGTTGGGAACTGCGCCCGTAACTACCGCTGGTAGGGCAGGTAGCCCTCTATCTCCACCGGTGTACTCCGGGCGTATGGCTATTATCAAGCGATGCAATATCTCCATAAAGGCGAGGCTGACCAGGCTAAAGTAGGGACCTCTTACCCTCATGCTGGGGAGGAAGAAGAGCATTCCCCCTCCCACGGCGGCGGCTATACCTAGCGGTATAGTTATATAAAGTGGCAGGACTAAGTGTGCCGGCTGGAAGCCTTCCTGGTGGGATAAAAAGGCGCTAACATAGGCGGCTAAGCCAATTAAAAAGGGGTGGCCGAAACTGACATAGCCAGTATACCCTGACATCATGTCCCAGCTCATGGCAAAAATCGCCAGGTAGGCAGCCATGACCAGAAGCCTGGTAATGCTAAGGGGGATGAACAGCGGCAGGACACACATTACCGCGATAGCAATTAGCCACCAGCGTAATCTTCTAATCAAGATTATATCCTCACTTTAAGGTATTTTTTCACAATTGCTTACCTGCCAAACAAACCCTTCGGTCGGAGAACCAGCACGATAATCATAATCACCAAGCCGGGTACACTCCTCAGTTTATCGCTAATGGCTAGGACGGTGGCAGTTTCCATAAAGCCGACTATGTGGGCTCCGACGAGGGTACCCTCAATACTGCCCAGCCCACCTATTACCACTATGGCAAAGGACATTATCAGTGGTAACACCCACATGTCGGGTACTAGAAACGTATAGCTACCATAAAATATCCCAGCGACTCCGGCCAGTGCCCCGGATATAGCCCAGGTTGTTAGATTAACCATATCAGGGTTTATCCCTGAGATTATTGCCCCCCTCCTGTCCATAGCCAAAGCCCGCATAGCCCTCCCCATGTGAGTCCTTCTCACAAAAAGTAACACTATTGCTATGCATACCCAGCTCACAATCACCCCCGCAATGAGGTTATTGGAGAAAGTGTATCCCATAAACGGGGTCACTCCTTCCACGACGGGCGGAACGTTTATGTTCTCCCTGAAGAAGGCAAGGGTCATGATATGCCCCAATAGTAAAGCTAAGATGAGAGTTGAAACAAAAACGACGGTGGGGTTGTGCAGGAATCGTCTCACCCAACCCATATAGGTGGCAATAGCGAGTGCTATGCTAACACCGATGGCGATGACAAAACTGGCAGCTACCGGTAGTCCCAACACGTACGATGCCATGTAGTACATATAAGCAGCAACCATAACATATCCGGCATGAGCCAGGTTAAGCACCCCTCCCACGCCGAATATCATAGTGAAGCCCAATGCTATTAAAGCATATAGCCCACTGAGGAGCGCGCCTTGAACGAGTATTTGCTCCATGTTGCTAATTCATCCTTGGTTAAAAAATTTCACTCCTCTATCAGCAGGGGGTGGAAATCCCTTCCACCCCCTGCTGATCTCCCCTCGGGGGGGAGGTTGTCTAGCTTTTGCCAATTGTTGGCAATCAGTACATTACGGACACTTGCCCCTGTGCTCCTCTGGAATCCAGGGTACGAAGATAAAGTCCGTATTGCGCCATCTGAGCGGGTGGATAATGCCTACCGTGGCCTCTATTGGTTCCTGCTTCGTCAGCCTCCACTGCATGACCATACCGCCGGGACGTCCATTCTCACCGGTCTGGTCTAACACACAGGAGTGGGCGTGGTCTGTGTCCCACAGTGTCCCTGTCTGGGGGTTGTAGAACCGGTAGTACTGCCACTTTATATCCTGCTCTTCTCCGGCAGCTTGCGCTGCGGCGTCATCACGCTCAAGTCCACCATATTTCCAGAGAAGCAGCTCCTCCTGCTCCATCGCTTCGACCCAGGCATCAAGGTACTCGCCCTTGAATCCGCCAGCCTCCTCGGCTGCCGCCTTCGCCATCCACAGGCAGTTGTAGGCGTTAAACCCGTTAAAGTGGGGAAAGATGGGGCGCTGGGTGTACCTTGACCTATACTCATCGATAAGAGCCTGGTTGAACGGATCAAAGTCCAGACCGATAGTGGGTGGTGGCATGCTGGCATTGAAGCCCGCTGCCTTGCCTCCCATATCATCCCAGAACTCGGCACTGCAGGCGGCTACATTTACGCCAAAGATGGGATAAGGAACTTCCAGCTCGACATAGGCGGCGCTGGGTGGCACACAGTTAACCGAGCAGATATGAAAGATGAAATCGGGGTCATAGCTCATTATCTCGGAATACACCGGAGTGAAGTCAAAGGTACCTATATCGTAACTAACCTCTCCGACCACCTCTACGCCAGCACCAGGGGCTATCTCATCTCTGACGTATTCCGCCACCCCAGCACCATAGGCGGTATCCTCATAGTAGAGGACGCAGGTGTCCCAGCACATCTCCACACGGAAGATGTCATTGGCAAAGGCAACATACTCGGCACCTTGGTCGTAGTCGTTCATGTGGGGCATGAAGTAGCATTTGCCACCGGCGTCATACTGCTCATAAACGATATTGATAGCCCTGATTGCCGAGGTCCAGGTATCTATCATGGGGATCTTGTATTCTATCATGCGGGAAATCCAACCCAGACTGACATCGTCTATACACCCGGAGACCATCAAGTCGGGATCCTGCTCAGCAAGATATTCGTATGCCTTTACCCCCTCTGTAGGGTCTTCGGTGGAATCAGCTTCAATGTACTCTATTTGACGTCCTAAAATGCCGCCGGCGGCATTCACCTCATCTACCCAGATTTGAGTTGTCCTCTGGCTGCTCCGGCCAACATCGGTAGCCAGGGCACCGATATAGCCAATTTTCCACGTTTCTTCTGCTGGTGGAGCAGCCCCGGGAACACAGCCACCGCCTAGAGTTAGAATTACTGCCAACCCTACTATCACCGAGATAGGTACGATTATCTTTGGCAATCCTTTCTTCTTCAACCTAAATACCTCCTTCATAGGATTTTAGTCTATTTAATCTTATAATCATTACATTTCTCACCTCCATCAGATTACTCATTGCTTCATTTATAAACCAACTGATTTTAGTTCACAATAATATTCAAGTCAAGACTTCGCACTTCCTACCAAGAGCATTGATATTTACCATTTGGCAAGCTAGCCAATGCGATTATAGTTGACAACAACACTCGTGTCAAGACCCTTGCCAAAGCCATTGACATTTATCTCTTAGCAAGTTATAATCCAGCGGGTAAATTATAGATTCTAAGAGGTGATGATTTAGTTAAGGGAAAGGAGGTATTTCAACCTTCAAACATTAGATATAGCACAGGAATATAAGGAGACAAAGGAGGATAACAAAATGACTACAAAAGCAGAGCTTATGAAGAAGGATTTGGCTCATGCCATCCATCCGTTCGGAGTAATGGGACTAGAGCCCAAATTCATTTGGGACAGAGGTAAGGGGGTCTACATACAAGATATAGATGGTAACAAGTATCTGGATACGACCTCTGGCGGTGTACACTGCGCTCATTTAGGTCACGCTCCGCAGGAGTTAATCGACGCTGTCAATGAGCAGATGCAAAAAATAACCTATTTCTCAGCAGGAGCACCCAACGCCGCCACCGAGGTGTACATTGAGTACTGCGCCGAGCTGGCTGAGGTCCTTCCTGGCGATATTAACCATGTCTATCTTACCTGCACCGGTTCGGAATCTACCGAGGTCGCTACACAGGTAGCCAGATATTATTGGGACTCTGTTGGCCAACCGGGGAAGTACAAGGTTATCGCCATACACCGTGCCTACCATGGCGGTACTCTTCTCAGCAGAGGTCTCACCGGAAGTCACATTGGCATGGGTTGCTTTGGGCGCAGGCCCCCTGAGGTGGTTAAGGCGCCCAATTATTATTGCCAAGAGTGTGCTTTCGGTCTCAAATACCCTGATTGTGATATGGCCTGTGCTAAATACATTGAGAGTGTTATTATTCATGAAGGTCCAGAGACTGTATCTAGTATGATAGCTGAGGTGGCGCTGGGCAATGGCGGCGTAATCTGGCCACCGGATGAGTGGTGGCCAATGGTGAGAGAGATAACCAAGAAGTACGACGTACTGTTAATTGCCGATGAGGTGCAGACCGGCTTCTGCCGAAGCGGTAAGTTCTGGGGTGTAGACCACTTTAATGTTGTCCCCGATATACTGACCATGGCCAAGGGGATTAACAGCGGGTTCTTACCCTTCGGGGCGGTAGGAGTCAGTGATAAAATCGTTAATGCCTTCCCCAAGGGTCAGCCTTTTAAGGCTTATGTCACTTCTGACGCCAATGCTGCCGTTGTCGCCAGTGCCAGAGCGGCGTTAAAGGCCTATAAGGATGGCATGGCCAACAGGGTGGCTAAGCTGGGGGCTCATCTTAGTGACCGCTTCAGAAATGAATTCGCACCCCTCCCCTGTGTAGACGCTATTTCGGGTAAGGGTCTATACCAGTCTTTTGCCATTGCCCTCAATAAGACTACCGGAAAGCCCTATGACCCAGTGGCAACGGCCAAGGCTAGAGATTTCTTAGCCGCGAAGGCACTAGAAAAGGGTGTCCTGCTAGGTACCTGCGATGGCTATCCCAGGCGACAGCCTATCGTTCCTCCCTTTATCATAACTGAGGCGGAATTAGACAAGGTGCTCGATGTCACTCTCAGTGTGCTGAAGCAAATTAAACCAGTATAATTGCCAGGCTATTCTAACTCAATTAGCTGGGGTAACCTCTTGATAACTTGAAATTTGATTCCAGCCTTAGGGGGCAAGCGCAAATATGCAGGGCCTTGCCCCCCTTCAGTGAACCGGAGAAAGGAGGCTTATTACAGTGTTAAAAGGAGGATACTGGGGAAAGATTTTATGGGTGGATTTGTCCAGTGAAGAAACGAGTGTAGGGACATTTGATGACGGCTTTGCCAGAAAGTATCTGGGAGGAGTTGGTTTAGCTACCAGAATAATCTACGAAAGGGTGACCAAAAATACTAACCCTCTTGGGCCGGGTAATGTGCTTGTCTTTGCCACCGGGCCGTATCAGGCAGCGAATATCGCTAGCTCTGGAAGGTGTAGTGTTGCTGCCAAGTCGCCGCTCACCGGGTACTGGGGGGAGGGTCTGGCGGGAGGTCATATGGGTCCCGAGCTCAAGCGAGCCGGCTTCGATGCGGTGGTTATCATTGGAAAAGCCAAGAGGCCGGTTTATTTATGGATTAAGGACGGTAAAGCAGAGGTCAGAGATGCAAGCGAGTTTTGGGGGCTGGAGACCGCTGAGGCGGTAGATGCGTTGAAAGAGGCAGTTGGCGATTCCAGGGCTACAGTGAGTTCTATAGGTCCGGCCGGGGAGAACCTGGTGAGATATGCCGCCATCGCCAATGATAAGCATGGATTTTTCGGCCGGTGTGGAATGGGGGCGGTGATGGGGTCGAAGAATTTAAAGGCACTAGTGGTGAGAGGAACGCTTAAACCACCCATCGCTAACCCTGACAAGCTTAAGGATGTCTATAGGGATGTTCTAAAGAAGGCTAAGGAGGCAGACTTTACCAAAGACAACGCCAAGGATGGTCAGGCTATGGCAGTTGTCCCCAGGGAAGAAAATGGACTGCTACCGATGAAGAACTGGGCACAAGATACTTGGCCTGAAGGAGCGAGTAAGATAGGAACACCAAGGATGACTGAGGAGCTCCAAATTAAGGGATGGGCTTGTCCATTTTGTATCATGGGCTGCCATAGAAGGATTACCAACCCCAAGTACGAATCTAAGACAGCTGGTCCAGAGTATGAAAATGCGGCAATGCTTGGCTCAAACCTCTTGATAGATGACCTGGGTGCCGTTGTCAAAGCCAACGACCTCTGTAACCGCTATGGAATGGATACCATTGAGCTTGGTGGGGTGTTGGGTTGGGCGTTTGAATGTTACGAGAATGGGTTGATAACCAAAGAAGATACAGATGGGGTAGAGCTGAAGTGGGGTAATGGAGAAGCCTTAGTTAAAATGACGGAGAAGATAGCTAAGAGGGAAGGCATCGGAGACTTACTGGCTGAAGGGTTAAGGGCCTGTGTTGACAGAATACCGAAGTCTCAGCTGTATTCTGTAGAAGCAATGGGGCAAGCTGTAGCAGCACACGACCCCAGAGCTTTCTTCGGTGAAACAATAACCACTATCGCCTCAACAAGGGGCTCATGCCACATACACGGGTTTGCCGAAGCGATGGAGCTAGATGTTCTTCTGCCTGAATTGGGCATTAGCGAATCAATAGATAAGTTTGATGCGACCAAGAAGGGATATGTTGGCGCTATCTACCAGGATATCCAGCAATTCTGGAACAGTCTGACTTGGTGCTTCTTCTATTTCTTCTCCGATGTGAACTTGACCGACCAGATTAATATACTGAATGCCATAACCGGCTGGAATATAACACCAAAAGAGGCTCAGAAGATAGGCGAGCGCATAGTGTGCTTGCAACAAATGTTTAACCTGGAAAACGGACTGGTGCCTGGGAAAGAGAATGTGATGCCAGAACGCCTTACCATCCCCCACAAGGAGGGTGGGGCTGCCGGTCAGGTACCGCCGTGGCAGGCGATCTTAAAGGAATATTGGGAGACGAAGAGCTGGGTCAAGGGTATTCCAACGAGGGATAAACTCAAAGAATTAGGCCTTGATGGTTTAGAATCTAAAAGAGTTCTTAGTTTTAAGCGTCAGGATTACCGGGGAGAGTGAAGCCCGGACTGATAAAAATAGTGAGTTATGCCTGTTCGGTGGACGTTCCTCTTGTTACCGATATGCCGGACTAGGTTCGGCTCTTTATCACATCTTTATTTACTAGGTTGGGTGGAATCTCCCCTCGAAGTCCGGCTAACAGATTTTTGATAGCCAAAGCAACGTATGACCTTCTGGCTCGTGGACTGGCACTGGCCAAGTGAGGAGTGAGAATGGCATTATCAAGTCCAGCCAAACCCTCGGTGAGGCGAGGCTCATTCTCATAAACATCCAGAGC
>Ga0209636_10003083_pt1 | contig 16977 bp, 9 predicted proteins | sample DeeMarSWOR152_54_FD_187464 | JGI IMG/M metagenome (GOLD analysis project Ga0209636, IMG submission 187464) | Marine sediment microbial communities from White Oak River estuary, North Carolina - WOR-1-52-54 (SPAdes) (version 2) | ecosystem: Environmental > Aquatic > Marine > Intertidal zone >...
TCGCTGAGGAGCATATCGGCCCAGATCATTGTCTCGATGCCGCGTGCCTTCAGCAGGCTGTGATAGCGCAGTAACTGCGAGGCGAAAATCTCGCTCTTGGGCTTGCCGGCGCACAGCTTGCACCGCTCTTGCTCCGGCACGTCCAGCGTCCTCCACCACGCCTCGTCCATGCCGAGGTGGAATCGTCTGGGCTGGAAGAGCTCGGCCACTTCGGTCACTACATCCGTCAGGATCTGTTGTGTCTTCGGGTGCGAGACGCAGGCGATGAGGTGATCCCCTTCCTCCCACAGATCCTTGTAGTTCAGCGTGAACCACTGGGCGTGCCCCAGGATCGTGACCAGCGGCACCACCTCCAGGTAGCGCCGGCGGGCGAACTCCAGCACGTCGCGCACCTGCGCCTTGCTCCACGCCTGCGGGGCGGCCAGCTCGGGATGGCTGTCCAGCCGGATCACCTGATTCACGATCAACACCAGCGTGTTGAGCTTGTGCCGGACCAGGGTACGCTCGAGGTATTCCTTGAAGCGCTCCGGCTCGAAGGGAGGATCGTTGGGATGGCCCCAGCGGCAATTGGGAAAGGGCATACTGACCGCACGCACCCCGAGCGTGGGGAAGTCACGCACCGAGAGGGCCGGGCAGGCCGGGCGCTGCCCCACCGGCGTGGCCAGGCCGACTGCCTGCAGGAATGTCTGGATGCCGTAGAAGACGCCCCGGGCACTCTTGCTGGCAATGGCCACGCCCCGCTCGGTAACCTCCAAGAGGTAGCCCTCTGCCGGCAGCGCTGCGAATGCTGCACTCCGGTCGCCTGGGAAGTGCGCACGCACTTGTTCCGGCTTCTCCGCCAGGACCAGAGTCACGGCCCCCTCTGTGCCCGGCCCCCACCCCAGGCCGTAGCACTTGCGCAGGGGTTCGACCAGGGCGCCGGTGAGGTTGCCAACCTCCTCGGGCGGAACGTCGACCGTGTCGATGTGTGTCTCCGAGGGAAGGAAGAAGCGCCCTTGGCCCGGACGAAGCTCTTTCGGCTGGGGCAGCAGCGCGAGCCAGGGTTTCGGGCGAGGCTCCTCCGGCGGGAAGACCTTGAAGCGGCCGGCCGCATAGGCGACCACCTCGCCTCCCGCGTCCACGACCGAAAAGCACCAGCGGGCCATCGCCGGAGACGACGATTGGTGCGACAGGCGCAGCAGCGGCTCCTTCAGGGACGTGGACTCCCTAGCCGTGGCGGAGACAGCCCACGACGTTCCGTCGTCCTTACAGGCGTTAATACGCGTGGCAAGCTGCGCGCTCGCCATCTCTTCCGGTGGCGCCCAACGCACGGCGTACTCTCCATAGTCCAACTCCATCAGCAATGGCTGTGAACCCGGGGAAGCGGGAAGTGATGAGCCGACGAAGAGGAGGTAGCCCCACGACTTGCAGTTGTCGAGGGACCCTTGTGTGAATGCCCAACTGGTGATCTCACCTGCGGTTGGCTCCTCACGACCGATGTTGAAATCCCAGATCGTCCCGGGCGCCGGCGCCGTCCCTGCGCGCGAGAGGCAACGAAGAGGAATCGCCGCTTCGGCCGTCCACCCCCGGGCAGTACGGCACGTCTTCACCTGCCAATCAGCATCGAACCTCAAATGTCTTCCGCTACTCGAGTCCGATACCTTGCCGAGCGCGTTCAGGGCTAGTTCGTACTGGGCGTCATCACCCTCAGGGCCGAAGAAAAATTTGAGAGAGTCCCCCTGGTCGATGGAGTAGTCCTGGTGGGTCATCGCCTGGGTCCCGCTGGTATCAGCCACGGATAGGCGCGCGCCGATGAACATGTGCGTACTGTCATGACAAAGGCGGACCTCCGTCGGATTGCGTGCGGCAGCACCATTGGTGTGCTCTACGAAACCGGCAGTGCGCCCCGCCGATCCCCAACAGGAATCCTCCAGTACACCGTCCAGATTCGGGGCTTGGCCTACGCTAGGACAGGGAACCACGGGAACCGCATAAAGGGGCAGCTCCCTCGCTACCGGCTCCAGGACAATCTGGTCCACTTCGAACACAACCGAGGCGTAGCTGATAAAGAAAAAGCGTTTCATCGCGCCCCAGTCGATACGCAGACCCTCACGGCTCCACACCGAAGCAGTCGTCGCCTCATAGCGCCGCCACTGTCTGCCCTGGAGATTGAAGTCGGCCGAGAAGCCGCCACCCTGCTGGCTCGTTTCGATGTGCAGGTTCACCTTGTGCAGGTTGTCATCCAGGCGGCGCGCCCAGAATGAGATACCACCCCAGGGCTTCCCACGCCAGGGAGTTCGGTTCGCGAAGTAGGGTGCAATCACGCTGGCGCCCTTGGTCGTCTCCTCGTAGACCAGGCGCATCGCCCCCGTTCCGAAGCGTGCCCCCGCCGCGGTCTCGGAGCGTGCTTTGCCTGTGCCCCACGGATTTCCTTTCCAATGCACGGCGCCCCTCTCGAAGTCATAAAGGACAGTCCGCGGGTCACTCGCAGGGGCAGCAGAAACTGTGGTAGCAGCGATCAACAGCAGGAAAACGCCGGATTGCAGACTGCTGGTACGCGCATTGGTCGGCATCTGTTTTTTCACCTTCATATCAGGACATACCTCCCGAGCCTCATTTGTCTTCATACCTGCCGCGAGCCGATCCGAACTGCTATCAAGCCGGATGCTAGCATTCTACGTTATACGCGCAAACTGTCAATGGACGAAATACTACCACGTCGAAACGACCGTCATCATTTTAAAGGTGTTTGAGAACTTGGAAATATTGATTGCTTTTTCCAATTGTTATGAAAAACCAGCAAAAATCCTTGCAGGAGTGTGTCACAACCTGTTACCACATAATCCAGCATATTTGCCTCCTTTCTTTAGATCCGCTGAAAAAGTGTTTGGAAAAACAATCGCTTGCCAGTCACATCTTTTCATGATACCAGACAGATTACTGATAGTCCACTATCCCCAAAATAATCATATGATTGGTACATTTCTTTTCCCCCGTCTACTTAATCCGAAAAAAATGAAAAATTCTCAACAAATGTTTGTATTTTCGCAAAGAATTGATATTTATTCGGACTCGATACAGGCAAAATCAACATTTGTGGTGACAAAATGGAAAGTGCGCCAAGGTAAGCTGTTGTGAGTCAGCTGGACAATCCAGCCTGGTCAAAGGTTAGCCACCAGGCCAGAACGGAACTTGATGTATATTGAGGTAACGAGATATGCAGAGATCAAGGAAAGGCGAATGGTCAGCCATAACGCAAGTGAAGGTTGTTAGCCCCGAAATATGTCATGTTGCATTGGGCCAAGAGGATTTCCACTTGGAAGCCAGTATCGCTACACACGATAACGGCGAGTGTGTTAGCGGCGTGCCGGGGTCGCAGACCATAGCGGGTCATTCAACGGTTCACAGCGGAACTCGGGAGAGCCATACCGTTCCCAAAGAAGCTTCCAACGAGTCGAAGAGGCGAAGAAGGAAGTATGGCGGTATGGCAGTCGGACCAGGTCATATTAGGGGTACAGATGGGGTAATGCCCATCCAGTCCCGCGAGCCCGGGACACTCGAAGGGCCTGGCAGCAAAATGTAGAGGGATGAGTCGCGTGTGCCATACACTGAGATGGATAATATCACTCTGGCAATATTGCCCTCATATCTCAACGGGCTCGGAAGGAATGCTACAATATTCTTGGCAGGGACCGAGCGAGTGGCATGGATGGTGTGCTGCACACTGTCGTCCGATGAGTGAGTTTTGCTGAAGAGCCGGATGTGGGAAATCCACAAGTCCGGTTCCGAGAGGGGCGTAAAGCTCTGTTACAAGGCAGAATATTGTGGCACTCCCCAATCGAAAGAGGGGAGAAACGGGGAACACAAAGCATGCCTAAATGATAGAGCTTTACGTCTACTCGACCAAGATGTCACCTGGAAATTAGGGTGTTTTTCAGCTCCTGGAAGAGGTGGCTTTTCGAAGAATTCTGGCGTTTTACAACTCTCTTTGACATCGACAATTTCATCAGGCTTTTTGGCCTGTGAGGGGCTTTAAATTGAAAGTCGAGGGGTGTTCTGTGAGATTCTACAAATAGACTTAACTGCCTTTTCGTTGCACTTATCCACAGTTATATCAACGGGGTATGCTAATAAATAATCAAAAGATTTTCCTTGACAGAAAAGTGATTGATTTGGTATAAACTATTTTAATGAAGTTTGTGCCTGCACAGTTGGAAATCTGTGGTTTTTTAACTTTCCTGCGGGTACAATTCCTGTAGTTTTGTAAATAATAGGAGGAGTTATTATGCTAGGTACAGAGTTTTGACGGTCTGTTGCCCGGTAAGTAATTTTTTCCGCATTTCAAGCAGCAGCTAATAGACGGATTTTGAAGGAAGGAGGTAACGAAAATTCGTAAAAACCCATTTCATGCGCAAAAAATATTTCGATGTTTATCAGACACAATAAGCTGTTTTGGTGTGTGGCCAAAGCATAAATTTCAATTATTGTAATCTTTTAAAGGAGAATTCTCATGTGTAAGAAATTTATTTATTTAACATCTTTTGTTTTGGTGCTGGCCCTGGCCGGATTCGCTCAGGCGGAGCTTTTGGTCAACAGCGACTTCGAGGCCGGCCTTGGCTCCTGGAAAACATGGGGTGGTGGTTCCGGTTCCGGGGCCGGAGGTTGGTTCTATAATTACGACACGCATGCGGCCGTCATGGAGGATGGCACTGCACACAGCGGCGACAAGTATGTTGAGGTCAGTATCGCGGACCTGGAGGGATCTTGGTGGGCCGTCATGCTTGTCTTCCAGGAACATCCCGTAACAGAAGGGCAGACTTATCAGATTAGTGCCTGGTTCCGCGATGGAGATGCCGATGGTGCCCCGAGTTTAGTTGAAGGCGGCGGGATGCTTCAATGGGAGTGGCGTGATGCAGCTCCCGTCGGAGACCCCAACACGAGTGAGCGCGGCAACTTGATCGAGGGCGGGAGGGTTACACATTCTTTCGACCTCACCGAGGAATGGACTTATGTTAGCGCAACAGAGGTTGCACCCCCGGGTGCCAAGGGGGCCACGATAATTTTCGGGACGACCTGGGGTGGTATAACCCTCGATGTCGACGACACTTCATATATCGAAGTGACACCTTCTAACTATGTAACGTCGATTGATCAGGGTGGTCTCATCCCGATTATTAACCGCGACTTCTCTGAACCCAACGATGGCAAGCATACGGCTTTCGACATTGAAGCCAGCAGGAAGCAGGACGAACCGTTTTTTGGATTTATGACGACAGACGTCCCCGGCTGGACAACTGATGTCTCAGCCAAAGACTCGGGTATAGAGATTGGAGACGATCCAAACTACGGTTATTCCGCGTTCTTGATGGGTGGTTACAGCGAATGGGATGATGATCCCAGCTGGGTTGAGCCGTCAATCTGGCAGATCCTGCCCTACAAGATCCAGGAAGGCGATCAGTTCCGTTTAGCTGTGGATGCACGGCATATCTGGACAGTTGAGGGCGTTCCGGTTGAGCTTAAAATGACGCTCTTCTACGTCGATATCAATGGTACGAGGCAGGAATTAGCCAGTCAGATAGTTGATCTGACTGAGGCCTGGGAGTGGAGTACCTATATCCTTGATGTGCCCGAGCTCCCTGAGGCGGCAGTTGGCAAATTGCTGGGGATTGAGCTTCAGAATATCGCGGAAAGGTCCAGTTGGTTTCATGTCGACAATATATCGCTTATTGGCGAATAATGATCCTAATGAATAGTGAAGTGGAGTGAGAATTTCTGGATCTTGACTTCGTTGTTGGTGTTGGTTCAGATCCAGCAATCTCAGTCGAAACCTCAGACGCGGCCCCGGGATTGACCTTGTCCGATTCCGGGGCCCGTTCATGACTTTATCAAGCAGTTCCATTGCTCGATACACCTGGTCATATTTTCTTGAAAAAACCACGAAATGTGCCGATAATTTTATTGGACTTCATGGGATAAAAACTATTGCCGGCATTCAGGAAAGTTTGTTCATGAAATTCAAGATAAATACAACAGTTTCTTTTGTCGTGTTGGCATTGGCAGTGTTGCTTATTACCGGCGTGGCGATGTGGCGTCATTTCGCTCCCCGAACAAACGAGATTCGCAACGTGCTTCTGATAAGTATCGACACATGCCGGGCTGACCACCTGGGGTGCTACGGCTATCCGCTTGATACGACTCCCAACATCGATGCGATCGCCGGCGAAGGGGTCGTTTTCGAGCACGCAATTTCGCCACTACCCTATACGCTGCCGGCGCATTGTACGATGCTGACAGGTACAATTCCCCCTTATCATCGAGTGTTCGACAACACTGATTACAAACTGAGCGATGGAGATGTCACTCTAGCGGAACTGCTGCAGGAAAAAGGGTATTTGACAGCCGGATTTGTCAGTTCCTTTATACTGGATTCTCGATTTGGCCTTGGACAAGGATTCGACTTTTATGACGATGACTTCGAAGAGGCAAGCCATACCATGGATATCAATCAGCAAAGCGGCGGTGAAACAACCCATGATGTTATAGAATGGCTGTGCACCCACAAGGATGAAAAGAACTTCGTCTTTCTGCATTACTATGACCCGCATTTTACCTATGAGCCACCTGAACCATTCGCATCGAAATTCAGGAATGTGCCGCCGCCGGAGCATGTAACCACGAGATTCGAACAGGTGTTATTCGATGGCTACGCTGGTGAAATTGCATACACCGATCACTGCATCGGGCAAGTTGTCGACAAGCTTAGACAACTGGGGCTGTATGATTCGACAATGATCATCATCACTTCTGATCACGGGGAGATGTTGGGCCAGCATGGAGAAGGATTTCATGGCTACTTCATCTATCAACCGGCCATCAGAGTGCCTCTGATTTTCAAGCTTCCCCGGTTGTCAAAACACAGGAGAATAACAAGCACGGTCGGGCTTGTGGATATCGTACCGACAGTATGTTCTCTGCTTGGCATTGACTTATCGACTCCGGTCCAGGGACAGGATCTTTCACCATGTTTTCACAGTGATTGGTTGCCGCCCTCCGACAGGCACCTTTTTTGTCAGAGCCTTGAACCAACAAAGTACAATGCCAACTCGCTGTTGGGCGTTGTCACAGACAGGTACAAATACATTAAGACTACAAGGTCTGAACTGTATGATCTTGACGATGACCCGGACGAATTGAACAATATTGCAGTCGAACAGGCAGACCGATCGCAAACAATGGAAAAAAAGCTGCGCCAGATAATGCAGGAAACGACTCGAGGCAAGGAAGATGGTAAGGAGCACTTGGATAAGCAGACACGTGAGCGTCTGGAGAGCCTCGGCTATATTGGTGGTTCCGTGAACGACGATCTTAGTTTTGACCGCGGGGGCGAAGACCCGAAAGACCTTATCGAGTACCATGTTCGCACGATGCAGGTTGGCTTTCTCATCTACCAAAAGAGATATGACCTTGCTAAGAGTCAGTGCCGACAGTTGATTTCAGAACGTCCATCGTTACATGGGCCATATTTCAATCTGGCGAAGATAGCAGTAAGGCAGGGTGACTATGCTGAAGCGGTTAGCAACTTCGAAAAAGTGATCGAGCTAAAGCCGGTTCATGTCTATTCATATGAGGGACTTGGTGCGGCTTATGAGGCTCAAGGCCAATTTGACAAAGCCGTGCTTGGTTATGCCAAGGCGCTGGAGCTAAGACCCGATTACGTAAAGGCCTACTACAAGGTGGCGCTGTGTTTCTACGAACTGGGCGAGTTTCGTGAGCCCGACAAATATGCCACAGTCGTATTGAAGAATAATCCGTCCTATGTGGACGCTGCAATCAGTCTCGCAGAGAAGCTACTCGAAAGGCGACAGATTAGGCTGGCCTATGAGCACTATCTGCGAATACTCAAGCTCCAGAACGATTCTGTGAATGTGTTAAATGCCCTGGCGTGGATCGAGGCAGCATGCGACATCGAGGGACTCCGCAATCCTGAGCAGGCTCTCGAAAGGGCTTTGCGGGCCTGTGAGATGACAGATTATGGTACACCGGAAGTAGTTGATACTCTGGCCGTGGCCTATGCTGCCGCCGGCAGATTTCCAGAGGCCAGAGAAACAGCCCAGAAGGCAATACGTGCAGCCCAGTCGGCGGGAAACAATGCTCTTGCCCAGCGGATCAAGAGCAGATTGAATCTCTATAACGCAGAAAAGCCCTTTCGGGATGCCTCTTTGGCATATGATGCCGCTCGGTAAGGATAAGTGCTCTGGCTATTCTGTACGTCGAGGTCCTTTTCACCTGTTAAGCGCTCACTGACAGTGATTTCAGAGTATATATACCCGAATTTCCCAAGTAGTGGGTGACAAATGGGCAGGAATTTGATAATGTAGTGTCTATGGAGAGCATTCAAGCCAGCTTCGATCATCTGATACAGGAGAATCCAATGGATGAAAGACATAGGAATGCTCTTAGAGTCAAATAAAGTAATCTCATTTAGGTATTGGTCATAATGGATTCTAATTTCGTGACAGTTGTTTCTGGTCTACCTCGTTCAGGTACATCGCTGATGATGCAGGCATTAGAAGCGGGAGGGATGCTCGTGCTTACAGATAACAAACGCAAGAGCGATGAGGATAATCCTAAGGGGTATTACGAATTTGAACCTGTCAAAAAGACCAAAACTGATCCTTCGTGGGTGGTAGATGCTGTTGGCAAAGCCGTGAAGATGGTTTATAAGCTACTATACGACTTGCCTAAAGATTATGAATACCGTGTCATTTTTATGAGAAGAAACATGGACGAAGTGCTGGCCTCTCAAAGGGTAATGCTCAAGCGAACGGGCCAAAAAGGCGCAAACACCAGTGATGAAAAGCTTGCTGATTTCTTCAATAGGGATCTGGAAAAAGTTTATCGGTGGGTAGAGAACCAAGACAACTTTTCAATGGTTTCAATAAACTATAATGAGATCGTTAAATCGCCACTGCCGGAATGCCATCGGGCAAATGAGTTTCTGGGAGCTGGCCTAGACGTTGATAAGATGGCTTCAGTTGTAAATCTTTCTCTGTACCGAAACAAACGATAAATGCGTTATTAAATTTAATAAGAGTAAGTAGGAGATGTTTTTAAAGTCGATAATGGATTCGACTAAGATCAAGCATAGCTATCCCGAATCACTAAACTGATCAGCGACCTCACTGAATATAACCCAGCAAGCGAAGGGTCCGTAGCCGCTCAGGATTCAGCGGCGAATCCTTCGACCGCGTGAACTGCTGCCCTATACCAGCTTAGTTGCCTTCACTGCCACGTCAAGGAAAAACTGGACTTTTAGCGTTGTTTTCTATTCCCGTTATTGAGACACCTTTTCAGAATTCACCGTGTGCAAATCCTTTGGAGACACACAGGTAAGATGTTGTTCTGTTGCTCTTAGTCCCTCTATCGGTAGGGTTGTTTGTTTTGGTAGAGATGAAGTCGTTTTATCATATCTTGAATAATATGTTCATCAACTTTGTCGCCAGCCAGCGCGATCGCCTTTTGAACGGTTTCGACAGCTAAATCAAAATTCCCTGAAGCTGCATAAGCAATGGCCAATGTATCCAATGCAGCCGGTTGGCTATAATTGCCAAGTTTGCAGGCCTGCAGAGCCAATTCACGAGCTTTGTCAGGATCATTTAGTTTCGTGGAATAAATCCAAGATATATTGTTCAGCACGGTAATTTGGTCAGGCTTAATTTCGAGCGATTTTTCATAATGTTTAATGGCGTCATTCCATTTACGCTGGCGAATAAAAATGGCGGCAACAAGATTATGAACTTTTGTATCGCGGGGATTGACTTGCAGACTTTTGGCATAGTAACTGAGTGCCTTATCTAAATACCCTTTTGCAGACCACAATCTTGCAAGATCATAATAGATCTGAGCCGTTTGAAGGCCCATCTCAATGGCTTTATTATAGTGAACAAGTGCTTGGTCCAGTTTGCCCTGTTTTTGCAGCAGGGATGCGAGAGAGTGATGAGCCGGAGAATTTTTAGGATCAATCTGAATTGCCTTATTAAGGTGTATGATCGCATCGTCGAGTCTTCCCAGATTTGCCAGCGTTACTCCAAGATTGGCTTCTGCATTAGTATTTTTTGGATAAAGCTTAAGTGAAGCATAAAAGGGTTCAAGGGCCTCTTCAAATTTTTGTTCTTGGAAGGCTATCTTGGCCAACTTCAGAAAGGTCTCAGGAAACGTTGGCCGTTCCAAAGATAACTTTCTCAAGATTTGTTTGCACTGCTCATGTTGCCCCTTGTGTTCGAACATTAAGGCCTGTTTGAAAGACACATGAAAATCGATCAGGTCCTTGGCATCGTCCTGACTTCGATCGAATAGCCTATGATCGTTTGTGCCACCGACATACCCAAGGGACTCAAGCCGATACAAATCCTGTGCAGTCAGCTCCCCCTGGTTGCCAACAGTGCCTTTAGCCAAGGTCTGTTCCAGGACCTGCTCTAACTGATGCTCAAAAGCGGATCCGCGTTCAGGTTGCTGCTCGAAGAGGTTGTTCTGCTCATTAGGGTCCTGGACAATATCGTATAATTCCGGCCGGGTCGACTGGATGTATTTATAACGGTCGGTGGTTAAGGCCATTAGGGCATTCGCGCCATATCTTGTTGGAACGATACTCTCAGAATATAGCGATCTATTTTTATCGAGGGGAGGTTTTTCTTTAAAATAGGGCGAAAGATCTCTGCCCTGGATTCTGTCAGGTTTGTCGATCCCGAGAATCCCGCATATGGTTGGTAGGATATCAACCAAACCAACACAATGAGGGATCCTTTGGGGTTTTGTCTGCCTGGGCAATTTGAAAATAAGGGGTACTTTGATGGCGGATTGATACACAAAATATGTGTGGGTTAGTTCACCATGCTCACCCAGCATTTCGCCATGGTCACTGGTAATGACGATTAAAGAAGAATCATAGAGATCAACTTCTTTGATCTTTTCAATGACCTGGCCAATACAGTGGTCTGTATAGGCTATCTCGCCGGCATATGAATTATCAGCATACTCGGTGGCAAATGGTTCAGGCGCTTCATATTCATCATGCGGGTCATAGTAGTGTAAAAACAGAAAAAACTTTTCGCTTTTGTGTTCATTGAGCCATTCGAGGGCAAAGCGACTGGTTTCTTCCCCAATACGTTCGTCTCCCGATAACGCATGACGAACATTCACAAAGAGATCGTTGTAACTCTCAAATCCCTGGGCCATACCAAACTTTGAATCGAGCACAAAGGTACTGACGATGGCTGCCGTCCTGAAACCCTCTGTGCTGAGTATCTCGGCCAGGGTTTGATTGGATGGACTCAACTGGTACCCAATATTGTTGCGAACACCGTGATATGGTGGAATCGTACCGGTCATCATAGTACAGTGGGCTGGGAGCGTAATGGGAACAGGTGAAATAGTATTCTCAAATACAACACCATGATCGGTGACTTGGTCGATATTAGGTGTGGTCTTTCGTGGATAGCCGTAACAACTGAGATAATCACTACGGCATGTGTCAATGCTGATAAGGATGACATTGTGAATATCTTGTGGTTGGAGCCGCAGAAAAATCCATATCGCGACTGCTGCTGTTACAATCATCAGCAGCATTGCAGTCCAAAAGAGCCTTAAAGATCTTGGGCGATCCATAACATATCTCCTGCTAATAGAATATACACTGGTTTTTCCCATATAACATTTTATATCCTTGTTCAGCTACGCCCCAGAGCATCTCTTCTCAACATTCTGCCAAATCCATTCTGACAGTTCAAGATTTCCGGCTTCATCTTCATTTCGAGTATCTTTAAGCCTCAATGGTCGCTAAACATGAGTTAGCTAGCTGATTATCAATATCAAGACGAGGCTTCAACTATACTGTCACAAAATCAATCTCAGAGCATCCTTGTGTGCTTCACCCATCCGGTTCTCCCATTTGATATAGTCAAAACTGGCGTGAGTAATCTCCATAGGCTCTATACTATCGAATTTCAGTCCATTTGTCACCCACTACTTGGGAAATCCGGGTGAGAAATATTTTGTACCTCATCGTGGAGAACAAAGTCCCCACGGGCAGCAGAGCAAAATCTATCAAATCCTGACCTTAAAAAATGGCCTTGAGATAAAGGCAAAGACCATCGAAGCAATGAAGAAGTAAATCAACCACCAGTTGGTCCCGCTGGTCCAAGACAGGCGGTCAGGGTAGCCAATATTGACAGACTGAACGATGGAATCAATAGCAAAAGGTTTTTCTGCGGGATGCATCAAGATTTTGGCCCAGTCCCAAGCAGGCCGTGTAGGACTTACTCGCATGAAACCGTCTCCAATTACCAGCTCCTTTTCGATTTGGTGCCGGTCGACGTTTAGAGTTATACGGTGGTTTCCATTTTCAAGGGCTTTGATTTCCCAACATATTTCCCGCCTGCTAAACACGCTCACCGGGCCGACTGTCACCTCGGCTACAGGTGTTGGCTCAATATTTACAGTCGGCCAACGTCCTCCGACATTTCCATTGAGCTTGACAGTCATTACTGCTACCTCTCCTGGCAGCAGTGGTCGGGATTGATACCACAAACTCATTTGAGCAAGAAGCAGAGATATAGGAATAATCATCACCAGCATTGGGGGAATTGCGTGAAAGAGCAACAGCAAAGCTCCCTTAAGAACCCGTGCCTCTGCATGCAACGTTACTGATATGCTGTCCTTGAAGAGCTTCAGTGCAAGAATATGGGCCTTCATATCATCACGAATCTTGCCGATAGCACCCTGATTAGAAGTGTATTTGAAAATGATAAGTAAGAATACCCCCGTTACCGCGGAGATGATTGTATTGGACAACCACCCGGGCAGTACTGCGATTGGAGCTAGAAAAAACCTCCCGAAGGCATTCGTTAGCACATTTACCCAACTTACGACCTGAGCGAAAAAAAACATTAGTCTATATACCCCAATCCTCGAAGTTGTTCAGCTATTTTTTCATCCGCATCGCTTTGTTCGTATTTAGCAACTTCCTTTTCGATAATATGAGTAACGAACTCCTCTATACTGCTGTACCCAGCAACTTCAACGACGTTTTTTGCTCTGGCAAACAAAGCCGAATCAATCTTAATCTTAGCCATGTGTTATAGTTCCCTTACACAATTGTCATCTTAACAAGGTTATTTTTAGTCTGAGTCAGCTATCTTACTCTTCAGTATCAGTTTACATCATAAACAAGTTTTCGCCTTGCATTGAAGGTGGAATTGTTAATCCGAATTTTGTCAGAACAGATGGTGCGATATCTACTAATGACGGTGTGCTGGCACGAATGGGTCGATTGCTAAAGATGACACCCGGCACCTCGGAGGCATCGGCACAATGGTCTGCGCTCCAAGCCGAGTTGTTTTCCAGAAGTATTTCCTTGGTCATATCGCCAAGACAAGTAGCCCAGGAAGCCCGGTAATCACGACAGTAACCGATGACCAGGTCAGGGGCAAGCGTTGTTGCGGGGCCTGAATACACCTTATCTGTGCGGTGCACCTTAACAATGACGCGTTTGCCATTGGTGTCCCGAACAGCTTCGAGCTTGGCTGACAATTCATCCAGGAGCTGTTCACGTTGCTCGCCAAGTTCTATGATCCCATCACGTTCCCGTCCTTTAAGATTGATATACAAACCATTTATGCCCAAGCCATATGCTCGTGTCCTTGACCAATCAACGTCTTTCAAAATTCCGGTAGAATTTGGTGGATAAAGGTAGCCGTTTTCTCGCAACCAGGTGTTCAGGTTGAATTGTCTCTTGAAGTTAGCAAAGCCGTGATCGCTCATCACAATAATGGTAGCCTTGTCACCGTAGCGTATCAATATATCTCCAACAACTGAATCTAATTTGTTGTAAAGTTTGTGGATATGGCGAAAACACTTTTTGGCATCTTCGGCAGAACGAGTTGGGTGCTTCAAGTCTGAGTCCCACCAGAACATATGTGACTGTAAGTCCGTGCTGGAAAAGTAAAAGAACAACAGGCCATCATCATAGTTTTCCAAAGCATACTCCAGCAGTTTGAGACGCTCTTGCAGTACCATACCTGCTTGGATGCGATATTCCTCATCGGTAAATACCTCGTTTGACAATGCCTTGTGGTCTTCCTGAAAACCGGTTGTGTAGAACAAGCCCAACCTGTCTGAGATTTCCTTGATGAACTCAGGTGGCTCGGTTATTCGGAGGGCGGAATCGGAGGGGTCGCTATTAATGGGGCTTACATACAATTGGAAATTCGGAGAGACCTCCTGCAGATAAAAACGACATATTGCCGTCAGGTGTTTATTGGGAATGAGAGCAGGCAAAGACATTTCGAAATCCAACTTAATCCAGTGGCTCCACTTTCCTTCCTTGAGCAGGATTTTGTGCTTCTGGATTTCGATGACGCATGCTTTGGCCACTTTGTCACGATGCACACAAAATGGTATGGTAGCTGGCTCCGGGTCCCTTAGAAGGTTGTTTCGGGGCCCAATTAGCTGCGCAGTAGCGGTCTCGTTCTCGAAGAAAAGCATCGACCGTTTGCCGCCGGGTTCGTCTTTGGTGCGAACCGGTCCGTCCTCTGCAAAGTGCTGGTAGGTTCCGTATGTTCCCAACAGGTCGGGTGTCCCCAGACCTGACAAGCATCGGTGATGACCATGTTTCGATGGACTCGGTGGATAGTTGGAAGGCAGGTCGTAGAATGTGGAGCAGATACCTTCTTCGTCGAGATAATCCCAGAAGGGTACTCCCTGTCGCAGCAGTACTGTTTTAGGTGGTTTGTGATTGAAGGGAGGGAAATTCAACTGTAGCTTGTGCTTGCCGATTTTCCAGTAACCTTCACCCGCGACCGTTCTGGCAACAGAGAAGAACGGAGCGACCTGCTCGGCCGGGTCACGGTGAATGAAATCGAAGATTCCATGAGAGCCGGGTCCGGCCCCGTTGATGAAATTCGCCCACGCCACAGGGCTTTGTGGTGGGATGCTAGTGTCAAGGACGCGGTAACCGCCTGATTGTCTGAGCTTGGCAAGATTGGGTAATTGGTCGGTGCTCATAAGCTTTTCACTCAGGCGCGGGTCCATACCGTCGATGCCGATGATAATTACTCTATTTGTCGGACGGCGTTTCTTCTTTGCCGCGCAGGCAGGCCCTGCCGCCGACCCTGTGCTCAAGGCCGCAGCTGTTACGGCCGAGCGTTTCAGAAAGTCTCTACGATTGAGTCTTGTGTCATTGTCAGGGGTCACCGTATCATTTTCCTCATATTATTCAGCTTGGTCTGTGCGCCTGTTACCAGTGTTGGCGTCAGCCACTGATAGTGGTCTGCCGTCCATATACCTGGGTACGGCTACGCCGAACATGTCCAGTATCGTCGGACCTATATCCATCAGCCGCGGTTCTTTGGTTTCGACGCGTCGGTTACAGAATAGAACTCCCGGGACAAGCGAGCGGTCGATACAATGGTCTCCACTCCATGCCTTGGTATTTTCGTGGTAAATCCTGTCGGTTACTTGTCCAATAGCTGTCTCCCAGGATGCACGATAGCCCTTGTTATAGCCGATAATCAGATCAGGTGCTTCGTCTTTGTAGGGCCCGTGATAGATCCTTTGAGAATTATAAACCTGCTTAATGACCGGCTGGTTGCTCTTGGTTGAGTCGGTTAGACCCATGAGCTTAGTGACGATTTCGTCTCGCAGGTTTTCGGCTTCGTGTTCGGGATCAACAATTCCCTGGGCCTCGCGTCCCTTCAGGTTAAGAAAAATACCTGCAAGCCCTAGGGCGAAGGCACGGGTTTCAGACCAGTCAATACTGGCCAGATTCTTTTTGTTGCGGCCATCGTGCTTGAGCTTCAAATATCCATTTTCTTCGAGCCAACGGTTTAGATCAATGCCACATCGAAAGCTGTTAAAGCCGTGATCGGAAATAACCATAAGCACAGTATCATTAGATTTGCATTTATCCAACGTTTCGCCAACGAGGTCATCCATACGCCTATAAAGCTCCTCAACTGTGTTGCGCGGTCGGTTTTGCTGGCGCTGCTTATTAGCAGGATGCTGCTCGTCGATATCTCGCCAAAATGTATGCTGGATACGGTCCATGCCGTCAAATACGCAAATGCATAGGCCTCGTTTTATTTTGTCAAGAGAATCAAAAAACATCTTCCGACGTTCTATGTCCGCATCGGTAGATTGTTTTATGAAGCTCTCGTCGGAAAGAATTTTCTCGTTAAGGGCCCAGCTATCTTCAGGCAAACCGAGAGTGGCGAAGGGGCCCTGGCGTTTGGCCAGGTAAGTTGAGAAAATACCGGGATGAGAGATGGGCATGGCGGGTTTCTCCGGATCGATGTTGATGGGTGTTACGTACAACTGAAATTCGGGTGTCGTGCTCAATAGAAGAAACTTGCAGATGCCGTGGACAGTCACACCCGGACCTGCCTTAAAGCCAAGCTTTATCCATTCGGTATAGGTGTTTTTGGTGACCGTGTAAGTGTTCCCGCTGATGGCGAGTTTCACCGTATTCTGATCTTCGATAGTTACTACAAAAGGGCATTTCAGGACACTGTTGTCTTTGCGAAAGGGATTCTGCGGGCCGATGAGCTCAGCCTTTATGGTGTTTTTGTTTCTGGTGACGGTGAAACTTTCGCCGGCCGTGTGCTCACCGCTACCGTCGCTGCGGCTTGTGTAGAAAGAAAACATTCCTTGTGTGCCGCGAAGGTCGGGGACGCACATCCCAGACAATTGCACGCCGTAGAACTTTTCCGGTGGAAATGTGACGGGCACGCGGATTACGCTACTAAATATGCCATGCTCACCCAGGATTATCCAGAACGGTTTGCCCTTGCGGAGCAGGTGAATGCCAGCTTTGCCTATAGGGAGTTGAAACTTACCCAGACTGATTTTTCGGCGGATGTCCCTGATATCTACTGAACTGAGCTTGGGCAGGTAGCTTTTCTTATCACGTGTCAAAAAGTCGAATATATTGTGCTTACCGGGATT
>Ga0209636_10003084_pt1 | contig 16973 bp, 14 predicted proteins | sample DeeMarSWOR152_54_FD_187464 | JGI IMG/M metagenome (GOLD analysis project Ga0209636, IMG submission 187464) | Marine sediment microbial communities from White Oak River estuary, North Carolina - WOR-1-52-54 (SPAdes) (version 2) | ecosystem: Environmental > Aquatic > Marine > Intertidal zone >...
CAATCCAGCTAAGCAAAACCAGTGCCCTCATTGTCGCCTTCCGCTAGGTGATGATTTTTACGAAGGTGTGGGCATCAAAACTTGTCGTCGTTGCCGGGGAAAGCTGGTCGATGCTGGGGTGATGGAGCGTATTATTACCAGGAAGGAAGTTGCCTTCTCTGTTTATATAATGAAAAAAGCCAGGGATTTTGAACAGAGATTCATGCAAAATCCCTTCATAACCGTCAAGACAATCGCCAGAAGATCTTCCCGGATTTTCTGTCCGAATTGCGGGTCTCGAATGCTCCCTAGGCCCTACACTTACCAGTATATCATCCCTGTGGACAAATGCCTCTCCTGTGATAAAATCTGGTTTGATACTGACGAACTCGAGATAATCCAAATCCTAACTGAAAAGAAATAATTCGGTTACCAGTACCGCTTTCCCTCGATGAATTTATCAAGGCCTTGTTTTTTTATCTTTCGAAGATTCTTCAGATAAGCATCTTCATGAACTGGCTTCAGGAAGTCGAATTTATCGCAAGTCTCAAATTCCTCACATTCCCAACAACCTGCGAAATTCCTCTCTTGACAGCATTTCCTGACTTCACAGGAGGTTCTGACACCCTTTTGTCGGCATTGTCTTCTACAGCGCAATGTCACCATCGCTCCTAAAACTTCATCAAAGTCTTTATATTTCTTGAATGGTTTGACTACTTCTGAAAGCCACTCGGCAGCCCTATCGAATTTCTCCTCTCTCAATTTCTTCTTTAAATCTCTGGCTAAATCTGCAATTTCTCCCTTGTACCCAGGGCAATCTCCACAATAAAGCCCACAATAGGCGACTAAGTCTCTATTTTTTTCCATTCCTTTTCCCCTTCTTTCTTAATTTCAATTCAACTCCTTCCACAGCCGCAGATTCTTCAAGAAATCTTCTCAGGATTTGTGCCTTGGCTTTAATATCATCTGATCCAATTTTATTTTCTTTTATACTCCTCCCGCTGTTTTCTAAAGACTTCTCTAAGGCTTCTATGGATAGCAAAGCTGCAGCTAGGCAATAAAAACTCTTAGATCTTCCCTCATTAAAACTTTTTAGCATCGACTGGAGGAGTTTCATCCTTTTTCTCTGTTTTTCTATGAATTTCTCAAGTCCGTATTCCTTTATAAAATTCATTTTGGGATAGACTTTGCGATAAGTCGCAAAAGAGTCGTATTCTTCTCCATTAGTCCGCAAAGATTCAAATTTTGAGCAAGGAAATTCCTCGCATTGGGCGCAAACCTCAAGATTTTTTTTCTTCACACAACAGGTAATGTAAGAGCAGGAAGGGTGTTTATTGAAGAAATTCGGTCCACTGCACCCAGGACATCTTGAAGGACCGACAGTATAATATCTTGGACATAATCCACAATCAAGCCCGCAACAGCCAATAGTTGGAAAAAGCTTTACAGGTTGTTCTTTCATTTCACTGCCGCTCCTGGGCAGATCAATTTCATCTTGCAAACGACACAGGCCTTTTTCCTGCCAGCTGTTCCGCTGTAAAATGATATTGCCAAGAGAAGAACGAGGACTACTAATTTTGAAACCAAGAACTCTTGAAATATCGAAATCACAATGAAAATGAGCGGAATAAGCGTCAGAAGACCGTAGCTGAGAGGAGCAACTTTCAGGCCAATGCTGTTGGAAAAATCTTCAATATCTCCTTCCTTAGACAATAATGCAGAGAGTTTCCCCCATCCCATGTGGCAACATTTGCCGTGATAGAAACAGTTCGGGCAGACCAATTTTCGCAAGACAATATAGGTCATGACAAGAGCAAAGACAAGATAAATCAGGCCTAGTAAAGAATTAAAGAACCAGCAGGCAACAGCTCCCAATGCTATCCAAATTATCATGACAATATTGGCAAAAATGGCTTGGACCATGGAGTATTCATCCAATCCTTTTTCATAAAGTTTCGTTTCTTCTACCATCACTTTACTCCTTAAGCATTTGTAGCGAACTAACGAAAAGGATAATATAATAAAACAACCTAATGTTTAAAGCCAAAAAACGCAGTGGGTTTGAAATGGGGACGGTTCTATTTTTTTTGGTCTCGCCCATAGCGTATATTCTCATGCTGCTTGGCTTTTTATTTTAAAAAATAGAACCGTCCCTAATCTGAACGAAAAATGATTATACAATCCATCAATAGCTATTACTCACAGAAATTAGCGGCTGAAAAGCTCAAGCTCTGCTATGAAATCGCTCCTCCCAGGGTAAAACAATATCTTGAGGCTGAAATAGAGTTCATTTTGGAAAAAATAAAACCCTCTGATATGGTCTTAGAACTTGGCTGCGGTTACGGCAGAGTTCTCAGGAAGTTATCAACTAAAGCAAAAACCGTTGTAGGTATAGATATTTCCCACGCCAGTCTGTTATTGGCACAGGGAACATTAGGTGACGCTCCTGCATGCTATCTCTTTGCCATGGATGCCGTAAATCTAGGGTTTGGCGATCGACTGTTTGACAGAGTATTCTGTATCCAAAATGGTATCTCAGCCTTCGGAATCGATCAACGAAAACTCACTGAAGAAGCGATGCGAGTCACACGTTCTGGAGGTAAAGTCTTTTTTTCCAGTTATTCAGAACACTTCTGGGAAGATCGCCTCGATTGGTTCCGGATCCAAGCTGAACATAGACTCATTGGAGAGATAGATGAGGAAGCCACTGGGCATGGCGTTATTGTCTGTAAAGATGGCTTCAGGGCTACCACTGTCGGCCCTGATGATTTCATTTCTTTGACCTCGCTTTTTGACATCGACCCGATAATTAGTGAAGTCGATGGCTCCAGTATTTTTTGTGAAATCCAGGTAAAGTCATAACTTGATATTCTCGGGCAGGAGACTAAATTCAGAAGAGGAAAAAAAGAAGGATTTTGTTAAAACCTGATGAAAGGAGATATTAAGAGACTCTTTTAATAGCGACGATAGTCATATCATCCATCTGATCAGCACCAGCGGTAAAGGAATCGAGTTCTTTACAAACCTTATCCAGGAGCTTCTGAGCAGACAGTTTAGCATTTTTCTGTAAAAGCTTTACAAGCCTCTCTTCGGTAAAATCCTTATTTTCTTTATTCCGACTATCGGGGATTCCATCGGTGAAAAGAAAGGCTACATCCCCCACGTTTAATTTGACTTTTTTGACCTCATAAGCGGAAGAAGGGAACATACCCAAGCAGAATCCACTGCTCTCCAGACCTTGACTCTTTCCTTTTTTATCGAGTACAAGAGGAGGGTTGTGTCCGGCATTAACATATTTTAACTCGTTACTTTTTCTATCTAGCTCGCAGTAGAAAAACGTTATGAATATATTCGGAGCTGTGCTTTGGTGGATAAAATCGTTCAGCTTGGCTGCCATTTTCTCAATGTTGTAATCCGAGTGAGCCTCAGAATGAAGATGAGCCCTTAAAGACGCCATGTTGAGGGAGGCGCTCACCCCTTTTCCTGAAACATCAGCAATGACTATTCCTAAGCGGTTGGAATCAATATTGATAAAATCATAATAATCCCCACCAACTTGATAGCAAGGGATGTTGGTGCCAGCAATATCGAAATTTTCGAATTCAGGATTTTCTTTAGGAAGAAAGTCTTTTTGAATCTGAGCAGCCAGTCCGATCTCTTTTTCCATCCTTTCCTTTTCGATGACTTGTTCGTAGAGTTTGGCATTTTCTATCCTGACCGCTGCCACATTGGATAAGAGAGTCAGCAGCTTCAGATCTTCTTCATTGAATTGATTAAGCAGGGAGATACGATCTGAATAGACAATCCCAATAATTTCTTTATTATTATATAAAGGAACGCACATCGCTGAACGGATATTGGATTCAATTATGCTTTCTTTGGCTTTAAAACGAGTATCAGCTTGGGCATCAGAAGTCAAGATTGAAGAATTCTTATTGACAACCATATTGATAATGCTTTGGCTCACTTGAATCCTCTGATTCGCCAGTCGCTTGTTGTTGATGCGCACCACTTTTGGGATGAGCTGAGCAGGATTGCCTTCTTTTAACATGAGAATCCCTCTGTCCATGGGAAGATTCTCGCTGATAAGATCCATGACTCGATCTAGAAGTTGGGTTAAGGGCATATGGAGAACGAGTGCTTTGCTCACCTCACTTATTACAGAAAGAGATTTATGCTCTGATTTGATCTTTTCTAAATCCAAAGATTTTGCTGTCGCTTTGATGGTAGTACTGATATCAGGCTTTTTCAAAATCTCTTCAAGATGCATAATAGTATTGACATTTGAAGAGGCAGAGGGAACATCCGTGACTTCAACATTGGTTGAAATTTCCTTATCAAAAACTATCCTGGTAGAGCCAATAAGAATCTCATCGCCTTTTTGAAGCTCGGTCTCGGCTTGAATTTTTTTACCGTTTAGAAAAATGCCGTTTTTGCTTTGATTATCTCGAATCACATACTCCCCATTCTTGGGATAAATAAATCCATGCTGGCCGGAACAAAATGGATCGGGGACGGCGATGTCATTATCGGGAGATCTTCCGATAGAGATCTTCTCTTTTTTGAGAGGAAAACGGAAAAAATCTCCTTTTTTCGGATAAACAAACAGGTTAGGCATATTTCTCTGTCAGGTTGATTATAATCCTAAAAGCAAGGAGATTTCAAGGCAATTCCGCTTTTTCCAAAGCCTTAAGCATTTTCTTGCATCTTCGAAACTTATCTTCAAAAGAGATATCATCTATCAAGGGGAGAAGGAATTCTTTGATCTCTTTTTTTAACATGTTTTCCAGGAGTTCGAGCGAATAGTCCAAGGCCTTTTTTGTTCCAGCGCATATATTCTGATAAGCTCGATTTATATCATCATGGGGATAGATCAGACTCAGTAACTCAAAAACATGTTTGAGAGAGCGAGCTAAATTATTCTCTAAGTCTTGAGCCAAATAAGCTTTTTGCTCGTCAGACATCAAATCATGCATCTCGATAATGATCAGGTAACATTTTTTTATTACCGAGATTATTTCGGAGAATATTATCGCTTTTTGAAAATGGATTTTAGGGCTTTTAGATTTCATCTTATAGAGAGCTGCAATGATTTCAGATTCTACGTCTCTGCTCTTTTTTCTCAATTCCAAAGCCAATAAATCTGCTGCTCTTTGAGTGCCAATCTGGAATAAAATGTCAGGAATAGCTTTTCGCAATCTTAAATCCTCTTCTGGATCGCCTAAATAATCCTTTAATGTTCCGACGATCTTAGATCCGTACTCCATTAGAGCTTTACTCGCGATTCTTTCTGTGGAGGGCTTTCTCAAATGTCGAATGATTAGAGGAACAAATTCCCTACTTTTTAGCTTTTCAGCGCTCTCGACTGCATAGCGAATCACTTCCGGCGATTCATCCTTGAGTAGTCTGGTGAGACTATGGATAAGGGAGGAAGAAGGCTTCATCATTCCCAGAACTTTGGCTGCCTCCATCTTGGAAATTTCCGCCCCTTCTCTTTTATCGCTTATCACTTTATTAATATGCTCCTTCATCACCTCTTGGTAAACATTCAGAGACATGATTTCCTTCACTTGGGCATCAAGGGCTTCATCTTCAAGAGAATCATCGGCTTCAGGAAGCAACGCCTCTCCATCCAACTCAAGAAGGGAATCCATAGAGCTGGCTAAGACCTCATCAGATTTATAGGAGATTATCTTTTTGAGCTCAGGGCTCAATTTTTCCTTTTTAAAAAGATCAAAGAGATTCATTGCGTACAAAACCGAGCTTCTCTTCTTACTCTGCAGAGTGTCAAAAACTAACTTTGTCATATCGATGTCTATCTTTTCTCTTATGAATTTATCCGCATCCTGCCATTTTATCTCCAAGTGTCTTTTTACAATGTTCACATATTCACTGGTAATCAGTTTGTTGAGAATGATCCAAAGGAAAATAAAAACAATGGTGATGAAGCTAATTTGCTTGATAGTAAAGTGGAAAACTGAAAAGAACAAGAGGATAAGAAGAGCTCCCAAGCCTTTGGCAAACTTGTTGACAAACATGTCGATGAATACTTTAGCTCTATACTTAATCTCAGGGTCTACGGGGATATACAGCAGTTCCCGGACAGATTGATAGAGTGAATGCGCGAGGCTCTTATCGGTTCCTTTGATGAGAACAGCCCAATAGATTAAGGAAACCAGAGGGAAAAAGAAAACTGCAGCCGAGCCAATCAACAAAAATATGGGCGCGATCATGAGTGCGGTACGGATTCCGAAGTTTTTCAAGATACGGTTGGTTAAAAAAATATGAAGTACATATGAAAAAATAAGTAAGACTGTAAAAAAAGTTCCTAGAAAAGCAGTCCTTGCGTTTTGATCCGCGTACTTGCTCTCGATGACAGAATTAAACTGAAAATCTACAAGGGTTGTTACGACAATCCCTGCAATCACAATCCCGCACAAGAGAATCAAATGGCGATTTTTTATCAATAAGCGAAAACTCCTCCTGTATCCAATTTTTTGTTTTTTCTGGGCTGTTGAGGGTTTGACCGCTTCTCTTTTCTCTTTTGGAAAGGATCTATGGACTGAATTGATAATAATTAGACAGATGATGAGCATAAAGGGACATATCAAAAGCAGGTTTTCAGTTCCCACTATTTTAGCAAGACGAGAAGCAAGAAGGGCTCCCACAATTCCTCCCAAAAGACCTCCACTTACCAAGAAGCCAACCAGCCTTTTCGCCTGGCGAGGATGATAAATATCATTGATTAGAATCCAGAATTGGGTGACCGAGGTCGCTATAAAAATATCAGCCCAGAACCAGAAAATCATAGAGAGCCACGGCCATTGAAGTTCAAAGAGGAACCAAAAAACGATCAGGTTAGAAATAAAAAAAAGCAAGCTGATTGATATGTATAGTTGCCTCTTCATAACGTGTAATAATTTGGAATTTAGAGTGACCACAAAGCCAATCAAGATAGCAGTCAGAAGATAAGCATAAGGTAATTTCTCAGATGTAAGCCACTGCAAGTAAAGAGAGATCTTAACGGGTTTGATAATCCAAGCTGAAGAGGTGATCAAGAAAAAATATAAAAACATAAACGCAGAAGATAAAGTCTCTTCTGGTCTAATATCGACAAATCGTGACAGAATTTTAAAGACTGGGTTCCTGGTCATGTGATTTTCTTCAGGCTTGGAGAAGTCTTTAGCAGACTGCGGCACCTGGCTACTCTTACCTCAAGAGGAAGATCCTCAATTACTGGGAAAAGAACATCTTTGAGCTCTTTCTGTAAAGTGTTATCAAGAAGCTCAATAGCGTAAGCCACTGAATCTTTTGTTTCAGTTCTTATATTCTGAAAGGCCCTGGCAATATCATCACGCGGATAGATAAGGCCCAACAACTTGAATATATTCATCAATGTAAGTGACAGGTCCTTCGGCACACCCTTTTTCATCTCTATCTCTTTTTCCTCAATCTTCAAATCGTAGAAACTAATCAGAATCTGGTAGTATTTCTTTATTTCTTTAACAATTTTATTATTTATGACATCCTTTGAAAATCGAACATCGGACTTTTCGGAGCGAATCCTATCTAAAGCATCGATGAGCTCATCATCCATGTCTTCTCTTTCTTCTGCTAATTCCCAAGACAAGAAATCTGCAGCATCCTGAGTATGGATGCGAGCTAAGATTGAAGCCACTTCTTTTCGTAACACAATGTCCTCTTCAGGATCGTCTAAATAATCTGCCAGAGTGCCTGTGACTCTCGTGCCGTATTTCTCTAAGGCCTTGCAGGCGTCTTCCCTGGTTATAGGACTATGCAATTTCTGGATCAAGAGGGGTACATACTCACGATTTTTCAGCCTGGCAGCACTTTCCATGGCATACCTGCTCACTTCTGGCGATTCATCTTGCAGGAGATCATCGAGTTTTTGGACAAGAGGAGATTTAAATCCCATCATTCCTATGGCTTTGGCCACCTCCATTTTGGCCGTCTCAGCCTCTGCGCTTTTATCGACAAGCACTTCATTGACATAGTCTTTCATCACTTCTTGATATACATCCAGGGACATTATCTCTTTGATATCCTTTTCAATAGCTTCTTCACCTATCGAATCGTCCAATTCAGGAAGTAAAGGAGCTTCTCCTGATTCGAAAAGTCCTCCTAAGGAAGAGACTCTCATTTCATCTGATTTATAGGAAATTAATTTCTGGACTTCAGGAGTGAGTTTATCCTGTTTTAGCAAATCGAAAAGATGCATGGCATACAAGACTGAACTGCGGTTCCTGCTCTCTATGGTATCGAAAACTAATTTTGTATAATCCAAATCCACTTGATCAGCCACTAATTTATCCGCCCGATCCCACTTCTTCTCCAATTTCAGTTTGACAGTATTAGTGTATTCCTTGCTGATTTTAAGATTAAAGAAAACCCAAGCCACAATAAAAACAATAGAAATAGCGCTCACAATTTTAACTCTGGTTTCCCAGGCTTCAGGAGGAGGATAAAATATAAAAATCAAGAGTATCAATGCTCCAATGCCTTTGGCAAACCTATTGAGAAACATATCGATGAATATTTTGGCCTTGGTCTTCAGCTCTGAGGAGATAGGAATATAGAGAAGCTCCCGTACAGATTGGTTAAGGGAAAAAGAGAGGCCTTTGTCGCTACCTTTGATGGCAATAGCAAAAACAAGAACAGGAAAAAAGCCTATTCCCAGAGTACAGAGGAACAAAATAAAAGGAAAGAGTAACAGAGTAAAGCGGATGCCGTAGCGTTTGATAAGATTGCTTGTCATCAAGAGTTGAAGGAAAAAAGGCAAGACCAATAATCCGGCATGAAAATATCCAAAAAACTCAGTCATCATACCTTTTCTCTGCATTATGTTACTGACTACAGTATTAGACTCGTAATCGATAAACGTACCCACCATAAAAGTCAGAATCACGACCGCAGCCAGTTGCATTAGATATTTTTCTTTTCTAACTGTATTAAAGCTATCTACAAAACCTACTTTAGATGGTTCTCTGCCTTTTTCTTTATCTATATTATTTGATTTATCAGCAGGAAGGTTCATTCTTCTCTGCCAAATAAATATATGATTGACGACAAAAACACTGAGGATGAGGATACCAGCGGGAATGAGAAGCAGCTGATCAGGAATTTCTCTAGCTAAAATACCGGTTAATAATCCTCCTAAAACACCTCCCAGAAGCCCTCCACTACCAAAGAAGCCGATCAATCTTTTGGCTTCTCTTGGATTGAAAACATCATTGACCAATAACCAGAACTGGGTATTGAGGACGATAATATAAATATTTGCCCATACCCAGAAAGCGTAGGGCATCCAACTCAATCTTCGAATGAAAAATTCTCTCGAAAGGAGGCAGGTCACAATGAAAAAAATGAGGCTGCAGATTATTAAAATTCGCCTATGGACTCTGAATTGAAGCTTGGAATAAAAATGAACAAAAAAGCCTATAATCACAGCGGTTAACAGATAGGCAATCGGAAGTCTTATCGATCCTTCCTCGAATAAATATTGCGCGTTTCTGACAGGCTTAATGATGTAGAAGGGCGCCATGATTAAGAAGAAATAAAAAAAGAGGAGGAGGGCGATGACTTCTTCGCCTGGCCTGATATCTGTGATGCGTGAAAGAGTCCTGTAGAGGCGATTTTTGGCCATTTAATGACTCAACACGAGAATTTGTGACGAGGATTAATCTTTAAAAAAACTCTCCAAGGCCACCTCTTCGTCATCGAATATTTCAAGGACTTTGGTCAACATTGTAACCTGGAAGATGAGATAAAGCTTCTTGGAGATTTTGGCGATCTTCAGCTTCCCCCCTAAATTATGAGTAGAGATATAGCTGGCTAGGATTTCCCCTACTCCAAAGCTATCGATAAATTCGACATTTTTAAAATTAAGAAGAATGTTCCTTTTCCCAGTATCTAATTGATCTTTGACAAGCTGGTGAAGCGTCACATCGGATACATCGGACCTTCTTATTTCTCCCTCAATGTCAAAGATGACGACATCATCTTTTTTTCTTGCGCTTATTTCCATCTTTTCCCTTTCTCTTCTAAAATCTATTTTTTATTATTTTTTTCCCTTGTCTCATCGATTGTCGGGAATCTCTTTATTTCTCTTCTCCCCAGACTACCTCGAGCCATCTTTTTAGCTTTTATCAAAAGAGCTATCTAAAGTCAATCTAAAATAATAAGCAACATCAGTTGACAACCTTCCCTATTCATTTATTATAGATAGTGGTGGACAAGATCAAAACTAAAAAGAACACCACCTTATATGGGATTTAAGAAAAATTATGAAAAATAGAAACCTTCAATACTTAAAGAAAAAAGTCAGACCAACACTCATATTCGCTCTCTTAGTCTCTATCTCTCTGATCTATCTTTTGGCTGCCAGCATACAGTGTGAATGGACAGGCGTTGAAAAAATTGTCGCCGTAGGAGATCTGCATGGCGATTACAAAAATTTTGTAAAAATCTTAAGAGGAACAAAATTAGTCGATAAAGGACTCCGTTGGAAAGGCGGAAAAACTCATCTTGTTCAGATCGGAGATGTCATAGACAGAGGTCCTGATGCGAAGAAAATTTATGACCTGCTTATGCGCTTGCAGAAAGAAGCAGAGGAAGCCGGAGGCAAAGTCCATATGTTGATCGGCAACCATGAAGAAATAAATATCACAGGTATATCGTTCGATTATGAGGGTTATGTTACTTTAGACCAATTCGTTTCTTTTCTTCCGGAAAAATACAAGGAGAAAAAAGAAAGAGATTTCCTAAAAAAGAAGCAAAAAGAGGCTCTTAAACAGCCAGGCGCAGGTTCTTCTTCAGATTACGATTTAAGAGATTATTGGAAAGAAATTAGGAATGAAGCCATGGAGAACAGTAATCATTCGGCTCGAAAAAAATACACATATAATTTCAATAAAACCTATGGAAAATGGATTCTTGAGCAAAATGCAGTGATTAGAATCAATGATATTATCTTCGTCCATGGTGGAATCAGTGAAGAATTCTCAACCTGGAAGCTGAAGGATATTAATGACCAAACTCGCAGGGAGCTTGATGCCTTTAGAAATTCAATAATCTTTTCTATGCCACCTAGATTGACTGTCCGTAGGATTGTTTATGAACCCTCGGGGCCGCTCTGGTATCGGGACTTAGCCCAAAAGAATGAAGATGACTTTAAGGAAAATGTGGATAGGATTCTCCACAACCTCGATGCCAATTACATGATTATTGCCCATACTCCTCGAAAAATCAGAAACATGGATGACATGAGTCGTTTTGACGGAAGAATATGGATAATCGACACCGGCATTTCAGATGCTTACGGCGGCTATCTTAGCGCCTTGATCATCAATAAAGGAGTATTCGATGTCTGGCCGCCAGAACTAAGGAATAATTAATCAATTTCAATTGTATATGAGAACATTTTGAATATAAGTTAAATATAAGAAACGGCATCAAGAAATGATCAAGAAAAACGATACCGAGATGATAAAATTTCTCAAAAATCCTCAAAATGAGCTGCTCTCCAAAATTGGACTTCTCTATAGGGGGTATCCATGAAAAACAAAATTGCTCTGGCTATAATGTTTTTTATGTGTTTCTTTTTTGGCCATCGGTGTTTCTCTCATTCCCAAACCACACATCAAGAAGCCTCATGGCAACAAGAAATTGAGAATTACTTGAAAAAAGCAGAGGTTTGTGCTGAGAAGAGAAGAGTTGGAAGAAGAACAGAGGCTTGGCTGTTATGCCTGACCGATGGAAAAATTGAACGGAGAGGATTCTTCAGGATTACCAACCGGACGCGACCTCACCCTCTTGCAGACAGCTATAAATACGATCTTGCCGCTTACGAGCTGAATAAACTCCTTGATCTCAATATCGTTCCCCCTACGGTGGAGAGAGAGATAGAAGGAAAGAAAGGATCCCTTTCGCTTCTAATCGAAGGAGCCATTACCGAGGAGATTCGAATTAATAGAAAAATCGAGCCCCCGGATTTGGAGAGTTTCAAACATTCTCTAGGGCAGTTGACTATTTTCGAGAATTTGACTTACTCAAACTCCTACTGTGGAAAAAGAGACTTGGGTGATATTTTAATTATGCGTAAAGAGGATTGGAAAATCTGGAGAGTTGACTTCTCTGAAGCCTTTGCACCTCTCCCAGAACTCATCCCTGAATGTCATGTTACGGGCTGCTCGAAAAAACTCTTTCAGACTCTTCTGAAATTGGATAATGATGTCGTTAAAGCCAAGCTCAGCCTCTATCTCAACGAGCAGGAAATCAATGCTCTACTCCAACGGAAAAACATCATCATTGAAAAGATTCAAAATTTAATAGAAGAAAAAGGAGAAGAAGCTGTACTCTACTCCGAAAACTCTTTAAAGTAAAATACATAATACACCTTAGTCTTCTCTTTTTTAATTCAGCATCCATAACTGAAAAATGTATATGACCAAAAAAAGTGCATTATCCCATATTTATAACGAAATCAATTTCTTAAAAAAATAAAATATATATTTTTCAACAGAGTTTTTCACATAAACAGTGGAAAATTTTCTTACTAAAAAAACATACAGGATAAGAGTTTGCACTAATAGAGTTGACAATCAATTTTGATTCCAATATATTGCACCTAAATAAATGCCATCCCCAATTGAAAAGTGCTTTCCCTTGCCAATCTCCAACTTTATCAAGAGGCTAATTCCAGTTAAAACAAAGGGAAAGAACTCTCTGTGAAAAGAGCTTTGGGAAAAAATAAAATGAGGGAATTCAATGAAAAATCCTGGAAATGAAGAAATGATGAAAAGTCCAAAAGAATCCGCTGGGATTTTCTATAAAATTTTAAGAATATTTACGGTTGTTCATCCAGGAGAAGCTCTGACAGTTTTTCTCTTATCATTCAATATCTTTCTGTTTCTCACCTCTTATTATATTTTAAAGCCTATAAGAAAAGCTTTAATTTTAACCGGCCAAACCGCTGAAATAGAAGTTTATCTTTACGCCGTCATGGCCGTCCTGCTCATTTTTGTGGTTAAAGCATTCAGCGCTCTTTCTTCTCGAGTTTCAAGGCAGATATTGATCACCTGGGTAACCCTCTTTTTCATATCTAACTTAGTGCTCTTTTATGTGCTCTATCTATTGGGTACTCCAGTAGCCATAATGGGGGTTATCTTCTTTATCTGGGTTGGCATATTCAACAACATGGTTGTCGCTCAGTTTTGGGGTTTTACTAATGACATTTACACTGAAGAAGCAGGGAAAAGACTGTTTCCTCTAGTCATGCTTGGACAAAACATCGGAGCTATTGCTGGTGGTGCCATCACTTTTTTTCTGGTCCAATCCCTGGGTCTTTATCAAATGATGTTGGTGGCTGGAGCATTCCTCGGAATCTGCATTTTATTAACCTTTATCATTCATAAAAGAGAAACAAAGAGAGCCCACAATAAAAAGACTAATCAAGTTGTTAAGAAAGAAGAAAGAAAAAAAATTGAGGAGAAACCCCTTGAAAAAGGAGGCGGCTTTCAACTCGTCTTTAAAAGTCGATACCTTTTTTTCATTGCTTTTCTCATTCTGTTGCTCAATGTTGTCAACACGACTGGTGAGTATATCAGATCTGATGTATGGAATCGCAAAGCCGAAGCGGTAATCCAGACCGGTGAAATTCAAGCAGAAAATAAGGCTCAGTATCTCGCCAAAATAGAATCCGGTTTCTTGAGTATCGTTAACATTTCAACCTTGTTAATCCAGCTCCTTCTTGTGTCTCGAATTTTAAAGTGGTTTGGAGTTAGATGGGCCCTACTTTTCCTCCCTTTTATAGCCTTAGGAGGGTATTTCCTCATCGCTTTCGGGGCCTCTTTTATAGCGGTTTACTGGGCCAAGGTGATGGAAAACAGCACAGATTACTCTCTTATGAACACTCTCAGGGGGGCTCTCTACCTCATCACTTCGAGGGAAGAAAAATACAAAGCCAAAGCCGCCATAGATACTTTCTTCGTCAGAGCAGGAGATGTTCTGGTCGGTATAATCGTGTTCCTTGGAACAACCTATTTAGCCTTTAATGCTGAAAGATTTGCCGCCCTTAATGTCTTCATAGTTTTGATCTGGTTAGTCCTATGCTTTTTAATTATTCGAGAGCATAAAAAATTATCAGAAAAAAGAGCTCTCTCCCCTGGAAAATAGGTTAAGACTTTATTTGATTTTCAAAAAAAATAGATTTATAGTATTAGAAAATTTAGCAGGATAGTTTTGAAGAGGAAGATAAGAAAATGAAACGAAAAATTTTTCTTGCTCTAATCCTGTCTCTTCTTATTGTTCAAAGCTATGAGATCACCGCACAATTCACTCCTCCTGAGATTGCCCAAAGAGAAGAACTAGAAGAATTCCTAAGAACAGCAGAAATTGTTGAACACAAAGACATAGGGGAAGGCGTTACAAAACCTATTCGACTGTTTCTAAAAAAGGGAGAAGTGGAAGGAAGTGGAGTCTGGAAAAACGTAAAAGGCAGATACCTGGGCTTTCTTGAAGGATGGCAGTATGAAATCGCTGCTTATGAGATGGACAAGCTTTTAAGTCTAAACATGATCCCCCCCACCGTCGAAAGAGAATTCAAGGGGAAAAGAGGTTCCCTTCAGCTTTGGATTGAGTTAGAAATGAGCGATCTTCATAGAATAGAGCAAAAAGTCAATATTCCTACTTCTGAGCTGGACAACTGGAGTAAAAGGAAATATTTGACCAGAGCTTTTGACAGTCTGATTGGCAACGAAGATCGAACGCAACAGAATATTCGCTACACCAAAGATTGGCGAACGATTCTCATCGATCATTCTCGCTCCTTTCGTTCCTCCAAGAAATTCACCAAGCAGCTCATGTTCGGGAAAAATGGTATAATGGGCGCCAAGCTTTTCAGGGTACTTCCCAGGGCATTTGTGGAGAAAGTGAAAGCCTTGGATTTTGAAAGCATCAAAAAAGTCGTAGGTCCCTATTTGAAAGACAAAGAAATCAAAGCCATTCTCATCCGCAAAGAACTTCTTCTTGCGGAAATCGAGGAAATGATAAAAGAACAAGGCGAAAATAAAGTCTTGTATTGATATTTTATATTGAATCATTTTTCAGATAAATTATTTAAAAAAACTCAATTCAAAAAGGAGGAAAGAAAATGAAAAAAAGACTTATCATATTTTTCTCTTTAGTCGTTATCTTAGGATTTAGTTTTTTATCTATAGCTCAATTCACGCCAGAAGAATTAGCAGAAAGACCGAAATGGGAAGAATTCCTCCAAACAGCAGAAGTTGTGGATCAAATTCAGATGGGCGGTCGAGAAGCCGTAACCAGTCCTTGGAGATTGACTTTGGAAAAAGATGGAATCAAAAGAGATGCCTTATGGAAAAACGCCGAAGGCCGGATGAAGGGATATCTTGAAAACTGGAGATGGGAAATTGCAGCTTACCGACTGGATAAATACCTAGAATTGCATATGGTTCCACCCACTGCAGAAAGAAGATTTCAAGGAGAGAGAGGCTCTTGTCAAATATGGGTAACGTCAGAAATGGATCTGAGGATTAAAGAGCGAGAAAAAATCAAAGTCCCCTCTTACAAAATCTTCCACTACAATCGAGCAACCTACCTTCACCGGGCCTTCGATAACTTGATTGGCAATGAAGACCGGCATCAAGGGAATATTCTCCTGACCAAGGATTGGCGTATGATCCTGATCGACCATTCTCGGACGTTCCGAACTTCAAAAAAATTCACCAAGAAACTCATCTACGACGAAAAACATAAAGAAGGTCCCAAACTCATGAAAGAGCTTCCTCGAGCCTTTGTTGAGAAATTGAAGGCCCTGAATTTTGAGTTGATAAGAGATATTGTCGGCGAATATCTGACAGATGATGAAATTGAAGCCGTCCTTGCTCGAAGAGACCTCATAATCAAATGGCTCGATAACCAGATTAAGAAAGTCGGCGAGGATAAAGTTCTATACTGAAGAATCCGAGGCCTCAGCCTCTTTGATTTTTTTATACATAGTTAGAATATTCTTATTGCTTTCTCTTTTATATTCAAAGCCATCCATCAGTTTGCGGGAGAGGAAGATTCCCAATCCCCCCACCTTCTTATTTTTAATGAGTTCTTTTATATCAGGCATCTCTGCCTTTCTAGGATCAAAGGGAATGCCGTTATCTCTGATCTCAAAAAATATTTTTCCTTCTGCCTGCCAGGTTTTAATAAAAATATTCCCTTCCTCCTGGAGATAGGCATATCGGATAATATTTAAAACAATTTCCAGGAGGGAGACTTCAATTTTATAATATTCTTTATCTGAAAGATTTAATTCTTTGAGGTTTTCCTTCAAAAAATGTCTAATCTTATCCACTTCTGCCATATCATTTTTGATTTTTAATTCTTTCTTCAGAGATGCCACTAGTCTTGCGCTTCTTTCAACTAAACCAGCCTGAGATTTTATCAAAAAGTTATTTAAATGAGAAGCTTATTTCACTGACAAATTTATTCTTATCTTAAACTTTTTTCAAATATTTCACCTTTCTTTACATAAGACAAAAAATTTCTTTTTTTGCCAAAAGGATAAAATCGTGGTATAGAAGTATGTCCTTTTGGAGATGTCAAGTCGAAATCAAAGAATAGCAAATTTTCGAAGAAGACTGCTTCGCTGGTATAGGAATCATCACCGTAAACTCCCCTGGAGAGAGACTCAGGACCCTTATAAGATCTGGGTATCTGAAGTCATGCTCCAGCAAACTACTGTCCAGGCAGTTCGGCCTTATTACAGGAAATGGGAAAGAATGTTTCCGGATATGGAATCCTTGAGCCGGGCTCCTCTCCAGAAAGTCCTTAAAGCCTGGCAGGGTTTGGGCTATTATCAAAGAGCAAAAAACCTTCATAAAGCATCACGGATAATAATAGAAAAATTTAAAGGGCAAATCCCTAGAGATTATGATGAATTGAAGAAGTTACCCAGTTTCGGC
>Ga0209636_10003085_pt1 | contig 16973 bp, 16 predicted proteins | sample DeeMarSWOR152_54_FD_187464 | JGI IMG/M metagenome (GOLD analysis project Ga0209636, IMG submission 187464) | Marine sediment microbial communities from White Oak River estuary, North Carolina - WOR-1-52-54 (SPAdes) (version 2) | ecosystem: Environmental > Aquatic > Marine > Intertidal zone >...
CTGTAGTTTGGCAAATTTTAAGTTCTTTGATAAAAATATGACCTAAACTATCGGTCATTGGCTGGGTATAGCGACACTTCACCCATCACCCCCGAACCCGTTGTTGAAGATGGCTTTAAAGATTAGGCTGCTTTTTTTAGTAAATCGGCGATCGCTAAATCCACAGAACCCAATTTAAGCGTCTGTTCGCCAAAATAACGAAGGAAGGTGCTCTGTTGATCTTGACGGTGAAGGGCAATCACATCACTTAAGGTCTTGAGTTCGGAATTGCTCTCCTCAACTCGTCGCCAGTTCAGATAAGCTAATGTCAAACAAACCAGATCAAAATAGCGAGTAATTCCTTCATAATAACGCAGCCGAAAATCACCCAAGCCTAATCGGATTTTTAAATACAGGTGATCAACTTCCACTGCCCAACGTCGCCCATAGCGACTCAGTCCGTCTGGCGGACTCAACGACAGATCGGTGGTCATGAAATATTCGGGACCTCTGTCTTTGGGGTGCCTTTTTGAAATAAAAATACTGACTTCGTCTGTGATGTCATTGAGATAGCCTCGTTGCTGGTTGACCCAATAACGAGTTGACGAGTCAGAGGATTTCACCATAATCGGTTTAAAATCCCTGTTCCTGGTATAGTGGGCATGTTTGCGAAGTTGACGAGATTTGTTAGTACCTTTCTTGGTAAATTTCCGATTCTGCTTTAAGGCACAAATCACATGCCATCCTCTTCGTCGGCATAATTTGATGAGTTTGGCGCTGGCATACCAGCTATCAAATAGAATATAAACTGGCACGTCTTTCGGCAAATAAGGTGCCAGTTCGGTTAAAATTTCTTTGACAATGGTATATTTACTTTTAAATGGTATTCGATTATTTTTGCCACGATGACGATTGATACGACGCACCGTGCTTTGTCTGAGATAAAGTCTTAAGGTAATGGGGGTAGATCGCTGACCACAGGAGATATGGACATTGATAAAGGAGACCCCATAAAAATATCCTCGTCCCTCAGTGGTGTTAAAAAACCAGTCCGTCACTTCAAAATGGAGGCTGGATGTTGGTTTTTCATTTTTGGAATCGTCAATACTAATATAAATGGGTTTTTGAAGAAAAGATGATTTATTTTCTGCTGCCACCCAATTGATTAAAAAGCGTTGTACTTGTTTTCTTAAATGGTCATTGCTCCAGGGACTGTAAGTGAAAAAATCGGTGAACGCCGATTGATCGGTCGCGTCAAGAATTAACCGATTGAGCTTGGCAATGGTTTTCGTCCCCTCACAAGCTAACAGCGCATCCATAAATTGAATCACATGTCGCATTTGTGGTTCAGATAAATTGAGATGAAAACCATTGATAAATTTCAACAATGTCTGGGTGGGAGCAACGATTTTGAACATGACGAAACCCCATATTTTCGTTAGCAGATGATAATTTAATGTAAATATAATAAATTGAGGCTTCGTTTTCAATGATTTTTTTTAAATTAAGCCAATTTCTATAATTGAAAAATTTTTTTAAAGCAATTTTTGCCAAAGTACAGTATTATAAGTTGTTTTAGCAACGCTTTGCCTTGAACTGACAAGTAGCGAACTTCAATCCTTTTATAACAACGAGAACGAAGCGCAGCGAAATTGCAAGTAAAAAATGGCGTGTTGATGAAATAAAAATTATATATTAACCGCTGAGAATACAGAGTTCTCAGAGAATAAACGAGTTGAAAAAAAGTTTACTATTAAATTTGATTTATGGAGTAATAGCTAAAGGAGATGCAAAATGCCGAAGTATAGGATTGCATGGTTACCTGGAGATGGAATAGGTAAAGATGTCATGGATGCTGCAAAAATCGTCCTGGATGCTTTTAAAAAATTTGATGCTGAATATATTCATGGCGATATTGGTTGGGAATTCTGGTGCAATGAGGGGGATCCACTCCCGAAACGAACTATTGAAATGTTAAAAACGACAACCTGTGCTTTGTTTGGTGCTATTACATCGAAACCGAAGGAGGAAGCTGCCAGAGAACTAATCCCTGAACTGCAAGGAAAAGGATACATCTATTCAAGTCCGATTGTAAGATTACGTCAGGAATTTAATTTACGAACCAATTTGCGCCCCTGTAAAGCGTATCCTGGAAATCCATTGAATTATCGTGAGGGGATCGATCTTACTGTATTCCGTGAAAATACTGAAGATTTATATAGTGGTGTGGAATTCCATCCTGTCCCCAGAGATGTGATGGATGTGTTGAATGCAAACCATCCAAAAATGAAAAGGTTTGCCGAATTACCACACGAAGATGTCGCTATTTCGTTACGAATCGTCACCCGCAAGGCAGCGCAAAATATTATTCGTGATGCTTTCGAGTATGCAAAGAAACACGGTTATAAATCAGTCACAGTGGTTGAAAAGCCTAATGTGATTCGTGAGACCAGTGGTTTAATGATCCGTGAAGCCAGAAAAATTGCAACAGAATATCCAAATATCGAACTCTGGGAAACCAATATTGATGCCATGTGTATGTGGCTTATCAAGAATCCAGAGGATTACAGTTTGTTAGTGACTTCCAATATGTTTGGCGATATTGTCTCCGACCTTTGTGCTCAACTCGTGGGTGGACTTGGTTTCGCATACAGCGGAAATATCGGTGATAATTATGCTGTCTTCGAACCAACTCATGGCTCTGCACCAAAATATGCCGGTCAATACAAAGTCAATCCTATCGCTGTGTTATTATCGGTTAAGCTCATGTTTGATTGGCTGGGAGAAACAGAAAGTGCGTTACGATTAGAAAATGCTATAGCCAGAGTGATTAAAGAGGGCAGGATTAGAACTTACGATATGGGTGGCAATTCAAGTTCGCTGGAAGTTGCTGAGGAAGTTGCAAGGAATTTGTAAAAATGGAAAAAATTAAATTTGCTATAGGAATACATAATCATCAGCCAGTTGGAAATTTTGATTTTGTTTTTGAGGAAGCATATCGAAAGGCTTATTTACCATTTCTTGACGTCTTAGAAAAACATCCAAAAATTAAAATTGCTCTACATTATTCAGGGATTCTATTTGAATGGATACTGAATCGTGATCGGAAATTTGGTCCTCGGCTGAGGAAATTAGTCACTTCAGGACAGGTCGAAATGATGAGTGGTGGTTTTTATGAACCGATCTTAGTTAACATCCCAGATGAAGATAAATCAGGACAAATTGAGAAATTAAATAAATTTGTCAAAAAACACACCGGATATAATCCCACAGGACTCTGGTTGGCAGAACGAATCTGGGAACCGCAATTACCAAAACCGCTGGCACAAGTCGGAGCAAAATATGTGGTGATTGATGATTCTCACTTTAAAACTGCCGGTCTGGAAGAAAAAGACCTGTTCGGCTACTATGTTACCGAAGAGACAGGATATGTGATTAATATTTTCCCGATTAGTGAGCGACTTCGTTATACCATGCCATTCCAGGAGCCAGAAGTTACCATCGATTATCTGCGTTCAATTGCAAATGAAAGTGGAGATAAATTAATCGTTTTTGCTGATGATGGTGAAAAATTTGGGATCTGGCCTGGAACTTATGAGCATTGTTATGGAAAGCAGTGGGTAGAAAAATTCTTCTCCATTTTAGAAACCAATCTGGATTGGATCGAGATCGTTCATTTTTCTGGGGCGTTGGAAAAATTGTTGCCCATAGGTAGAGTATACCTGCCAACAGCTTCATATCGGGAAATGATGGAATGGGCACTTCCAGCCAAAGCTATTGAACGATATGAGCAATTTGAACATCTTCTTAAAGATAAAGGCTTATTCCATAAATATAAGGTTTTTGTTCGCGGTGGTTTCTGGAGAAATTTTTTAGCAAAATATCCAGAATCAAATAATTTGCATAAAAAATCATTGTGGGTAAGTAAAAAAATCCAGGACCTGAAAGGAAATAAAAAGTACGACCAAAATTTAGTTAAACAAGCACAAGACCATTTATGGGCGGGACAAACAAACTGTCCTTACTGGCACGGTGTTTTTGGTGGGCTATATCTTAATAATCTACGTTTTGCAGTTTACAAAAATATGATCCAGGCAGAGGGACTCATTGATCGTATTGTAAATTCGAACTCAACTTATGAAAACGGCTGGATCGATATAACAGTAACTGATTTCGATGCCGACGGTCGGGACGAATTGATTGTTGAAACAAAGACTTTCAATCTTTATTTTGCCCCTCATTCGGGTGGAACACTGTTTGAGATGGATTATAAACCGGGAGCAATTAATCTGATTGATACAATGACCAGACGAAAAGAAGCCTACCACAATAAATTATTGAATCTGAAAAAACAAACCAATAAAAACAATGGATCAGGCGTTGCGAGTATCCACGATTTGGTAGTAACAAAAGAACCTGGATTAGAAAAAAAACTAAATTACGACCGATATCGCCGCGCATCCTTGATCGATCATTTTCCTGGACCTGACACGCAATTGGATCAACTTGCAAATTGCGAATATGTTGAGGAAGGCGACTTCGTACATTCACACTATAAGTATGAAACTGAACTAACAAAAAATTGGTTAAATATTAAGTTATTACGCAATGGAATATTAAAGTCAAAGGGACAAATCAGTAAAATCTATGTTTTTAAAAATATAAAAGTTGATCCAAAAAGTTCAAATATCAATATTAAATATGAATTAAAAAATCTAGAAAATTCCGCTCTAGAATTATGGTTTGCGCCAGAATTTAATTACACACTATTAGCAGGCAATGCACCGGATCGATATTACTATTTTGATCAGAAATTAATTCAAAACAAACATCTTGCCAGTACTGGCACTGTTGAATCTGTTCGACAAATGGGACTAAAAGATGAATGGCTGAAAATTGACATCCAATTAACATTTAGCAAAGATACCACTGTATGGCGATTTCCGGTTGAAACGATTTCCCAGTCGGAAGGCGGCTTTGAACGCGTCTATCAGAGTTCTGTTGTTATTCCAAATTGGAAATTGGATCTTGACCCATTTGCTGAATGGTCTATAGAAATTAATCAAAAAATTGTTAATTTATAAAACTCATAGGTGGAGTCATGGGTACTAAGAAAAAGAACTTGCTGCTGTGGGCTGCATTAACACTAGTTAGTTTATTATTATTGATTAACCTATCTCAACATTTTCTTTTTTCAGCTGATAATTCATTTGAACAAATTAAGCGTTTTATGAACGTATTTAATATCGTACGGTCTTATTACGTTGAGGAAATAGATGCTCCTGAACTCGTAACCGGTGCTATTCAGGGGATGTTAGAACAATTAGACCCGCACTCCGTCTATATCGAACCTAAAAAATTAAAGGAGATCAATGAGCAATTTCAGGGCAGTTATGAGGGGATCGGTATCGAATTTATCATTCAGAACAAAATCCTTACTGTTGTTGCCCCAATTGCCGGCTCTCCTTCAGAAGCATTGAACTTAAGACCGGGAGATCAAATTATTAAAATTGAAAATAAAAGTGCTTATGGCATAACCGAACAAGAAGTTCAAAAAAGGCTTAAGGGTCCTAAAGGCACAAAAGTCACAGTAACGATCAGACGTCCTGGAATTGATGAACCATTCGATATCACCATCACCCGTGATACAATTCCAATCTACAGTGTTATGGCAAAATTCTTAATAAAAGACAAAATCGGCTATATTTATGTGGGACGATTTGCACAGACAACGGCAGAAGAATTCGAAAGAGCATTGCGTGAACTTGAAGCTCGGGGAATGGAGGGCTTGTTATTGGATTTGAGGGGCAATACAGGTGGATACCTGGATCAAGCTTTTAAAATGGCTGATAAGTTTATTGAGGGCAATAAAATTATTGTCTATACAAAGGGGCGCATTCCAGAAGCCAATGATGAATTTAGATCAACCAATGTGGCAACCCATCGTAAATATCCACTGGTAGTTTTAATCAATAAGGGTTCTGCCAGCGCTTCAGAAATAGTTGCTGGCGCCATCCAGGATTGGGATCGCGGTCTAATTGTTGGTGAAACCAGCTTTGGCAAAGGTCTCGTTCAAACCCAGCTCAATTTGAAAGACGGTTCGGCTCTCCGAATAACGACGGCAAGATATTATACTCCCAGCGGTCGATTGATCCAGCGTTCGTATGATGATGGCTTGTATGAATATTATACATCAGGATATGAAAATTCGATAAGCGAAATTGAGAATAACTTAAAAAAGAAACCTGTTTTTTGGACAAAAGCCGGGCGTAAAGTATATGGAGGCGGTGGAATTACTCCTGACGTTGAAATTAAATCAAAACAACCGACGAAATTGACCAGTGAACTATATTTTAAAAGAATATTTTTTGAATTCGGATCTAAATATGGAGCGAAACATCAAGAATTAAAAAATGATTTTTCATATTATAAAAATAACTTTTCTGTCGATGAAAAAATATTAAATGAATTTCGCTATTTTGTTGAATCAAAAGACATATTCATCAAAGAAAAAGAATATCAGGCAGATATTGATTACATAAAACTCATGATAAAAACTGAAATCGCACAGTTCCTGTGGGATCGTGAACATTATTATCAGATTAGAATCTCAGGTGATGAACAGGTACAGGAAGCATTGACGCAGTTTGAAAACGCAGCAAAAATTGCTGGTCTAACCCCTATTAAAAACTACTAAGTTTTCATTAAGTAAGAGTATTAAGAATTTGAAAAAAAGTATTGACTTTTAAAAAAAAAATGGTTATAATCATCATAGAGTTCTTAAAATGTGAAAATGATTATTCCTAATCAATTATTAACTAATTATGGAGGGACTTAAAGAATGGTAGACCTTTTTATCAGGGGCGGTACAATGATGTGGCCTATTTTATTCTTCTTTGTCTTAGGACTCGCAATCAGTTTAGAAAGGGTTTGGAATTTAATTCGAGCCTCTGTCAATACCCGGAAATTCTTGGCAAAAATACAAACCGCTCTCAAAGAAGGTGGAATTGAAGCGGCTAAAGAAGTCTGTGAAAACACGCGGGGACCTGTCGCGTCAATTTTTCACGCTGGTCTTTCCAGAGCTGATCACGGAATTGAGCAAGTCGAGAAAGCAATAATGAACGCCGGTTCAATAGAAATGGCTTTCCTTGAGAGAGGATTAATCTGGTTAGCCACTGTTGTTAGCGTTGCTCCGATGTTAGGTTTCACAGGAACTGTTTGGGGCATGATTGTCGCTTTCGAAGACATAGCGAAAGCAAATGATATTTCTCCTTCTATCGTTGCCAATGGAATTTCAATTGCGTTGTTAACTACACTATTTGGCTTAATCGTGGCGATTATTATTCAATTTTTCCACAACCTCTTCGTGTCCAGAATTGATAAATTAATTATTGATATGGAAGAGAGTTCAGTCGAGTTGGTTGACAGCCTGATTGAACTTGAAAGGGCAAAATAAATAACATTCATTCTCAGGAGAAAAAATTATGGTAGTCGAAAAGAAAAAAGAAAGATCCTCAGAGATTCCCACCAGTTCTCTGGCGGATATTGCCTTTCTCCTGCTTATATTTTTCCTTGTCACAACAACGATTGATGTCGATAAGGGTATCGGTTTAGTTCTTCCCCCAAAAGGTGAAGCAAAGGAGGTGAGTAAGAGAAATATAACCAATCTTCTGATCAACGCTGAAGGAAAGGTTATGATCGATGAACAGGAAACTGATATTCCGATGATCAAAAATATTATTAAGGAAAAAATAGCCCAAAATCCGAAAATAATTATTTCTGTAAAAACCGATGAAAACACAAAATATCGGTACTATATTCAGGTATTAGATCAGCTTAAGCAGGCAAATGCAAGGAAAATATCAATTGCAGAGCCAGAGAAGTAGCTCTAAATAATATAATAAAACTGGAGAAAGGAGAAATTGGCTTTGAAATTTAAAAGGAAAAGTGGAGCAGAAGGCGGTATTCCAACAGCTTCATTGCCAGATATAGTTTTTATGCTCCTCATATTTTTCATGGTATCAACTGTTTTCAAGGAATTCAGAGGTATTCCCGTCCGTTTACCAGCGGCGAAAAAAATCGAAAAATTGCCCGGTAAACGAAATGTTGTTTATTTATGGGCGGATGACAGAGATCGTGTTTCAATGGATGATAAGTTCATAGAGATTAGAGAAATCTCTAATATCATGTATAACAAATTAAATGACCCAACAAAACAAATTCGAGTTATTTCCATGAAAATTGATGGGCAGGCAAAAATGGCAACAGTAACTAAAGTTCATGAGGAATTACGGGAAACCGGGGGTGCTGCCTTAAATGTTAATTATTCAACCAAAACCGCAAATTAAGTGAGGTGAGCAAAAAATGGCCTGGAAAAAAAATCCAAAATATGACTTAAGGTTAAAATACAAAAAAGTCATCGAACTCACCCTGGCGCTTGCTATATTAATCTGCATAATTCTTTTTCAAGCTTTCAAAAAAATTGAACATAAAAAGGTTGAAAAGCAATTTGTTTTAGAAAAGATTGAAGCGGAGGAGATTCCTCAAACGGAGCAAGAAAAATTACCACCTCCACCTTCACGTCCAGCAGTTCCGATTGAAAGTGAGAGCGAGGATATTCCTGATGATATAACCATCGAAGACACAGATATCGATTTCGAAGAATTACCACCACCTCCTCCTCCACCTCCAGCGGAGGATGAAGCAGCCAGCTTTTTTGTGGCTTACGATGAACCACCTCAACCAATTGGTGGATTCGCCGCAATTCAGAAAAAACTTGTCTATCCTGAGATTGCAAGAAAAGCTGGTATCGAGGGAACTGTTACCGTCTATGCACATATCAGTGAAAAAGGTGAGGTGATGCAAACGAAAATACTGGTTCCTCTCGGAAATAGCGGATGTAATGAAGCCGCAGTCGCTGCTATTAAATCGGTGAAGTGGCGACCTGCAAAGCAAAGAGATAAACCGGTCGCAGTGTGGGTGAGTATCCCGGTTAAATTTAAACTAAAATAAGCTCTAATATTAGCTAAGTGCCTCATTTTAAAAATTCTTGTAGGATTTATATGACGTCAAAAGATAAAATCCTTACGGAAAATTCCATATACTACTTAACAATTTAAGGATTGGATTAAGGCGTCAGCCTTGTATTAACGCTACAAGAAATTATGAAAAGGTGTACTAAGCTTAAGGTCATTAAGACGTTTTTAACTTTTGAGTGATGCCATTTTCCTGATAGAAATGGCAGGGGGATAATTACATAATAGCTACCGTATGATGAGTTTAATGTTTCTTTCATAGAGTAAGCGGTATATATGCTGATATATACCGCTTTTTATTTGATATGAGAAATAGAATTAATATAAAAGCGATTATTCTCTTATTATTTGTTATTATTCAGTGTTTCAATCCATTTGCACCTAAATTGGAAGACTCAGATAACAATGACCTCATCATTACCGGACAAACCACGCCAGATGAGGTTTTACAGAATTTTAAGTATTCCTATGTTTTTAAAGATTCTGTTTTATATGCTGAATTATTAGATAGCTCATTCGTCTTTATATATTTCGATCCAAATCAAGAGTCTTCTGGAAGGTTTGTGAGTTGGGGCAGAGATGTAGATTTAAAAACAACGGGGCGATTATTTAGAAATTTCGATGTTATCGATTTAATCTGGAACAGCACGATTTATTCATTTTTCGATGATGAAAACCAGGCTGAATATTCTAAAAGCTTCAATCTTTCCCTGATCAAAGATAATGAGACAATTCATATCACTGGCAATGCTATCTTTGTTTTTAGAAAAAGCGAATATGATGATAAATGGCGAATAATCCAATGGAAAGATGAATCGGATTTGTGATCTTATGCTTATTATTCGCCTAATTTACCTTTGAGAATTGGAATGGGAAAATCGTTGTTACATTTCCAGAAGGAATAGGATCAAATTTTAGTCTTTTTACAAGATTCAACAGATCTCGTTCTAATTCGGGATGATTGATAGTAGACTCGATTATTCGAGCCTCAGTAACAAAACCATTAGCTGCAATTGTAAATTCGATAGAAATTTTCCCTCTTAAATTCGGATTTCTTTTAAGATATTTTTCATAAAGATAGGTAATTTGCCCCTGGCGTGCAAGGACAATATTCATAATTGATTGTTCAGTTCTTTGACCAAGAGCTTCTTTACTCCCCGTCATTTTGCTGGGTTTAACAAGATCAACCTTGGCTTTCTTGGTCAAATTAACCTGGGGAACATCATCCTCCAGGGCAGATAAAAAATCATCTATACCACCAGATCCGCCAGTCCCGATAAGTTGGTCCAATGGATCGATGTCATTTTTGTTACCTCCTTTTGTAACTTTCAAATTTGTCCCGCCCCCGACTATATTATTCAGATCCGCCACCAAACCTTTATCGACCAATGCATCAACAATTGAGCTCGATTTCCCTGATGAGCCAGTTCCAGCAATTAACCCGAGTAAGCCGGCAGATGCAGCCGGATTACCGCGTCGCTTGCCGCTTCCCTGTTTACTGCCGCTTCTTCTCGCCGAAGATTTCTGACCTTGTTTATTTTCAGATTTTTGTCCTTGCTCAGCACCCTCTATCGTGCGGCTCAATGTTTTTGTATCCACTTCGATAATCTCTTCAGGAGGTTTAATGATAAATTGAGCAAGACGCTCTGGCATTTTTTCAATATCAAACTTAGCTTCGATATTCACCTGATAATCTTTAAAAGCATAAATAATAAGTACATTTAAAATAAATAGGATGAGAAATATAGTTTTAAATAATAAATCGGAAAACAGACCTTTTAAAACGGCTCTTTGCCATGAAAATGCAGAAGTCTTGAATACAACAGGTTGCTTTACCTGGACCTGTTTGAATTCAAACTCAATTCTGGCATCACCAATAGTAAGCACTCCTCGCTTTTGAGGAGATAATTTTAATATTAAATCCCCCCCTCTTCTGGGTAGAACTTCGTGGTGAATAAGATCCTTGATGCTCAATGTGGAATCTTTCGTTGAAATCGTACCATCCACAAATGGTCTGATGCTTAACAGATATGTGCCATTCCTCTGTGAGAACAACGCATAACGTTTGGGAAATTGTTGTCCCAAAAGCGTAAGGTCGTTATCGCCCCGTTGTCCAACTGTGAATGTTCCATCTTTCCGAACAACGACTTGCCGTACTTTGCCTGATTGCACGACAGTTAGTACTAATTGTTTATAACTTTGTGCCATGAATTTTCATCGATTTTTATTTAAATATGTTTAGCTCACATTTTAATTGATTATTGATTTATTTATGCTATTACACCCAAAAACTTTGTTATTTTAACAAAATTTTTTAAAGAAAATTTGTTTGCAGCCTCGTGCTGTGGTATGAATTAATCTGGTTTAGTAACTGCCAATAGCATATCATTATAACCGACCTGACCGCAGGTAAACATGATTTTTTTAATCACCAGATATGGAAGCTCGCGGTCTCCTTGAATGGATATAGTTCCCGTGAATCCCATATCCGAATGAATTTCTCCTACTTTTTCGCTTAAATTCCTTAATTTTTTTAATTCATTCAATAATTCAGGAATTAAAAATTTATTATTACTCATAACCTGGCTCACCGTGGTGACTTGTTTCCCATCTATAAGTATGAAATCATTTGTGATGGCGATAATAGAAGTCGTCTGTGGTGGTTTTTGAGCTGTCGATTCAGGTAATCGTAAATCAGGAGCCACCGACATAATTTGTCCCTCAGCCGAATAACTTTTTAGCAAAAATACCAATAGAATGGTAAACATATCTATCATTGATGTGAGTTTAAGCGCAACTTGTGTGTTCCTTTTCGTCCTGTTACCAGTTAAGGGTTGAAAATTTAATATTCCATTTTGTTGTGCTTGCATATTTCTGCTCTTATTTTCATTCATATCTCATAACTATATTTGATAATTAACCAGAAAGTGAAACGTTTGGAAATCCTGTTTCACGACAACGGTCCATAACTTTAATAATAATATCATATCTCACTTTGTTTTCTGGTGAGATAAAAATATCCTCAGCATAAGGATGTTTTTGCTTTATTTGCTTTAATTGCTCAACTAATTGGCGATAGTCATATTGGTTATTCTTTTTATAAAGTGGATCAAATTTAAAATCCTGCGCTTTTAATTGAAATCCCGTTTCTTTGACTGCCAGTATTACTAAAACTAAATTTTGAGGTCTCTCCTGAATCTGCTTGCCCTGACCTTTATTCAAAGATGGTAAGGACAGTTCAATCACAGCCAGGCGAACAAATGCTGCTGTAAGCAGCAGAAACGGGATCAATAACAAGAATATATTCATCACCGGGATGATATTTACATCAACATCCTGACGTCGTTTATCTTTACCAATAGCTTGTTTTAAATTCATTTCAACGACCTTTAATAACAATTAATCGTTTATAAACACGTGCAACACTCTGATTAATTTCATCAATTAATTCGTTTGTTTTTTCCTGAATTATGGAATATCCAATCATACACGGAATCGCAGCGATTAGCCCAAATGCTGTAGTATTCATAGCCTGAGAAATACCACCGGATAAAAGAGACGCTTTCATCGAAGCATCAGCCGTTGCAACAGCTTCAAAAGAAGTAATGAGACCAAAGATGGTTCCTAAAAGCCCTAAGAGTGTTGATATATTTGCTATAGTGGATAGATATTGCGTTCGCTTTTCTAATTTGGGAATTTCTGCTAAAGCTGCCAATTCAAAAGCATTTTGAATTTCTGCTGGAGATTTTCCTGCTTCTTCGAGACCGGCTCGTGTTATTCTGGGTAATACAGCATTGGACATATTACAAAATTCCATTGCACTTCTTGTATTATCTCTTTGAATGAATTCTAATACCCGGTTAACGAAAGCGGTGGTATCAATTCGGTTTTTAACAAGAACATAAATAGCTCGTTCAATCATAATTGCGAAACCCGTAATCAGCACCAGTAAAATAACATACATGAAGGGACCCCCGGTTCTGAATGCGTTGACGATAAAATCCAAAGTTGAAACCTCCTATAAATTTATTAATATACATTCTTGAATTATAATTTTGTCAATAAATAATTTTTAAAATTAAATCAAGATTTTATTATTTGGGTACAAATCAATTTCGCTAACATCTTATTTGTACCGTTGGAAAGGGATTCAGAGAAATATCCAATCAAGGATCTCTTATTTCCCCTAACTGCATTACCAAAGTATATGATCCTTATCTTTTCCCTGTTTAATCCGAACACGGCGCAGGGTGCTTTTTTCAACAGGTCGGAAAATATGAGAGAAGAAGTGTCTATCAATCCTTAATCCATCTACACGGGGATCAGTGCCTGGTATGATAAACACCGTTTGTGGTTTGGCAATCTGTCCATAAATTTCAATTTGTTTTAAAAATATTTTTACATCATCATCAGAGATTGATTTTTCATCTGATTGTTTGTTCTTTTCATCTTGCAATTTTGTTGGCTGTTGTGGCATGGATTCCGGATTTTCAACAGCAATTAAGCTTGAAAAATTTCCAAAACCTAAAATAAAAGCCAAAACAAAAATTAAAAAACAAGCTTGAATATTTTTACCCAAATAAGTTGTCGTACGCATGGTCAATTCCTCTTTATTTGGCTTGTTGGAACGATCTTCCTTTCTGTCGATTGTTGTGAATGATTTATTTTTGTGCCGAGACCCAATTCAATAATCAGTTTTTCCATTCTATCCTGACTCTGTTCCACCCATTCATTCTGAATTTGACTTTTCTCGGCACTGGCAATGTTTGCTTTGTAAACCTCCAATGCTTTTTGTTTAAATGGGATCGCTTGTTGATTTAAACCATTTAAATATTCTTGTTTCTCTTCTGAAGACAGCTCTGGCGGTACCGGTGAATTCACGAAAGCTTCAGCCAGATCCTCAAATGTAAGTCCAGTTTTATATAATGATGCTGTTGTCCATTCCGCGACTTGAAATTTTCCAGCACTTACATATTCCTTTAATACTGTTTGAAGAAGGTTCCGCTTCTTCTTAAGCGAAACGCTTAAGGGTGGAACCAGCTTGACCTGTTTGTACCTCTCAAAATTTATTTCACCGATCATAAATTGTGCTTTTGCCGGAATGTATTCAACGATAGTCATGTTTCTTCGCGTCAGTTCCTTATATTTCTGAACAGTTTGAGCAAATTCTTTCAATGCACTGTTCTCATCTTTTAAATTAAGAGACATTTCGCCCAATTTGTATAATGCTTCGATATAATCTTCTGGGTTAACACTGCTATAAGAGCTGATGTATTGTTGATAGATAAGTTTAGCTTTATTCCACAATTTTAATTGTTCATAACAATTTGCAGCGTTTAATAAAGCTCGGGGCGCAAATTTTGAATCGGGCTTGACTCTTACTAATTTTAAATAATTATCTGAGGCGCGAATCCAATTCTCCATTTTTTCATGAAGCAAGCCAGTTTTGATGTATAGTTCATCAATAAATGGCACTCCCGATTGTTCTTTAATCATTCGTTCATAAGATTTTACAGCTTTATCAATTTCCCCAGCTTTTTCGAATTGATTAGCGGCTTCAACAATAGATGCCCTGGCAATTTCAGAATCAGAGGTATTAAAAGCAAGTGTTAAAAATTTAACCGCAGCTTTTGTTAAATCGCCGTTATCCCGCAATCTCTCCGCTACCTTGAAATTGGTTGAAGAAATCATTTTCCTTGCTTTTTCCACATATTGAGTAGAATCTGGAAATGCATCAGCTAATTTTTGAAACCAATTCTCAGATTCTTGATATTTACCCAATTTAAAATAACACTGAGCAACCATATTAATTGCCTGACCATAGAACGGTTGATTTCTATATTCATCGACAGCGGCACGTTGATAGACTCTGGCTGCTAATTCCCAGATATTCAGTTCATAGAGTGTTTCGGCATATTTCATCAATACTTCTAATAAATTTTCACTCTGAGGGAGCATTCGCACAAAGTCATTACAGGCTTTCAAGAGATCGACTTGATATGAACATCCAACTTTGATCGGGAACAGACTCCCACCTTCACCCAGAAAATCTTCTAAATAAAATGTTGTTGAATCTGTTTTCGGATCCTTTTTCAACAATTGATAATAAGATAAAATTCGGTTATAAGCAGCGGCATCTTTAAATTCGTTGTCTCCATATATGGTCATCACCTTGAAATATTCGTCCGCCGCCCCATCGAACTCGTCTATGGCGTAATAACATTCTGCTAAATAATAGTTTACTTTTGCCGTATTTTCGCTGTCCCGAAATTTATGAATATAATCTTCATACTTTTCAATTGCCAGACGATATTCCCGGACTCGATTTTTCTCCTGCGCTTTTGCCTGATAATATGTTCCTAAGGAGAATAACATCTCTTGCGACAGGGCTAATGCATCATTACGAACCTTGCCTTCAGGATATTGACTTAGCCATTGACTATTTGGTCCATATTTTTTTACAAAAACATCTTTAGCTGTTATGGCTTTTTCCTCTTCCATGTCATGTTCATAACATTCAATAATTTCTTTTTGAATTAGCGGTGCTTCTGGATAAAGCGGAAAAAGCGCCAACAAGGATTCATAAGTTTGTATTGCTTCAGGATAGAAATTTCTTTTCTTATAGATTTCTCCCATCCTCAGAAAAATATCGATAGCATAAGTTTGGGCTTCCTCCGTATCCAGAAGTTTTTTTGCAGTGGAGGGCCCTCCATACTCGGTCAGGGAATGAGCAATATAATCGATTGCTTCATTTTTGACGTCAGTTTTGGTTTTTCCCAACAATTCTGTATTGAGCGTTTCTAATAATGTGATGTCACTGATCAAGTAAATATAAGTACTAATTGCGTTTGCATAATCATTCATATTGTAATATGCCCAGCCAAGCTTATAAAGTGACATATTAAAATATGGATCGTCCCAGTTTTCAAGCAGATGAGTGTATTGTTCAATCGCTACGTGAAAGTCTCGTTTATTAAAATAATATTCTCCCAGACGGAAATGTGCCTCTGAGACTTTTGGGCTATGTGGTGTTTCAAAAATTAATCGCTGAAAGTATTGTTTGCCTCGATCATAATTACCCTCATCAAGATGACAAATAGCGAGACGATATAATATCTTGTCCTTATAAGGAACATCGGGATACTTTTCAAACAATTTGTAACATATTTCAATAGTATTTTTATAACTAATTCGAGGTAAAATCGGCTCAGTCAACAATTCGCCATTCTCAAATTTTTTGATGTCTTCATCATACTTTTTCATTTTCCGTTTAAATTCATACTGGGACAGGCTGGCATGAGATTCAGCTAATTCAAACAGTATATTGGGAATGAATGGCTCGTTTGGATATTTGGCCACAATTGCTTCATGATGTTTAATCGTTTTATCCAACAATTCAGGATCGATAGTATCAGTCGTATCAGCGACCTCATATTTCTTGTTCCCCTTTAAGAATTTAGATTTTTTTTTAGCTTGAGCATTACCATGCGGTATACTCAAAGATGATATTAATATTAATGATAATATAACCTCAATAACAAAGAGGTTTCGTTTAAAAAATCTATAAATACTCATATCCGCTCTCAGATCTAGTTTTAAATTAATTCCCTCTTGCTGTTTTCATATTTTTTAAAAATAAAGCTCTTGAAATACCATATTCTGCATAACCTTTCCAGTCTTTTCGGCGCTCACGCCGCTCTGCAAGTTGTTTTAAATTGTAAATATTATCTTGTACAAGCAAAAGATTATCACGTTCATTTAGCAAACGATTAATTAGCTTTTCGCGAAATTCCTTGAGCTTTTTCTTCTCTTCAAGTATATGCTTGGGCACTTCCTCACCATAACCATTGAGAGAAATAGCATCGAGAAGCTTAGATTCTTCAATCAGTACTCTTACTTTCAATTTCTCAACACGATCCTCTTCCTGTTCCAGACTATTGCTTACTTTCTTGATAATAT